>VOFD01002893.1_pt1 | contig 13554 bp, 14 predicted proteins | sample 5384101 | NCBI WGS metagenome assembly VOFD01 (sample SAMN12384723, study PRJNA508395) | human gut metagenome | isolation source: healthy gut C | host: Homo sapiens
CCGCAGCCGCAGGACGGACTCTTTGCTTTTTAAAATCGCACTTTTTGCACCGCATTCTTTTGCAAGTGCAAGCACGGCATTTGCACCCGCAATAAACTCGGCGGTTTTATCCGCTCCATCCTCGGTTTGAACATATGCTTTGCCGTCAAGCACATCCATGCCGTCTCCGCCGATTATCTCGCACGGTTTGCGCGGAGTTTGAAGTCCGCCCAGTTCCTCCCGCACAAACAGGGAGCGCAAAGCCTTCACGCACCATGCGCATAATCATTTCATTCGGCTTTGCCGTGCCGTCATACCTGCACGGCCTGCCTGCAAGACAACTTGAAACAATAATCACTTGCCTATCCCCTCGGTAAATATGTGCACGCAAATTCGCCTTTTGCTCATTTCAAAGTGACAACGGTAACGCCGTAATCACCCTCTCCGTAGTTGCCGTTGCGGAACGCTTTGCAATGCGGTGGTTCTTGAGGTACTGCTGTATTCCGGCGCGAAGCGCACCCGTACCCTTTCCGTGAATAATATTGACCTCACTCAACCCCTGCAGGTGTGCATCGAGCAGGTATTTGTCAACTATAGGCTTTGCCTCGTCAACGAGCATACCGCGAATATCCAACTCCAATCCGACAGTGTTTGCAGGGTTATATTCAACCTTGACATTTGTCTTTTTTTTCACTTTTTCGTTTGAAAGCCTGATATCGTCCAATCGAACGGAAAGTTTGATTATTCCAACCTGAACCTGAACCTCGCCGTTCTTGTCCGGTTTTGAGAGCACTGTTGCGTTCTTTCCAAGGCTTACGACACTTACAGTCTGCCCGGGCACGACCATTTTCGGAGGTTTTCCGTCACCGGTTTTCAGTTTCGGCAGGTCCTCGGCAAGTTCATTCTCCGCCTTGCGCACAGCGTCTCTTCCCTGTTGGATAATCCTGTCAGCGGCACGCTGATCAATGGTTTTAACAGCACGGATCTGCATGATTATCTGTTCCATCTCGCGGCGGGAAGCGTCAACTATTTTTCGTGCTTCTTCCTTTGCCTTGGCGCGAAGCTCCGCCTTTTCACGTTCAAGTTTTTCCCGCTCCGCTTTCAGCTCCTCGGCAAGCCTGTCATGCTCTGCACGTGCCTGTTCCGCAAGCTCCATTTCTTCCTCAGCGCGGCGTTTCTTCATTTCTGCATCTGACAGAATTGCTTCAAAATCCGTATCCTCTTTTTTGATGAATGCTTTTGCGTTATCAAGTATATATTCATCGATACCAAGCCGACGGCTTATTTCAAACGCATTGATTTGCCGGGATGCCGATAAAAAGCCGATACGTCGGGCAGAGTTTATCAACATCAAACTCCATGGATGCGTTTTCCATTCCGGGTCGTGTCAGTGCAAACGCCTTAATCTCGCTGTAATGCGTTGTTGCAATTGTGAAACAGCCGCGGGAATGCAGTTCCTCAAGTATGCTCATTGCGAGTGCCGCGCCCTCGATCGGGTCGGTTCCCGCTCCCAGTTCGTCCAAAAGCACAAAGGGATCTGTCGTCCGCAGCTTCAAGGATGCCGACAATATTTCGAATGTGGCTCGAAAACGTTGAAAGCGACTGCTCAATGCTCTGTTCGTCTCCGATATCAGCAAAAATACTTTCAAAAACAGCAATTTCCGTGCCGACATTTGCAGGCACGAACATGCCTGACTGAGCCATCAAAGTGAACAGCCCGGTGGGTTTAAGCGTTACGGTTTTGCCGCCCGTGTTAGGACCTGTAACGATAAGCGTCGTGAAATCCGTCCCGAGTCTTATGTCAATCGGAACAACCGAATAATTCGGAATAAGCGGATGCCTGCCCCGAACGATTTTAATTCGTCCCTCAGCGTTTGTTTTCGGGCAAACCGCCTTCATTTCTTTGGCAAGCTTCGCCTTTGCAAAGCAAAGATCAATAATGCCAAGGGTTTGAAGGTCGGTGTATATGTCATTTGCCGCCGGTTTTACAAGCGCAGTCAACTCAGTAAGAATTCGTTCGATTTCAGCTTGTTCTTCAATTACAAGCTTTTTTATACTCGTTTCCGAGTTCCACAACTGCGGCAGGTTCAACAAACAGCGTTTGCCCGCTTCCGGACTGGTCGTGAATAAGCCCCGGAATCTGTTGCCGATATTCCTGCTTAACAGGAACAACAAAACGCCCGTTGCGAATCGTTATTAGCGGATCCTGCAAATACTTTGAATACGTTGAAGAACGGATTATGCTGTTCAGCTTTTCGCGAACCCGTTCATTTGCAATGCGTTTATTGCGGCGAATTCTGGCAAGTGCAGGTGAAGCTCCGTCAAAAAGTTCATCCTCGCTCAAAATACAGCGGTTCAATTCATCCTCGATATATTTATGCGCAACAAGCCCGCACGCAAGATTTGCAAGCGCGCACGGAATTTCATCCGTTGAATTGTCACCATCATTCGCTGCGGTCAGTGACGTGAGCTGTTCGCGCGCAACTCGAACAGCCTTTAGTGCTTTTGCGATGTTCAGCAATTCTTCACAGCTTAAATAAAGGGCCGCATTCATGCGTTTAAGTGTTGAACGAATATCCGGGAAATCATCAATCGGTGAATAACCCGTGCGCAGAAAGTATGTTTCCGCCTCGCTTGTAAGGCGAAGTTCTGCATTAACATCATCAAATTCCGTCTTCGGCCGAAGCTCATCTGCAAGCTCACGACTCACGCAGCAGCCGCAATGCATATGCAGTTTCTTAAGAATTTTATCATATTCAAGTGTTTTCAGCACTTTATCCGTAATCATTTTTATCCTTTCAGACATAAAGCCTATCTTGTTTTCATTCCACCTTCCGCACCCAATGACCGCGAGTCGAGTTTGGATACTGCGTTTGTCGTTTTCCGTTCTTTGCTTCGTTTGCAGCAGCAATTCGTTCGATAACTTCGTCAATCTGTTCCCCCGACGAAGTTGAGTACATCTCCTGCCGTTTGAGGAATTCTGTCAAACAAATCTATCAAATCTGTCGTGCGGCAATTCAGCATTCGAACAAGGCAGTTATCGGGATAACGAATGTTTACCAACGGAAAACCCTTCCCGCTTCATCCGTGACGGCGCCCGCAATTCCCATGCAGTTTTGACAGCCTTTGTGCTCCTTTAGCGGGCAATGCAGCAGCTGCATAAGCGGAGTTCTGCCGTGTATGCCGATAAGCATTCTGCCAGCAAGAGCAGAATGCTCCGCAATTGACGCAAGCTGCACCCCGGTCAGTTCGGGCGAAGGCATTATATAATCATATCCCAACTCTGTCAGACATTTCATTGTAAAGCTGTTCATTGCATTCATGCCGATGCCTGCAATTCGAATAAATCCATCACTCAACGGAGCATGTTTTTTGCAGTTTTTTTCGTTTTGCATTGCATCGAACTCCGCCGAATCGTTTTTAAAATAATCGAAGAAGGCGATTTGACCGATATTATTTGTTTCAATGCCGTCAAAAGCACCTGATTCGGCAAACAACCTGAAGCATTGATGCTGTTTTTCGGTGATAATGACATTCGGAAGCGCAAGAAGCAGCCTCTGCCCGTTTGCAAACTTTTCTTTGAGCTTCAAAAGCCCGTTTATCTGCGTTGCGTTGTCATCAAATGTACACGGTTCAAATGCAATAAACTCCGCTCCCGCTTTTGCCGGAGCTTCGGCAGCCATAACATTTGACACCCTTGCATACAGGAATCCCGCTGAATATACTTGCCTGTCCGCCGTAATACGGATATTTCGCACATCTGCTGCCGCCGTTTCATCAAATACCGGAACCGTGTTGCGTACATGATACATGTTGAGCATTTCGTTTATACATTCCCTGCGCAACGCATTCAACTCCGCGGCCGAAATATAGCAATCGGGATTCATCCGCACGGTGCATTTTTGTGCAACGAACGGGGTATTCCCGAGTTTTTTCAATCGTTCCGCGTACAATTCCGCCTGCTGCGGCTTGCTTGCCGTCTGCACAACAGCACCCGACATTGAAACAGCATGTTCTCCATCGGCAATGTTCAGCTGTGCCGCGCTTCCGACGGATAGTGTAAGCGTCATGTCAACCTCGCGCCTGCGATTCTCTCCCTGTATGCTTTGTCTGGCGGCAGCCAAGGCAGCTTTATCCGGTTTGCTGTTTCCGACTCGATCCGTTTTAACCGAGTCGCGGTACAGATGCGATGTGTTAAAGTCGCCTCTGTTAAAAAAAGCAAAGAGTTCCTGCTTCAGCCTTGCGATTGTTGATGCATCGGCCCCGTCAAGTGCCGCACGATAACAGCGCGTTACCGCTGCAACATATTCAGGCTTTTTCATCCTGCCTTCAATTTTGACACATGCCACGCCCGCTCTTTGCAATGCATTCAGGTGCTCAATCATGCATATATCGTTCGGTGACAAGCAAAAATCTTTATCGGACGGTCGACCGAAAATGCTTGCGTTCTTTCGACAAGGCTGAGCGCATGTGCCTCTGTTGCCGCTGCGCTCACCGGACATCGAGGAATACAGACAGCTTCCGGAAAAGCTCATGCACAGTGCACCGTGCGCGAAGGTCTCAAGTTCAATATCGCAGTTATTCGAAAGGTATTTTATCTGAGCAAGGCTTGTTTCGCGTGCAAGCACCGCACGGGTCAGCCCTATGCGTTTGCAGTATTGAAGCCCGCCTAAGTCATGAATACCCATTTGAGTGCTTGCGTGAAGCGTAAGCTCCGGCAGATTACGGCGAATGAACCCGGCAAGCCCCAGATCCTGCACAAGCACGGCATCAACTCCGATTCGATAAAGCTGCTCTGCAAAAACAAGTGCATCGCAAAGCTCACGATCGAATACGAGCGTATTTAATGTAATATAGGCACGCACTCCGCGTTCGTGACAGTAATCGACGGCGGAAATAATCCCGTCACCTTCAAAATTGTCTGCAAAACGTCGTGCATTAAAGCTGCCGCCGCCAAAATAGACTGCATCAGCTCCGTTTGTACTGCCGCAGTCAGTGCTTCCCTGCTGCCGGCGGGTGAAAGCAATTCCATCTTTACTAAAACAATCCTTTTACAGCCGCATGTTATTCAGTATTAGCGGCACATCAATTAATTAATGCAAAAACGTCCGCTGTCTCAGCCGCCGACAAGCGTGCCGGATTCCGCTGCTGTTTCGGCAGTGTTTTCAATTGTGCTGTCTGTGCTGCTGTGAGCAGGCGCTGCGGGCAGATTTCTTTCTGCATTTGTCATCTGCTGCCCATTTCGCGCCGATGCCATTCTTGCGGCGGGCGTATTAATACGCGGCATATTGCGCAGCTGAGAAATCTTTGCATCCAGAGCCTCGTAGTTTTCCTTGGCTCTTGCAAGCTCATCCTCTAATTCAAGCATTGCAAGCAATGTGCAGCGCGTTGCGCTCATTTGAGGATAACGCTTTTTATAGCTTTCAATCCTTGAGTTGATTCTCTTTTCAAGTTGTTTGACGTAATCAACGTCATCATCAGTTACTATCCGAAAACTCTGTCCCGAAAGGCAGAGGTTTATGTGATTCTTATCCATACCAATTCTCCTACCGATAGAGTTAGTCAAGATAGATTATACAGCATATTTGCCCGATTTGCAAGGACAAGAGTTCGATAGTTTTAATCCCGTCTTTATGATATTTTCAGCATTCGTAATGCATTATTATGTCGATATAGAATAATATTTTCATGTTCATACAACCACCTGTTCATGTTGTACATAAATCCAACATTGACAGATACATCGGATTGCTGCGGCGTTCACGGTTTGATGTTTTAATATTTTTAACGTTTATTGCTTATTTTTCACATTCTTCGTTGCACCGGCCACAGCCGACCGCACAACATTTAATTAAGAAAGCATGAACCGGATAAACAAACAATCTGTATATCAGTTTCTGAGAGCAATATAGAATACTCTGTCCATTATACGCTCCGGGAGTACTGACAGCGGCGTTACCCAAAAATTATGGTTGCAGGAATAAACCCGTTTCGGTTTCTTTGCTTAGATTGCCTTCGGCACTGCTCCCGCCATGATTTCCGGTTGCTTTGCGTCGCGTTTGCCGATTATTCATAAGCGGCTCCGTGCGTTCGAGAATCTTTCTGCAATGGTTTGAATTACTTCTTGTATGGTTTTTTTACGGCTTCGGTACGTAAAGAATTAAAGAAACCTCTCTTGCCGTGCAAAAAGAGGTTCGTCTGGCGTACCCGATGGGATTCGAACCCATGACCTACAGAGTCGGAGTCTGTCACTCTATCCAGCTGGGCTACGGGTACACGCTTGATACGGTTCATTGTAGCACATTGGAGCAAAATGAGCAATACCCTAAAACTAATATATCAAGCTGATCGCGTTGACGATGAGTCACGCTTTTCCTTTTTCAAACAGATAAATCCCATTTAAACCAAATTACGTCAAGGATTTTATACCGCCACTTTGCAAAAAACATCCGAATCTGTTGTTCAAAGTGTCAAAACCTGTTATCAGGCTTTCGGTAACCGGTTTCAGCATCAACTGCATTTAAAATCGGCTTTCCGTCGAGCAGGCTTCGAATATTTGCCGCTGCAATCTCAATTATTCTGTCATGCGTCTGTTTAAGATGATAATAACCGGAAATATGCGGCGTTATCAATGCCCCGTGACAGTTCCAAAGCGGATGCCCCTGAGGGAGCGGTTCGGGATCGGTAACATCCAACCCGGCTTTAATTCGACCGCTGTTCAAAACGCGGACAAGGGCATCGGTATCCACGGCATTGCCCCTTCCGACATTGAGCAGTATCGCACCGCGCTTCATTTTGAGCAGCCGCTCTTCGTTCATCAATCCGCGGCTTTCTGCACTGTTCGGCAAAGCAAGCGCAACAACGTCCGCATCCGAAAGCAGGTTATCCAGTGCTTCAAGAGTGTGCAGCTCATTCACAAAATCCGGTTTTGCAGCTTTGCTGCGGCGTATTCCGATGCAGTACGCACCGAGTTTTTTGCATCGCAGTGCAAATTCTCCCCCGATATCGCCAAGCCCGACAACAAGAACTTTTGCATTTTCTATGCTTTCAACGTTTCCTTCATCGCGCCAAAGTCCCTTGTTCTGATTGTCGCGATAGACATCAAGTTTTTTCATCAACACCAAAAGCATTCCAAGCATATGTTCACTGATTGCAAGTCCGTATGCACCGCTTGCGTTTGCAAGTTCAGCTCCCGCAGGAAGTTTACCCGCATAGGCGTCCGACCCGGCCATGTTAAGCTGCAAAAGCTTCAGCCGTGTGCATTCCGGAAGAATATCGACAGGGATATTGCCGACAACAACATCTGCGGATTTAATCATTTCGCGGTCCAATTCAAACGGGTCTTTTGCGCATCTTTCATCGGCTCCGTTCAACACTCGGGCGAATCTGAAATTGCCTTCCGGGCAGGAAGCCTTAAGTGTATTGACATGTTCCTGCGTAACAGGCATTGCAACATAAATATTCATAAAAATATGATTCCTTTCGAACCGAGTCATTCACTCTTCTCAGTGTATTTTACTCGATTGCTGCGGAAAGTCAATATGTTGCCGAACAATGTATATATTTACAAAATGGGGTTGTAAATATCCTGTTGCAGTGTTAAAATGCTTTAGCTGTACAGTGGGATGAAAATTCATCCTTCCGAAAACATCAAAAACAACGGAGGACTGTGTTCAAATGAGTGAAAAAAAAGCTGAAAAGCTTAAAATCGACCCCAAAACATTGCTTATCGATGTTCTGTATGACATAATCGGCAGCGTTCTTTACGGTGCAGGCATGTATACTTTTGCCGTTTCTTCAAATTTTGCACCCGGCGGCGTTTCGGGTCTTGCAATTCTTGTCAATTATATAACGGGCGGCAAAATTCCGATCGGACTTTGCACTGTCATTATCAATATTCCGATCATTCTTATCTGCATTCGAACTCTCGGCAAGATGTTCTTCCTGCGGTCGGTAAAGACGATTCTTATTTCTGCCGTTATCGTGGACTATATTATGCCGCTCCTGCCGACATACACGGGAGAGCCGATTTTGGCTGCAATTTTCGGCGGCATACTCGCAGGCGCCGGGCTTGCATTCATTTATATGCGCGATTCTTCAACCGGCGGTTCAGACTTTGTCATTCTTGCAATTCGCAAAAAAGAATCCCCAGCTTTCAATAGGGAGCATATCCCTCGCTGTTGACGGTGTTATCATTATGCTCGGTTGGATCGTTTACGGCAACATAAACGCCGTCCTGTACGGCATGATAATGACTATCGGATACAGCCTGATAGTCGACAAGCTGATGTATGGTATCGATTCCCGCAAACTTCTTATCATCGTCACTTCCAACGGAGACAATGTTGCAAGGCGCATCGGCGAAGAGATCGAACGCGGAGTCACCGTTGCAGACGGCAAAGGCGCATACACCGGCAACAGTAAGCAGATCCTGTTCTGCACGTGTTCAAAAGCCGAAGTTTTCAGCATTAAGCGTATTGCGCATGAATGTGACAGCAAGGCTTTTGTCATGATAACATCCGTTGATGCCGCATACGGCGAAGGATTCAAGGAGCACGACGACTGATCGCCTGACCGGCATTCTCTTTTAATTACTCTCCGAATCCGGTTGAAAAAGCACCGCTGCAGGGGTATAATACCGTTGGAATCATTTTTGAAAGGATGCCGTCCGCCATGATATGAGCGCGGCACAATGAGGTATAAAAATGGATTTTTCAATCGAAACCCTTAAGCAGGAAACCGCAGCGGTTATGGAAGAACTCTTCCGCAATTGCAGTGAAGGACATTACACGCTCCGTAAGGGAGACATACTCGTCATCGGATGCAGCACGAGCAAGGTGATGGGTTTCCATATGGGAACCCATTCAACAGAGGATGCGGCGCGAGCAATTATGGAAACAGTCCTCCCCTATGTTCACGGCAAGGGCCTTTTTCTCGCGTGTCAATGCTGTGAACATCTCAACAGAGCAATTGTTGTTGAACGCGAATGCATGGAAAAGTATGATTTTGAACAGGTTTCGGTGAAGCCTGCGCTTCACGCCGGCGGAGCGTGGAGCGTTCAGGCAACGCAGCAGTTTACCGATCCGGTCGTTGTGGAGGATATTAAGATGCGCGCCCGTGCAGGAATAGATATCGGCGGCGTTTTCATCGGAATGCATATGCGTCCGGTCTGCGTTCCGATTCATAATGAAAACACAAAAATCGGCTGCGCAAATGTCACCATGGCACGCAACCGCCCCAAGCTCATCGGAGGCGAAAGAGCGCAGTACTAAAAATCCTGCAAAAAGTATAAACGTATTTGCACATAAAAGAGCAGTGCTGCATCGGTCAAACCGATAATCTTTGATTCAATTATCAAAAACAAGTGTCAGCACTGCTCTTTTTGTTATCAAAAAAGTGTTAAGCATCCGAGAATCAGAGCTTTTGAATCTGTTTATATATGCGCTGCATTCGTACGTCTATTGCTGCAATTTCATCTGCGCAGTTGAACATTTCGCGGCTTATGTCTTCCGGAATGTTCTTGGTTGATTTATAACGCAAATCGTGCTCAAGGCTTGCCCAAAAATCCATTGCCACAGTTCGGAGCTGAATTTCCGCACGCGCATACTCGGTTTTTGAGGACAGGTACACAGGGATCTCAACATCAAGATGAAGACTGCGATATCCGTTAAAATTAGGATTTTTTTTATATAATCCGTGCGTTCAATGAGCCTAACATCCGATTGACGCAGAAGCATATCTTCCATATCATAAACATCGTCGATATAGCAGCACACAACGCGCACACCGGCAATGTCGTTAAGGTTCTTCTTTGCAGATTCAATGCTCGTGGGAAAGCCGCGCTGAACAAGTTTGTTGTACATGCTTCGGGTCGATTTAAGTCTGCTCTCAATATGATGAATCGGATTGCGATGATGATGAACCCTGAACTCACTGTTGAGGATTTCAAATTTCAGCCGCAGCTGCATCATTGCAGCAGTGTGTATATGCTGCAATTCGCGCAGTTCGCCGATATTTGCAAAGATGTTGTCAAAGGATTCCGGTTCCGGCAGCCGTTCTGAGGAGTTATCATCAATGTAGTTAATTTGCATATGTTTTTCTCACCCGACAATCACGAGTGTCCTTTCATTTCAGCTGCAAAAGCAAAGCAAGCTTTTCTTAGATTGAATTATACTATGCCACGAATATAATATCAATACCCAAATTCGAATCAACGGTGACAAAAAAAAGAATATGCTCATTTGCAGAATCCGTTCTAATATATTTTATTATGCACTTGCGCAGCAGGTTCAAGAATGATATAATAGATTGAAGTAAAAAGATGCTTTGAATTTTGCAATGCAGCTTTTTGGGTGCCTGATACTGCCCTTTCGAGCAGCAGGTTTTCAACTTATCTTTCAGATCAGATACGGAGGTTACTATGAATCGACTTTTCAAACTGTCTATTGTGCTCGTTTTGAGTGCCGCAATGCTTCTTTCGTCGTTTTCCGCGTTTGCGGAAACGGATGACGAACTCACCCTTGATATCCGTCTTATGCAGGAGTTCTATTCACAACCTTGCCACAATGGGGATATCAGCAACGGCACCGAGATACTGTCCACATTCTATCAGCGTCCGACGGAATATGATCCCGACAGCATCGAACAGCTCATGCTGATGAACAACATGACGTGGGAAAACAATTATTTGCACACATTTACTAACTATGTTACACCGTACATTTCGAATCCCTGCTTTATCGGTGCGGACGTTTTCCTCGGGGAAATCTGATTCTTTCCGAAACACAGGTGAGCGAAGTTCGTCTGTTCTTGGCGGGAACTCCGTCCATACATGCAAATAATTGTCCGAATCTTACTGCATTCAGCTTTATTACTCCCGTGTGCCGCGCAAACGATATTGAAATCGTCGGCGGAGCTCCCGTTACCGGGTTCGATGTCAAAGCAAGAATTTCATCCGTTCGTGTTGACCTTGCCGGTTTTGAAAACACATTTACCGTCAAGTGTCTCGGACGCGGCTATCTCGATATGAAACGTGCGGGCCGCAGTGTCGTTTTCCGTTCATCGAACAGTTATGACTCAACAGTATGCAGGTATTTTTGCCGCGGTGAGTTGATCGGCTCTAATGCCGAAGGTGATTTCGTCATTGGTGCGGAGGACGGCATTTCGAACGTCACCATGGTTTGCGGCGGCGACGTCAACGCCGACGGAAGCATTTCACTTCCCGATGCATTGACAATAATGCGCTCCGCAATGGGCATTATGCCCCAGCTTGAGCTTGATGATGCGGACATGAATGCAGATGATGCTGTTCAGCTTGATGATGCAATTGTACTTGCCCGTCTTTGCCTCGGCATAGAATAGAGCATCGACCTGCCTGCATTAATGCGCCGCACGGAAACGATGTTTTCTCCGTGCGGACATAACATTAGGCAAAAGGTTTTATATTTTATGAGCCCCCTCAGCCACGGCGTCGGGGCTTTTGCATCGAATGCCGAATCACATGCCTTACGGGAGGGAAGCACTTATATATTAGTTGTTATTCCTGCAAAAAACATGCATATCGGCTTTACAGTTGCAGCAGGTTGTGCTACAATTACAGAGGTATTATATTTCTTTATTTTTTGGAGTTATTTTATGGTCAAAATTTGCTGTGACAGCACGGCGGACCTTTTGAACGAGGTTCACGGAACAAATCTGTACAGTCAGCGCGGCGTTACCGTTATGCCGCTTTATGTGCAGATAGGCGACGAGGAGTATCGCGACGGTGTGGATATCACAATGCGCGAGCTGCTCAAACGGTGCGGCGAAGCAAAAACGCTTCCCAAGACAGCTGCTCCGAGCGTTGAAGCTCTGCAAAAGACATTTGCGGAGATGACAGCGGACGGGAGCGATGTTGTTTTTATCACAATCAGCTCTCACTTTTCATCAAGCTACAGCAATGCATGCATTGCTGCAGAAGGCAACGATAAGGTCTTTGTTGTTGATTCCCTCAACCTTTCAAGCGGCGTTGGACACGTTGTGCTCGAAGCCTGCGACATGGCCGAAAAGGGTCTGAACGGTGCAGAGATTAAAAAGGCACTTGATGAAGACATCATCCCGAATGTTGAAACCAGCTTCGTTTTAGACAGGCTGGACTACATGGTTCGCGGCGGACGCTGCTCGGCTGTATCCGCTCTCGGGGCAAACCTTCTGCAGCTGCATCCCGGTATTGAAGTCGCAAACGGCAAGATGCGTGTTGCTAAAAAATACCGCGGGTCATGGGAACGCTGCCTCAAAAACTATATCAAAGAGCGCCTTGAAGGGCGCAATGATATCCGCAGCCATCGCATATTCATTACTTACACGGAAACTCCCGACGAAATTGTTCAGGAGTGTGTAAAGCTTGTGCGTGAAATTGCGGACTTTGATGAAGTCATTCTGACAACGGCCGGTTGTACCGTTGCAAGCCACTGCGGCCCCAGGACGCTCGGGATTCTCTTCATCAGGAAATAAAACCGTTCAAAAAAAGCGATTGATGCTGAAAGGAGCATGAATATGAAAGCATATCTTGAACAAATGGGCATTCTTAACCCCAAGGCTGTTTATCGCAACCTCGCACCTGCTGAACTTGTTGAACATGCACTCGAAAGAGGCGAAGGCAAGCTTTGCAGCACCGGTGCATTTGTTATCAACACCGGAAAATACACGGGTCGTTCCCCGATGATCGTTTCATCGTTGATGAACCTTCCGTGCATAATCTTATTGACTGGGGCAAGGTGAATGTGCCGATCAGCAGTGAGAAAGCAGATGCAATCTATGTTAAAATGTGTGCATATATGCAAAACCGCGAAGTTTTTGTTGTTGATGGCTTTGTCGGTGCAGATCCGCAATATGCGCTTCCCGTTCGTGTTGTCTGCGAAAACGCAGCAAGCGCATTGTTTGCAACTCAGGCATTTGTTCGCCCCTCAAAGGAGCAGCTCGATACTTTCGTTCCCGGTTTCACCGTTCTCTGCACACCCGGATTCAAGTGTTCCCCGCTGCTGACGGCGTGAATTCCGAAGCGGCAATCATACTTGATTTCGAAAAGCATCGTGTAACAGTCGCCTGCTCGCTTTACAGCGGCGAAATCAAAAAAGGCATGTTCTCCGTTATGAATTTTCTCATGCCGCAAAGGGGTGTTTTCCCCATGCACTGCTCTGCAAACATCGGCGACGACGGCGATGCTGCGCTGTTCTTCGGACTCAGCGGAACCGGCAAAACAACGCTTTCCGCCGATCCCGATCGTTGGCTGATCGGCGATGACGAACACGGTTGGTCCGATAACGGCGTTTTCAATTTTGAAGGCGGCTGCTATGCAAAATGTATCAACCTTTCAAAGGAAAACGAACCCGAGATTTGGGATGCAATAAAGTTCGGTACGCTTGTCGAAAACGTCATTATGGACGATGCCCGCAAACTTGACTTTGCAGATTCCTCAATAACCGAAAATACACGTGCCGCCTATCCGGTTGAGTATATCCCCAACTGTGTGATTCCCGGCATGGGCAATCACCCCAAAAACCGTCATATTCCTGACAGCTGACGCCTTCGGTGTTT
>VOFD01002651.1_pt1 | contig 13542 bp, 12 predicted proteins | sample 5384101 | NCBI WGS metagenome assembly VOFD01 (sample SAMN12384723, study PRJNA508395) | human gut metagenome | isolation source: healthy gut C | host: Homo sapiens
GGAGCATCTTCGTCGGCGGGTCGGTCGTGCAGTGGCTGCGCGACGGGCTGGGGATCATCCGTTCGTCGTCGGAGGTCGAAGCCCTGGCCGCTTCGGTACCCGACACCAACGGTGTCTATTTCGTGCCGGCGCTGACGGGGCTGGGAGCCCCGTGGTGGGACCAGTACGCCCGGGGAGCCATCAGCGGCATCAGCCGCGGCACGACGGCCGCGCATATCGCCCGCGCGGCGCTGGAGGGGATCGCCTACCAGACGCTGGACATCGTGGGCGCCATGCAGCGCGACTCGGGCATCACGCTCCGGGAGCTGAAAGTCGATGGCGGCGCGGCACGCAACAACCTGCTGATGCAGTTCCAGTCGGACCTGCTGGCGCGGGTCATACGCCCGCGTGTGACGGAAACCACGGCGCTGGGAGCCGGCTATCTGGCCGGACTGGCCGTAGGCTACTGGGGCAGCGTCGCCGAAATCCGGGAACAATGGCAGGCGGAGCACATCTTCGAACCCACGGCCGAGCGCACGCAGATCGACAAAGCCGTCGCAGGGTGGGAAGACGCCGTACGCAGGGTACTGCGCAACAGCAGACTAAAATACCGGGATTATGGAAATCACACTGTTTGACCAAGTGCCTGTTCGAATTCATCGGGACACGCTGGTGCTCGTACTGCTGGGCGACGGGGTGGTCGCATCGACGGTACTGAAACATTCGAAAGGTTAACGGCGGCTGGCTGTAATCACGATCGCCTGGGGCCTGGCCGTGATGTGCGGCGTGCTGATCGCGGGCCCCTATTCGGGGGCGCACCTCAACCCGCGGTCTCGGTCGGACTGGCCGTGGCGGGGTCGTTCCCGTGGGAATTCGTGCCGGGCTACGTCGCGGCGCAGCTGCTGGGCGGATTCTGCGGAGCCGTACTGGTATACCTATACTATAAAGACCATTTCGACGCCACGGACGACCCGGCGACCAAGCTCGGGAGTATTCTGCACCATGCCTGCGATCATGGACAAAGCCGCGCAACCTCTTCTGCGAATTCCTCGGCACGTTCCTGCTGGTGTTCGTAATCCTGGCCATCGGCAACGAACAGAACACCCCGAAATCGGAATGGGAAGCCTCGGGAGCCTGCCCGTGACGATGCTCATCATGTCCATCGGCATGTCGCTGGGCGGCACGACGGGCTATTCGCTCAACCCCGCCCGCGACTTGCCGCCGCGCGTGGCCCACACCGTCCTGCCGATCCGGGGCAAAGGCCCGAGCGGCTGGGATTACAGCTGGGTGCCCGTCGCAGGCCCCTCGCGGGAGCGATCGCGGCCGGACTGATCTACGGGTGCATCTACATCTGCGGATAAAAAACGCCCGAACCCCTGAATCGTTCAGGTTATCCGGGCGCAGAACGGGCGGGGAGCGTTCCGAAACAAATCGTCCGCCTCCTAAAATCCGCTTTTCAAACGGGCACGGACCCACTTTTCGACGGCATCTTTCGAACTGCCCACCGCACCGCCGCGGACGGGAAGCCCGTCGGGAACCTGCGACTTGGGACAGAGCTTGCGGATATCCTCTTCGCTGCGGCCCATGCGGCTCCCTCCGTGCGTCATGAACGGCGCAACGGTCTTGCCGGCGAAATCGTAGGAAGTGAGGAACGTCGCCACGGGCGGCGCGACGGTAGCCCACCAGCAGGGCGAACCGATGTAGATCACGTCGTACTGCGACATATCCTCGACCCGGCTTTTCAAGGCGGGACGCGCTCCGGCTTCGATCTCTTTTTTCGCCTGATCAACCACTGTCCGGTAATCCGAAGGATAGGGCGTGACGGGGACGATCTCGAAGAGTTCGCCGCCCGAAACCCCGGCGATCTGGCGGGCCACCTCGCGGGTGTTGCCGCTGTGGGAGTAGTAAGCCACCAGCACTTTTTGGCGGGGCGGGCTGCGTCTGCGCACCGGCCCCCGAAGTAAGATTGTTGCCATCGTTGCTAAAATCAGTTTTGTTTTCATCGCTTTCAGGGATTTAGGATTTCCACTCTGCAAAAGTAGGGAACGGAAGGACAGCGGAGCTTACCCGGATTACGGGTCGTCGTACCATAATTACCGATTCGGCGCGGAACGGGTTCGGAACGAGAAAAAAAAGTGATAACTTTGTGTCGAACAAAACCATCCGGAATATGAGCGACATCGTCAAATACGACAACATCTTCCAGTACAACGAAGCGCGCGGCGTCGAGACGCTGCATCCGCTCGTCAGCGTCATCGACTTCTCGAAGTGCGGTCCGGCCCGTTACGAACGGCAGGTCTACGGCTTTTACACGGTCTATCTCAAAAGAGGTGAAATGCGGCGACCTGCGCTACGGACGCAATTACTACGACTATCAGGAAGGGACGCTCGTGTTCTGGCCCCGGGGGGCAGGTCATCGGCTACGAGGACAACGGCCAGACCCTATCAGCCCAAAGGCTGGGCCCTGCTGTTCCATCCCGACCTGCTGCGCGGAACGTCGCTCGGACGCAATATCGGCAGCTACTCGTTCTTCTCCTACGAGGTGAGCGAAGCCCTGCACCCTCGGAGCAGGAGCGGAACGTGGTGGTGGACTGCCTGCAAAACATCCTCGCGGAGCTGAATCACGCCATCGACAAACACAGCCGCACGCTGATCGTCTCGAACATCGAGCTGCTGCTCAACTACTGCACGCGCTTCTACGAACGGCAGTTCATCACGCGCGTCAATGCCAACCGCGACGTGCTGGCCGGCTTCGAGCACCTGCTCGGCGACTATTTCCGGGACGACCGCCCCGAGCGGGAAGGAGTGCCGACGGTGCGTTGGTGCGCCGAGCAGCTGCATCTGTCGCCCAACTATTTCGGCGACCTGGTGAAAAAGGAGACCGGGAAATCGGCGCAGGGTACATCCATCGAAGGTGATCGACATCGCCAAGGAACGCATTTTCGACACTTCGCGCTCGATCAGCGAGGTGGCCTATTCGCTGGGGTTCCGTTACCCGCAGCACTTCACGCGCCTGTTCAAAAAGGTGGTGGGGTGCTCGCCCAACGAATACCGGACCGCCAACTGAAACTGAAAAAACCCTTCCGCCAAACGGAAGGGTTTTCACACAAACATTAACAATACAAACAATGCAATGGCTGAAATCTGATTCTCATTGTTTCTGAGACAAAGGTCGGGCAAAATTTTGTGCGGCGCAATCGCTATTAATAGGTATTTCGAGGGGCTTTTTCACCCCGCATATAGGTAATTTCATCCGCCGGACGCGGCGGGAAACGCTTTTTTATTTTGAATTTCGAATTTATGCATTATCTTTGCAAGCGAATTCGAACGAACCGGGCGACCGTCCGGTTTTGAAAATCACATTGAACGATACAACGATATGCAGGATCTGAAAGCGCTGGAAGGAAAAAAGCCTTGCCGAATTGCGTGAAATAGCCAAGGCTCTGGGCATCAAGAACATCATGATCAAGAAGCGCGAACTGATAGCGGACCGCGTGCAGTTCGAGTTCATGACACCGCTCTTTCCGAGCGAGAAGTTCTGCCTGACGGGCAAGGGGCACAACAGCCTTTCGAACCGCGTGATCGATCTCTTCTCGCCGATCGGAAAAGGGCAGCGCGGTCTGATCGTCGCACAGCCCAAGACGGGTAAGACGATGCTCATGCAGTCGCTCATCAACGCCATCGCCGACAACCATCCCGAAGTCTATATCATCGTGCTGCTCATCGACGAGCGTCCCGAGGAGGTGACCGAAATGGCCCGCAACGCCAAGGCCGAAGTCGTGGCTTCGACCTTCGATGAACAGGCTTCGCGCCATGTCAAGGTGGCCGAAATGGTGCTGGAAAAAGCGAAGCGCATGGTCGAATGCGGTCACGACGTGGTGATTTTCCTGGACTCGATCACCCGTCTGGCACGTGCCTACAACTCGGTGCAGCCGGCTTCGGGCAAGGTGCTTTCGGGTGGCGTGGATGCCAATGCGCTGCACAAGCCCAAGCGTTTTTTCGGTGCGGCGCGCAATACGGAGGAGAAGGGGTCGCTTACGATCGTCGCCACGGCGCTCATCGACACCGGTTCGAAGATGGACGAAGTGATTTTCGAAGAATTCAAAGGCACGGGCAACATGGAGCTCCAACTCGACCGCAAACTGGCCGACAAGCGCATCTATCCGGCCGTGAACGTGATGGCATCGGGCACACGGCGCGAGGATCTGCTGTTGCAGCGCGAAGTGATGTCGCGCACGTGGGTTCTGCGCAAGTACCTGTCGGACATGACCACGGTCGAGGCGATGGAGTTCCTGGAGAAACAGATGAACATGACCGCTTTGCTCTATCGCCAGAAGCACACTGAGGATCGTGAGGATCGCGAGAAGCTGGAGTTCCTGATCAACTATTGCGATGCCTCGAATCCCGCCACGGGCAGCAAGTACGACGCCAATGCCAACGTCGAGAACAAGAACATCGCCACGCTTATCGGTGAGCTGCCGAAGCAGAACTTCATACGCCTGAACCGCCGTCTGCTGACGGACCGCATAAAGGAGATGTACGGCAAAGAGCTGGCGGACAAATACCTCTATCTGCTCAATAACCACTTCATCTACAAGAACGACGAGACGTCGATGGCCAACTACTGCGCTTCGATCACGATGTACCCGTGGCTGCTGAACGGCACGTTATCCATAGGCGGCAACTCGACGCGCCCGACGAACCTCAAGTCCTTCTGCGGAGGGTTCGTCAACATGGTCTTCATCGTGTCGAGCATGCTGAGCGGCGCATGCGCCACACCCGAGTTCCTTATGTACATGAACTACTTCATCGAGAAGGAGTACGGCGAGGATTACTACCTTCGTGCGGACGATGTGGTCGACTTGTCGAAGAAGCGCCGCACCATCGACAAGGTCATCACCGACTGCTTCGAGCAGATCGTCTACTCGATCAACCAGCCGACGGGTGCGCGTAACTTCCAAGCTGTCTTCTGGAACGTGGCATATTACGACCGCTACTATTTCGAAAGTCTCTTCGGGGAGTTTGTCTTCCCCGACGGGTCGCGCCCCCACTGGGAGTCTCTGAGCTGGCTGCAGAAACGTTTCATGAAGTGGTTCAACCGCGAGCGTACGCGTACGGTCCTTACGTTCCCCGTCGAGACAATGGCATTGCTTACCCGGGACGGCGACGTGATGGATAGCGAGTGGGGAGACTTCACGGCCGAGATGTATGCCGAGGGACACTCGTTCTTCACCTACATCAGCGACAATGCCGACTCGTTGTCGAGCTGCTGCCGCCTGCGTAACGAGATTCAGGACAACGGTTTCAGCTATACGCTCGGGGCGGGCGGCGTATCGACGGGCTCGAAGAGCGTGCTGACGATCAATCTCAACCGCTGCATACAGTACGCCGTGAAGAACAACATGCACTACATGACCTTCTTGGCCGATGTGGTGGATCTGGTGCACAAGGTGCAGACGGCATATAACGAGAACCTCAAGAGCCTTCAGGCAAAGGGTATGCTGCCGCTGTTCGATGCGGGATATATCAACCTCTCGCGCCAATATCTTACGGTGGGCGTGAACGGCCTTGTCGAGGCGGCGGAGTTCTTGGGCATTCCGATCAACGACAATGACGAATACGCGGCGTTCGTGCAGGAGGTGCTGGGCCTTGTCGAGAAATACAACCGGAAATACCGCACCAAAGAGCTGATGTTCAACTGCGAAATGATCCCCGCGGAGAACGTCGGCGTGAAGCACGCCAAATGGGACCGCGAGGACGGATACGCGGTGCCGCGCGACTGTTACAACTCCTATTTCTACGTCGTGGAGGACGAGTCGCTGAACGTCATCGACAAGTTCCGGCTCCACGGCCGCAAATACATCGACCACCTCACGGGCGGCTCGGCGCTGCACATGAATCTCGAAGACCAGTGGCGCAGTCGATGACCATACACGGCGATCTGGGGTGGATCGTGGTCAACAACTCGCACGTCATCTTCGCCATCGACCTTACGACCTTCCGCGAGGTGGGGCGCATCACGGGTCTCACATCCCCGCGGTACATGCACTTCGTATCCGACACGAAGGCCTACGTGACACAGATATGGGACTCGCGCATCTGTATCGTCGACCCGCAGCGGTACGAGGTCACGGGATATATCGACTGCCCGGGCATGACGCCCGAGAACGCCTCGACGGAGCAGATGGTGCAATACGGCGACTACGTCTACGTCAACTGCTGGTCCTACCAGAACCGCCTGCTCAAGATCGACACCCGCACCGACCGGATCGTCGCGCAGCTGGAGGTGGGCATACAGCCCACGTCGCTCGTTGCCGACCGCAACGGCAAACTGTGGACCGTCACCGACGGCGGATACGAGGGCAGCCCCTACGGATACGAGGCCCCGGCGCTCTACCGCATCGACCCCGAGACGTTCTCCGTCGAGCAGACGTTCCGCATGCGCCTCGGCGACGCCCCCTCGGAGATCGTCACCGACGGCACCGGCAGCGCGATATACTGGATCAACAACGATATATGGCGTATGGACGTCACCTCCGAGCGGCTTCCCGTGCGGCCCCTTATCGAGAATGCCGCGGAACCATATACTACGGGCTCACGGTCGACCCCGTAACCTCGGACGTATATGTCGCCGATGCCGTCGACTACGTGCAGAACGGCATAATCTACCGTTACAACGCCGCGGGCGAGCTGGTCGACTCCTTCTATGTCGGCATCACGCCCGGAGCCTTCTGTTGGAAATAACCCCGCCGCCATGAGACACACCGCCATAAAACACACTCCCGCATGCTGACGCTCACCGCCGTCATGTCCATGCCCCTCATGGCCGCGGCACAGCGTCGCGATACCGCCGCCCGCACCGCCTACACCATCGACATAGAGCATGTGGAGGTCTCGGCCGCACGCCCCATGAAACAGATAGGCGTGCAGCGCACCCACCTCGACTCGGCTGTGCTGCACGACAACATAGCCCTCTCGCTGGCCGACGCCCTCACATTCAACTCGACGGTCTTCATCAAGCAGTACGGGGCGCGCCACGCTCTCGACGGCATCCTTCCGCGGCACCTCGCCCTCGCATACGCAGGTGACGTGGAACGGCATGAAGATCAACTCGCCCATGCTGGGCATGACCGACTTCTCGATGATACCGTCATACTTCATCGACGATGCGTCGCTGCTGCACGGCACCTCCTCGGTGAACGTCACGGGCGGCGGTCTGGGCGGCGCCATAGTCCTCTCGACCGAACCCACACGGCAGCGCGGATTCGGCCTGCAATACGTTCAGGGCGCCGGGTCGTTCTCCACATTCGACGAGTACCTGCGCCTCACATACGGCAGCGACCGCTGGCAGGTATCCACACGCGCCGTATATTCATCCTCGCCCAACGACTTCCGCTACGTCAACCGCGACAAGAAGGAGAACATCTACGACGGGCAGCACAACATCATCGGCCAATACTACCCCGTCGAGCGCAACCGCAACGGCGCCTTCCGCGACCTGCACCTGCTTCAGGAGGTATATTACAATACGGGGCGTGGCGACCGCTTCGGCCTGACGGCATGGTATGTCAATTCGCGGCGCGGCATCCCTCTGCTGAGCGTCAGCTACGCCGACGACGACTACGAGAACCTCCAGCGCGAGCATACGCTGCGCAGTGTCGTGACGATGGGACCACGTACGCACCCACTACAAGGTCTCGGCCAAGGCCGGGTATGTCAACTCGAATCTGGCATACGACTACAGCCGCGATCTGGGCAACGGCGTCATGGCGCAGATGATACGCTCGCGCAGCCGTGTGAATACCGTCTACGGGCAGATCGGGGGCGAATACTACATCGGCAGCAAGTGGCTCTTCACGGCCGACATAACGGCACACCAGCACTTTGTCGTCAGCTCCGACAAGAACATCATAACACAGCAGGGGGGCAACGCCGTCGTAGGGTACGACAAGGCGCGCATGGAGCTCTCAGCATACGTCTCGGCAAAGTGGCGCCCTACGGAGCGTCTCGGCATCTCGGCCGCACTGCGCGAGGAGCTATACGGACACAGCGCCTCGCCCGTTATCCCCGCGCTCTTCGTCGACTATACGGTCTCGCGACGCGGGCAGGTCGTGGTCAAGGGATCCGTCTCGCGCAACTACCGCTTCCCCACGCTCAACGACCTCTACTTCCTGCCGAGGCAACCCCCGACCTGAAACGGGAGAACGGATTCTCGTATGACTGGGGTGTGGAGGCCGCCGCCGGCGACGGCAAACGCTTCTCGATAAAGGGTTCGGCCACAGCCTTCGACTCCTATATCGACGACTGGATCATATGGCTGCCCAACGCCAAGGGTTACTGGACCCCCAAGAACATCAAACGCGTCCACGCCTACGGCGCCGAGGTGAAGGGGTCGCTGCGCTGGCGCATGAGCGAGAAGTGGAACCTCTCGCTGGACGGCAACTTCGCATGGACACCATCCATAAACGAGGGCGAGAAGATCAGCGATGCCGACCGCTCGGTGGGCAAGCAGCTGGTATACGTACCCGAATACTCGTCGTCGGTCACGGGACGTCTCTGTATGCGCAGACGCTGGCCGAGCGCGGATTCCTGACCATAGCGTTCGACCCTCTTATACGGGAGAGAGCGGCGGCGAACCCCGCAACGTTGCCTCGCCCGATATCAACACGGAGGATTTCTGTGCGGCGGTCGACTATCTCTCTACGCGCGATGATGTCGACGCGGAGCGTATCGGTATCTTGGGTATATGCGGTTGGGGCGGCATTGCCCTGAACGCCGCGGCCATAGATACCCGTATCAAGGCTACGGTCAGTTCGACGATGTACGACATGAGCCGCGTTACGGCCAACGGATATTTCGATTCGATGGATGCCGATGCGCGTTATGCCGAGCGTCAGCGGCTCAACGCCCAGCGCACGGAGGATGCGCGCAGCGGCAGCTATGCGCGTGCGGGAGGTGTCGTGGACCCGCTTCCGGAGGATGCGCCGCAGTTCGTGAAGGACTACTACGCCTATTACAAGACTCCGCGCGGATATCATGTCCGTTCGCTCAACTCGAACGACTAATATCAGTAAGATACAAAAATACTAATCTCCGGGATTATGACAAAATTGCAAGCAAAAGACCAAAGAAAATCCAAAGTTGATGCAAAAAACGCAGGCCGACGGTCAGCAAAGTTTATATCGGAGTATTACATGGATTACAACAAAGGTGATCGACGAGGTGACGGAAGCAAAGAGCATATCAAGCACATCCGCTCGAAAAGAATACTTGGGGCTTTACCTGCTGCCGAATCCCCGCACCCCGGAAGAACGGCAGAAGAACAAAGGAAACATTAGCCTTTGCCGCCGAAATCCGCATCGACAAGGAAAAAGGTATTGGTTGCCCGTCGGTATGACAAGGCCGCACCCGTTAAGCAGAAAAATCAACTTTCTGGAGTTCTTCGATGGCTATGTCAAGAATTAAGAAGAAAGACATTCGGATGATGGAAGGATGCCTGCGACGGTTCTGGGGATTTCTTGCAGAATCCTATCGAGCATGCAGACCTGCATCAAACCCGAATCAGATGACCAAGGAGATAATGACGAAATTCGTGGACTATCTGCAACAGCACTCTTTCGGCGAAGGTGCACGGGGATTTTTCAACGATTCAAAAAGGTTATCAAATATGCCATAGACCAAGATATAATCTTAAAGAATCCCTGTACAGGTGTCCCCTGCGTTGTAGATGATACTGCATTGAGAAAAGGACGTGTTAAGCCTTGGATTGCACAACTCGCAAATACCCCTTATCAAATATGGATGTACGCGGGCATTTCTATTCTGTGTACGCCGGATTAAAGGTATTGCGATGTGGTCGATCTGAAATACAGCAACGTCGATTATGCCAACAAGACGATCCGGTTTGACCAAAACAAAACCACCGGGCACTCGACACATTCGATTGTTACAATCCCATTAAGCAATACGCTATTAAAGTTGATCGGCGAACGCCCGGAGAAAGACGGCCCCATCTTCACACTGCCGAGCCCACCGGATGCCTAAAGGCACTCGCATCTGGGTTGCCCGCGCCGGGATTGAAACACATTACATGGCACTGCGCCCGGCACAGCTTTGCCGTGAACCTGCTCGGCGAGTGTCACACCGACATTAAGACCGTCGCATCCCTGCTCGGCCACAGCGGACTAAAGCATACGGAAATACACCCGTGCCGTCGAGTTCGCTCAAAGAAAAGGCGGTTAATGCCTTGCCGGAGATTGAATTTTAGTATATTTGTCTACTTATCTTTTATAATTCAACAGGATGAAAGCATTTTACGAAATAACTTGGTTCGATTTCGAGAAATCACATATTAACCAAATATTAGGTCTCAAAAAAGAATATATTCTTTTAGTTGATGAAGAAACATTTATCAGTATATATATCAAAAATATATGCTCTTGAACCTATTAAATTTAACCGATAGCGAAACATCAGCGAACCTCACAAAAAAGGATTGAAAGTGTTCTGATTGGCGAGTCCTTTACAATACAGAAACTTATACTTTACAATTCAATATAATTTCACGGGTACTGCTGATCTTTTTAAAGTCAACCAACTCCTTATCGTATGATTGGAAAGATCAACGTCAGCACGGCCATACTTGCCGAAGCGATGAAACTGATTAACGCCGAAATGAAGACTGTATTAAGTGATGAGAAGATCAAAAGGCAGTGCAACTGTTCGTAAGCCGGAAAGCGGAGAAATACAAGGAGATGTTAGACGGGCACTGGACTCATATAGATAACACGTTAGCTCATCTGTTGCAACGTATTCCTACAATTACGACATTAACAAACGGCTGGTAAAGGCGTGTATATGATGCTCTGACTGTCGGACTATCTGTTGCAGGAAATATTTGGCAGGTCGTGAACAATCGCCAGCACCGGGAGAATGATTGGAAATACCGATATATACAGGCTGCCTGGCACGGAAGTCCCGCTTAATAACGACCTCGACCGGGTGTTTGAGCAAGGCGAAAGCGAGAATATCGGCATTATAAAGCAAAGAGGTCAGGCAGGGATGATCGACCGCTTATTGCTGTTCGCTCAACTCTTTATAAAGCTCCAACCGCAACCCGCACAGGTTTCGATAATCCCGCCTGCTTTACGCACGCGCTCCATATGTATATCCAACTCTTGCGGCGCAATGTCGAACCGGATGCCGTATGGCGATTTCATCAGAAAACTTTTTCAAACGCGCCAGCGTAAAGACATTTTCGATGTGGGTATCGTCGAAGGCAAGCATTAGTTTGGTCGAAAGCGTCCGCATCCGGTCGTGCATCACGACCGGATCATGGATGTCGAATTCCATCCCGTGATAGACCCAGTAGAGCGTGTGGTAGAAATAGACGATGGCCTGCGCCGTGAACTGCGCCGCAAGACGCATATTGCGCGGCCTTTCGGCAGGGCGTTCCTGCGCCTGCTCGAGCAACTCGCCGCCGAGAATGCGGAACGTGTCGTAATGCAACCGCGCATCCGCATACGCCTTTGCAAAGTCAATCGGACGCTTCGGGCGGCGAAACCGACAGTGGTCGCTGCAATGCAATAGTTCGCCCTCGCCGTGGGCAAAGTAGAGGAACGGCGTCCGATGCGATTCGACATAGTTCAAAGGCAGGATATAGGGATTGATGTATGCAATCTTCCCGGTGTTTGGGGGGCATTTTGTAGCGCAGAGTATGCGTTTGCACGCATCAGTCGTATTCGGGCGTATCGCGCACCACGATCAAAGCAGGTCGTAGGCCGCGGCATCGCTGTGCGGCGTGCCGCCGGCCATTTCCCGAACAGCAGGATATATTCGGGATCGAAATAGCCGTCCGTCAAAGCTTGGACGATCCGGGCGGCCTCGGCAGGATTGTAGAGATTTTCGTAAAGTCGTTCGGCAGGCTGTTCCGCAGAGGGTACGGGTCGTTGTTCGGCGGGTGTTTTCGGGGGTTATGGGTTGCGCAGGCTGGGATTTTGATTCGTTTCCATTTGATTGATTGTTAAGATTTGACATAGCAAAGGGCTGTCCTTATCGCAGGTTTTCGGCAATAAAGAAAATAACAATTTGGTTAGCAACTATTTGCTAATCGGGCGGATGGAAATGGAACCGGATCGGGAGGTTGCACGGCGGAAACCGCCTGCGGCTGGCTTGCGGCTTGCAGAAAACTGCCGGGCAGTGCTCTGTGTAAGAGTTTGTCATAATAAAAAAGAGGTAACGCAGGTGACAAACTCTACACAGACTTAACTGACGTATGTTTACGTTCGCGGGATTGCTCCCCAACGGCGCTGCGTTACCATTTCAAAACAATGTGGCAACATCAGTCAAGTAATGAATAATATAGAGTTTGTCAAGGGCAAAGATACGAAAAAGTTTATTACATTGTACATTAAGAAAGGGGACAATACAAATATATAATTGCTAATTTGTTAAAATTTGCTTTCTTTGTTAAGACCAAATGAAGATCATTTATGAAAAAACTGAAAATTTCGAATGCGGAGGTACAACAAGCCCTATCTGGAAAAGACTATATCTATCCCAAATATTCGACACAAATCATTAATTTAGCGAATCAAAATTCACAAGGGACTCGGCCTAAAGTCGTTGGACAAAATGAGTGATTTAATTCAAGAGTTTGCAGGGCAGACAATAGCCGAAGTGGCAAGATTGGTATCAACAAAAACAACCTAATGCCATCGAAAATGCAACAAATCGCATATACCCGATGGTGCAAGCTTTTACAAGAATCGACAAGCATATTGATGATACAGTAAAAAAAATGGGTAGAAGAATTAGTGCTTGTCAAAACTTTTTGTGGCCTAAATTTCAATCGGCCATTCCTTATGCAATGCCGAGAAAGAGAAAAGACATGGAGATTAGCAACCCCAGAGGAAGAAGCACGTGGAATTGACGGTTTTATTGCAAAATGCAGCGGTAAGTATAAAACCATCAACAGTAAGATAGAAAATAGACTAAACGAAATTATCGACGTTCCTATAATTTTTACAACAAGAAAAAGGATGGGATAGTTATTGAGTATAACTTTTAATACTATTAATTCATGCCAACTAACTTTTACTGCTCAACAACGTCTTAATCTATTAGCGATATTACAGATTGGGGCTCAAAAAACGCAATAACAGCAGAGGATATTGCAAATCAATTAGGGGATTGAATGATGGAGGGACACAGGTTCCGCGGTCACAATCACAGAGTGCATAGATTACTGATAATGATTTAATATTAAGCAACTCCAATGGTTTCTATTTAGCAGATATAAATAAACTGACAAGATTTTTGAACATAGAATTGATTCAATAGGAAAGCAGGGCACGGGAGATTCTAAAGAAAAGAAAATAAACTCATTTGCAGATGGAATCAAAAAGGTATTAGCCAATCCTTGTAGAAAACGGTCTAAATATGTGCATTGAGAATTAATATAACTCTTCTTTGAGGAGTTGTTTTTTTCGCATATGTTGCTACAATTTTTATTCTTTTTTCAGTAATTTCAGATAAATACAGAATTTTATATCTGTTTCTTTG
>VOFD01002884.1_pt1 | contig 13539 bp, 13 predicted proteins | sample 5384101 | NCBI WGS metagenome assembly VOFD01 (sample SAMN12384723, study PRJNA508395) | human gut metagenome | isolation source: healthy gut C | host: Homo sapiens
TTAATCTTCATAAAGTCAGATTCTTCTTCTGTAAACCGAATTGCGAAATTCAAGGCAAATGTACGGATTTTTACCTAAAAAATACTACATTTGAACCAAATTATCACCATGCTCGACCGCAGTTTCATCCGACAATCCGCCGCTGCCGCAGGCTTCGACCTGTGCGGTGTAGCGCCGTGCCGCCATCTGGTGCGGAACGAGCAGTTTTTCCGTCGCTGGCTCGGCGACGGGCGTCACGCCTCGCTCGGTTACCTCGAACGGAATCTCGACAAGCGGTTCGACGTGCGACGGCTGGTCGAAGGGGCGCAGACGGTAGTCGTCTGCGCCGTCGGTTACAAGAACGGCCTGAGCGACGGTTATCCCGACGACTTCCGCGCGAAGATCGCCTCGTATGCCCTGACCGCCGACTACCATGCCACGATCAAGGGGATGCTGGGCGACCTCTTCGGGCGTCTTCGTGCCGCGGAGCCTGCCCTCGCCGGCCGGGCGTTCGTCGATTCGGCTCCGCTCGTGGAAAAGCAGCTGGCCGTCGAAGCGGGGCTGGGCTGGATCGGCCGGCAGTCGCTGCTCGTCACGCCCCGGTTCGGATCGTTCGTCCTGCTGGGCGAGCTGGTGCTCGACGCGGCCTGCGATCGTTACGACGAGCCGCTCGCCGGCGCGGGGTGCGGCTCCTGCCGCCGCTGCGTCGAAGCCTGCCCGACAGGTGCCGTTTGCAACGACCGCGCGATCGATGCGCGCCGCTGCATCTCCTGTCATACGATCGAACGGACGCCGGCTGCGGAAATTGCCCTCGACGGGTGGATTTTCGGCTGCGACGCCTGCCAGAGCCGCTGCCCCTACAACCTCCGTGCGCCGCTGCATCTTCATCCGGCGTTCGATCCGCTGTTCGATCCCTTGTCGTTCCCGCCCGAACGGTGGCTCGCGATGGAGGAGGCGGAATTCCGCACGTCGTTCGGCCGCACGCCGCTCATGCGCAGCGGCCTCCGGCGCCTCCAAGCCAATGCGGCGCAAAACCTGCGCCGAAAGGGATGACCGCGATTACCTCTGTGGAATGTCCAAATAAAAAGCGTTGTCTCGTATATTGAGACAACGCTTTTTATTTAAACCACATCGAATTATCGGTCGGACCGATAATAAACGGTCATCATCGATTCGGAAGTCGTCCCAAGTCCGAGCATTCCTGTCGATCGGCCATTGATCTGACGGATATTCGTCGGTTTGGCCACATGCCGAGGAGCACCGATCGCAGCAGCCGTCGAAAGGCTGGCAAAGGTATTAATCGTCGCCTGAACGCGTGCGATATCAGCGGCTTTACGACTAATCTGCATCCGATTGCGGGCATTCGATGCCGAAAGATCTCCCTTGACGAGAACATAGGGCGCCAGCGCATGTTTCGTCTCCAACGGCCGGGTTTGGGCTTCGCCTTTCGGATTATCCTTATCGATACCCATGAAATTCATAGACAGAATCTGAACCACACCGATGCCTCCTGTAAATTCATATTGCCCACCTTGAATAACTACAGCCCCCTCCTTTTCACGTGCACCGATGAAGGCTTTATCCATATCGGTATTCGTGTAATAGTAATAAGTTTCTCCGGAGAGGAATCTCGGACAGAGCGTCCAATCGATATTGCCTTCGGTCTTGACCACCTGCGCCAACGGAATATTGAGCCAGCCGCCGATACCTTCCGTCTCCTTCGGATCGTAGTTCATTATGAACGGATTGGCATTGGCGAATTCCGTATCCGCATTCCAGCCGTACACCTTGTAGCTCTGACCTTCCACATCCTTCTCGATTCGGACATTGAATTGCAACGGAGTCTCCGTAAACTGATATCCTTTTTCGCCGACGATTGCCGAACCATACGAAACCAGCGTCCATGCACCCAGATAATCTTCATATGTCGAACCGACAAGTTCGATACCGCCCGCATTGTTGTTCTCCGACTGGCCGAGGATGGTGCAAGCGCCATATTCACCCGAGGGAGATGCAGGAACCTGTGCGATGACCCAGTTGACGGCTCCGTTTTTACCTTCGGCATCCGCAGCGACGGTCGAGAAAAGCCACACTTCTCCGGCATTGGTTTTCAATCCTACATATTTCTTCTCCATATCGAGCGCAATACCGTCTTCAAGCGTCATGCTGCGGAGTTCGCTTTCGGATCTGATTCCAATCTCTTCCAGCGAGGTAGGCGGGGCAGGGAATTTGTCCATGTCAAGTGTCCACGCTCCAACGGTAACAGCTGTCGCAGTCTTGTTGGGTTCGCAGTCAAAGAAAATAGCGAGCCCGGCATCCTGCATTTCCCACGAAACCGCTGTTATATCCGACCAAGCATCCGTCTCGATGGGTTCGTCTCCACCCGTCTCATCATTCTTATCGGACATACCGAGGATCTCGGGCTCTGTGGAAGCCGATGCCTGTGCTTTTACAATGAACCAGTTGGCTTCGCCTGCATTGCCTTGCTCATCAATACCTATGGTACCGAAGAGCCATACTTGCCCGTATTCGGTTGGGGCGGAGACTTGATAGGACCCTTGGCTCGGAGTAACGTCGATACCCTCTTTCATGATCCTTTCTCGAAGAGAAGCCTCCGTCATACCAATCTCCTCCAAAGAGGTCGCAGGTCCCGTGAGCGTAAATCCGCCGGCTTTGACCTCAACGGTTTTATCATTCGGATAGAGCTCGGCTCCGATTCCTGGTTGACCGCTGATCGTTCCGTATACGCACGCCATGTTAACCCACGCCTCGGACATTCCCGGTTCGTCGCCGCCATTCTTGATCTCGGCACGGAAGAACTGCGTGAGGAATTCCGATGCAGCGACATTGTATCCGAAGGCCACGGCGACATAGTTCTTGTTCTCCTCGACGGCGACGTCCGTCTCGAACTTGCCGTTGCGAACGATATCGGTCATCTCCGCTCCGTACTTGTTCTGCAACAGAACGACGATTTCGTATTCGCTCTTGCCCGCGATATCGGCAGCAGCAACGACGTCAGCGAAATAGCGTCCGTCGGCAACCGACGGCTCGAAGGTCACGTGCACATTGTTATCGGCCACCTCACCGACGGTGATGGCGATCGTCATGCGGTCGTCGGCCGGCGTGGTGAACGCCGTTTCGAGACGTGCGACAGCGGACGTGGACTTGCCGGCGTCGAGGTCGTAACCGAAGGCGACGACCGTGTACTCCGTGTCGGCCTTCAAACCGTGGACGGTCTTCCTGACCGTGCCGGAGGAGAGTTCGGAGATGTTCTCTTTCAGGGCGGCGACGATCTCACGGTCGCTCTTGCCCTCGATCAGGCTGTTTTCGACGACCTGCCAGTAGTAGAGGTTCTCGGCCGAAGGTACGATCTCCACGTCGACGCTCTCGTAAGTCGGGTTCGTCGCGGCGATCTTCTCGAACGTCAGCTCCGCGGCCTCTTCGGCCAGCGTCGTGGCGAAGATTTTGGAGTACTCCGAATCCGTCAGACCGCTGCCTGCGGCGGCGACGGCCTTGACGCGCAGGATATACTTGGTTTTCGGATCGAGGTCGCCGAATGCGAGGGCCGTAGCCGAAGTCGAGTTCTCGGGCTGCACGACGAGTTCGTCGCCCGTCTCGTTCTCCTGGGAGAGGCGATATTTGTAACTTTCGGCATTGGGTACGGCATCCCACGCCACCTTGAAGCTGGAGGACGTCGTCGTGGTCACCGCGACCGAAGGTTTGGCGAGCACCGTGCCGCCCTGCTCTTCTACATCGTCGCTGTCGCTACAACCCGTGAAGGCGAATAACAGCGAGAGACATAAAAAAAGTCCGAATTTTCTCATAGTAAAACGTATTTGATTGTAATGATTCTCGTCCGGTCGTGCCTTTCCCGCACCGTGTCGTTAGGGAAAGTACCGACAAATATAGGTATTTTTTCAGAAACTCTGTAATCTTTGGAAAAGTATATCCTCCGTCCGGCCTCTTTTTTCGCTGCGGAACTGTAACGGTTTACATCCGGATAGATCGCAAAGTATCATCTTTTCGGGCATAATTCGCAACGGATGGAAAGCGGAAAGGGGGAGTTTGGCGCGAAATCGTCAGGCGGAACGATTTTTTAAAAATCCCGGGCTTCTCCGAACAGCCGCAGCTCGAACGTGCCGCCGACGGCCAGCCGTTCGCCCTTGACGGCCATCGCCCCCAGAATCTCCGGCACGCGGCAGGCCCGTTCGACGACGGAGCCCGTATCCTCCTCGGTGCGGACGCGGTTGGCCCACGCCGTGGCATAGCTGTCGGCGAGCAGCACGTCGCGGCAGACGATCATCACGGCATCGGCACGGCCGAAGCTGAGCGACGGCCCAACGGTCCCCGACGAGGTGCAGATACCCAGCGGGAAGGCTCCGCCGGGAATGTGGAGTCCGACCCGTTCCGAGAGGGGGGACTCTCCGGCGAAGAGCGCCACGTCGAGCGGCCGGTGCACGTCGGCGTAGATGTCGCCGCCGTTTTCGACGACCACCTCGCCGACGCCGAATTCGCGGCGCAGCATCCGTCCCGTCTCGCGGGCGAAGGCTCCGGCTACGGCGCTCATCGGCCCGATGCCTGCCGTAGCGGCCGCCACGGCCATTTCATGCAGCAGAGGCGGAGCGTCGGGTCGCGGCAGACAGGGAACGAGGGCGCGCAGGTAGGCGGGGTCGCAATCGAGGTAACGGTCGAGCCGCACGCGCAGTTCGTGCAGAAAGTGTTCCGTGCGGGCGGCCATGACGGCCGCATCGCCGCGGTCGACGGCGATCCACAGGTCGCTTTCGCGATGAGAGACGGTGAACACGACCGCATCCCGCCCCATGCGGCTCCGGTAGCGCCGCTCGACGTACTCCACGGCTCAGGCTTCGGTGAATTCGATATGGAAGAGGCCCAGAGGGCAGCTTTTGAGGCAGAGTTTGCAGGCGATGCAGCGTTCGGGATCGAAATGCAGCCGCCAGTCGGGCGCACCGATCGTAAGCGCCTGCGGGAAGCAGGCCAGCGCACAGTTGCCGCAGTCGATGCAGCGGTCGCGGTCGTAGGCGATCTTGCTCGCCACGGGGCTTACGGTGACGCCGTTGCGTTCGAGGTAGGCGACGCCTTCGCGCACCATGGACTCCTCGCCCGTCAGTTCGACGAGCAGCGAACCCGAACGTCCCGCCTCGATTTCGGCGCGCAGGATGTTGATGCGCAGGTCGTAACGCTTCACCAGATCGTAGGTAACCGCCTTGTCGGTGGCGTCCGACGGGAAATAGAGAATTACTTTGGTCGTCATGTGCTTTTCCTTGTTAGCGGTTATTCGTCGTCGGCTTTCAGCCCCTTGACCGTCGAATGGGCGGGCATGGGTTGTACGGGTTCCGTGAGGAGGAATTCGCCGCGGGCGATCCAGCCTTTGAGCGTTTCGGCGATCTCGCGCGCCTTGCGCAGGCTCGCCACGGGAGCCGTGCGCACGCGCTGCCCCCGCACCTCGATCGAACCGCTGCGCAGTTCGGCGTAGTTGGTCTGCCCGATCGGGCGCTCCTCCTCGCCGAAATCGAGGATGTTGGTGGTGATCTGTTCGTTGCGGATCGAAACGTCGTGCGCCAGCTCCTCGTCCAGCAGCGGGATCGGGATGCCCACGCCCACGAAGAGGCTCACGCCGTATTTCTCGTAGTAGGCGGCGCGCAGGTAGTCGGTCGACATCTCGCGCAGGTTGCCGATCGCGGCCACGGTGCGCGCGCCGCCGATCGGAATGCCGTGCTCGTTGACGGGTTTGGAGGTGTTGAACTGCGTGCCCTGCCAGCTCACGTAGCCGCGTGCGCCGCAGAGGAAGATACGCGTGCCCATGCCGATCGTACGGCACGTGGGATCGTTGAGCAGGGGCGACAGCTCGCCTGCGGTGCTGTACGAAACATTGCGCAGTTTGGGCAGCAGCGTTCCCATGTAGGTATGGAGCATCCGCTCCGAAGAGTTGGTCGCGGCGTTGTAGTTCTGGTAGCAGTTGCGCGGGTTGTAGAGGATCGCCTCGTTGATGTCGTCGAGCGTGACGTGCGAGCGGATATGGCGCCGCGGATAGTCGTCGGTTCCCTTGCCCCAGGCTTCCAGCGTGACGCTGCGGCCGGCCACCAGCTCCTCGATGACGTGGGCGCCGCCGTAGGCGGGGCGCGCCGGATCGCAGTCGGTGGCGCCTACGAAGGTGTCGACGGCCGCCAGGCCGCCGCTTACGGGGACGCCGTTGAGCTCGATGCGCTCCATGCGGATCGGCGGCGTGGCGTGGCCGAAGTTGAGGAAGGCGCCCGACGAGCACATCGCGCCGAACGTACCGGTCGTGACGACGTCCACGCGCCGGACGATCTCGGCGGGCGAAAGGGTGCGCGCCAGTTGGGACACCTCTTCGGCGGTCAGGACGACGGCTTTGCCCTGACGGATCTTTTCATTGATCTCTTCGTAACTCTTCTTCATGGGGAAATTCTTGTTCGGAGCGCAAAATACGCAGAAATCGCGACATTTCAAAATCGCCGGGGACCGGAGCGGGCTCTCGCGGCAAAATCGGCCTTCGTCGGACCTCCGCTCCCGCAGGTGTAACACAAAGCCGTTACGGACTGCGCCTCCGCATCCTGGCACATGAAAAAAGGGCGCCGGAGCGCCCTTCGAATCCATACGATCGTACCCTTAGCGGATGATGTTCGAGATCAGGAACGTCGCGGCAACCGTCAGAATGGCGTAGAGCTCGGGGAATGCGGCCAGGATCAGCGTCTTACCCATCACGTCGTGGCCGTTGCCGATTGCGGTGATACCGTTGGCGCAAACCTTGGCCTGATAGATGGCAGCCGCCAGATTGACGATGCCGACCAGAATACCGGCGCCCAGAATGGCGGCACCCTGCACAGGCGTAGGTGCGGCCAAAAAGCCCTGCACCATGAAGAAGCAGACGAAACCGTAAAGACCCTGCGAACCCGGAAGAGCCGAAAGGATCATGTAGCTACCGAATGCGCCGCCGTTCTTTTTCATGGCGCCTACGGCTGCCTGTCCGGCGATCGAAGTTCCGATGGCCGATGCGATACCGGCCAGACCTACCATCAGCGCTACGCCGACATAGGCCATTACCAATGCTGTTGTTTCCATAATGAATTGATTTTTTTAATTGTTTTATCGGTTTAATTCAGTTTGCGTAAGGGGTCGAACGAGCGGTTGCTCATCTCGAATCCCGCGTTTTTGTAGAACTCCACGAAGGTGAGTCGCATCGGATGGACGAACGACGAGATCGAGGACATGAAGAGATTGATGCCGTGTCCGACGAGCAGGATCAGCACGATGACGATCTCGCGCACGATCGGAATGTCGGGGCTCAGCCCCGTAGCCAGCGAGTTGAAGACCAGCGCCAGCACACCGCCCGAGAGGCCGATGGCGAACAGACGGATGTACGACAGCACGTCGGAAAGGATGCCCGTTATATTATTATAGGTATCCCACAGTCCGGTTCCGAAATTCACGAACGGGTTCTTGCCCGGCGAGTTGAAGAAAAGCATCAGCACCGCACCGATGGCCGCCACGCCGTAGAAGGCGGGTGACGAAGTGGTGAATCCCGGAATGCCCCACGCCGGATCGAGCATCGGAAGTCCTGCGGCCAGACTCCCCGCGAGGATGACGAGGAACCAGCCCAGCGTCGAAAGCGCATAGCGGAATCCCGTCGTGGCACTGATGAGGATGATCTTCAACAACAGACCGAAGAGGATTTGCAGCAGCCCGAGCGCCAGCGCCCACGAGAAGAACTGCCCCTGGAAGTCGAAGAAAGGGACCGACGGGAAGTACTCCCTTGAGCGAGAGTCCGAAGAACGATCCGCAGAAGAGACCCACGGCAACGGTGGCGGCAGCGCACATCGTGGCGAACCATGCGGCGCGGCGCATCGTGCCCCCCTTGAATTTCCAAAGCATCGCCATTCCCATCGCCAGCAGGATGAGTCCGTAGCCGGCGTCGTTGAGACAGATGCCGAAGAAGAGCATGTAGAAGGGCGCGAAGAAGGGCGTCAGGTCGATCGTCCCGTATTTCGGGCGGGCGTACATGTCGCCCACCATCTCGAAGATGCGCGCGAAACGGTTGTTTTTCAGCTTCACGGGCGTCTCGTCTTCGGGCGTGGGGTCGCTCTTGATGTAGAGCACGTTGGGATATTCGTCCAGCAGGGCGTCCACCCGATCCGACGTCTCCCGTTCGGCCCATCCCTCCATGACCAGCAGCGTGCCGTCGGCAGCCGCCTCGGCGGTGGCCGTCACCTTCACCCGCTGCAACTCTTCGCGCAGACGGTTGCAGTCGCGCTCGATGAGTGCGGACGCCGCGGCGCGCGACATCTCGGCGTCGGTGGCGCTCAGACGGCTTCGCAGCGAGGCGACCTTCGCCTCGGCGTCGTGCGCCGTCATCGCGGGGGCCTTCACCTCCTGCGCGTCGAACGACAGTTCGGCGCCTTCGTGCGATACGGCGACGAACCAGACCGTCGAAGAGGTCTCGTGGATCACCTCCACGGGAGCCTGTTCGTTCCAGGCGTCGCGCGATTTCTCGAACGCATCCCGCTGCGCGGTGAAGAAGCGCAGCACGACGCCACGCCGTGCGAGCCGCTGCAACGTCCCGGCCGAGAAGTCGCCCCACGGGCGCGCCTCCTCGGCAGCCTTTTCGGTCTGTCCGATCTCGGTGCGCAACGCCGCGCGCTCCTGTGCCGTGCGGCCGTAGCGTTCGTAGGCCTCGTCGCCCGATGCGAAGGGGCGGGCCGCCGCGTCGAAATGCTCCGAACTGCGGAACCGTTCCAGCGCCGCGAGGGCCTTGGTGCGGCCTTCGATCGCCGTAACGAGCTGCCGGTCGCCCTCCGAAGGCTCCCAGCCCCGGCAGGTCACGTCGACCAGCCCCAGTTCGCGGAGCCGTTCGATGAAGTCGTCGCTCTGACCGGCGTAGAGAATAAAGTCGTATTTCGACATCCTGGCGATCATGACATCTGCCCCTCCCCGGCCTGTTGCTGTTTGGTTTTTACGATTTTCTGTGCCGATTTCGAGAGGTTCTCCTCGTCCTCAAGGAATCGTTTGATCTTGCGTATGGCATCCTCGTAACCGGGAATCTGTACCTTCTCGTAGAGGTTGACCTTCTGAGTGGTTTTACGGCGTGCGAAATCCAGCAGCTCCATCTTGCGGTTGAAGAGTTCGTACTCGATGCCCAGCTTCGACAGCCGCTTCAACAGGTCGATCCCGGCGGCGTACCATACGGGCGACGAGAAGAGGTCGTAGGGCTTCTCTTCGTAGACGATCTCCCGGAGCACGGGCGTGCGGACGCCCGCGATCTTCTGTTCGGTCAGCTCGATGTCGGCGATTCGCAGCAGGTCACAATCAAACTCACCCCACAGCGAGACCATGTAGTCGTACTCGGCCTCGAGGCGCGAGAGCTGCGACCGGAACTCCTGTGCGGCCTCCTTCGCTTTCTTGACCTCGGAGCGCAGCGCCGACTCCTTGCTTTTGATCGTAGGGAGCGCCTTCTGCCGCATTTTGAGCTGTTTGCCCAGATCGCCGAGCGAAGTCTTGTTATATTGAAATTTGATTGCCATGAGCGGTTACTTCCTTCCAGTATTTTTGGATCAGCTCCTCCTTGATGGCCACCTCGGTCTTGGTGAAGTACTCCGCAAAGAGCCTCCACGCCGTGTCGAGCATCTGGTCGATGTCGATGTTGATGTCGATCGAAAGGAGCTTCTCCGAATAGTCGTGTGCGAATTTCAGCGTGCGCTCGTCGTAGTCCGAGAGGTCGAAACCGTTCTCCAGCTTCGTCTTGGCGTTGGCGGCATCGGCGTACAGACGCACGCAGGCGTTCATCACCTGCGGATGGTCCTCGCGGGTCTTCTTGCCGATGACGAGCTGCTTCAGACGCGACAGCGAACGGAACGGGTCGACGATGACCTTGCCCGTGTCGGAATCGTTCCTCAAGAAGAGCTGGCCCTCGGTGATGTAACCCGTGTTGTCGGGGACGGCGTGCGTGATGTCGCCGCCCGAGAGGGTGGTCACGGCAATGATGGTGATCGAGCCGCCGTTGGGCAGCTGTACAGCCTTCTCGTAGATCTTGGCCAGATCGGAGTAGAGCGAACCGGGCATCGAGTCCTTCGAGGGAATCTGGTCCATACGGTTCGACACGATCGCCAGCGCATCGGCATAGAGCGTCATGTCGGTGAGCAGCACGAGGACCTTTTGCCCCTTGTCCACGGCGAAGTACTCGGCGGCCGTCAGCGCCATGTCGGGCACGAGCAGCCGCTCCACGGGCGGGTTCTCGGTCGTGTTGACGAACGAGACGATGCGGTCGAGCGCGCCTGCGTTCTCGAAGACCTGCTTGAAGTAGAGGAAGTCGTCGTTCGTAAGGCCCATGCCGCCGAGGATGATCTTGTCGGCCTTGGCGCGCAGGGCCACGTTGGCCATCACGGCGTTGTAGGGCTGGTCGGGATCGGCGAAGAAGGGGATCTTCTGTCCCGTCACGATCGTATTGTTGAGGTCGATGCCGGCGATACCCGTGGCGATCAGTTCCGAAGGCTGCTTGCGCCGGAAGGGGTTCACCGTCGGGCCGCCGATCTCGCGGGCCTCGCCCTCGATCTGCTCGCCGCCCTCCAGCGGTTCGCCGTAGGCGTTGAAGAAACGGCCGGCCAGGTTGTCCGACACTTTGAGCTTGGGCGGCTCGCCGTGGAAGACCACTTCGGAGTCGGTGGCCAGCCCCTCGGTGCCGGCGAAGACCTGCAACGTCACGTTGTCGCCCATGATCTTCACCACCTGAGCGAGCTTGCCGCCCACGGTGGCCAGCTCGTCGTTGCCCACGCCCATGCGCGCAGCGTCACGGTGGCTTTGGTAATGTTGTCTATCTTGGTATATACCTTTCTGAAATGCACGTGTTGTCATAGCTTCGGTCTTATTTGTTGAGCTGTTCGTTTACGAGCGCCTCGATCTGCGAGCGGTAGTCGGCGAATTTCTCGGACTGCCACTCCGCGTAGTTCATCTGGCGGAAGAGGTTGATCAGCGTCTTGAAGAACTTGGAGCACTCCTCGAAATCGGCGAAGTCGAACGTCTTGTTGCAGATGTCGAGCACCATCTCGAACATCATCTTCTGGCGTTCGAGCGGACAGTTGGCGTCGATGTCGTCGAAGGCGTCCTGCTGCAATATCACGAAATCTATCAGCTCGCTCTTCCAGAAGCGGTCGTGGTACTCCACCGGCACACCGTCGTCGCCGAGAATGTCAATCTGCTCGGAGGCCTCCTTGCCGCGCTGGACGAGCGTCTTGCCGGCATAGACGAGGTCCACCCAGCCCTTGCCGATGTGCGCGTCGAGGTATTCGCGGATCTCGGGGTATTCCAGATATTTCGAGTAGGAGTCGAGCGGATCGATGGCGGGATAACGCTTCGAGTCGGCACGCGCCTGCGCCAAGGCATAGAAGCAGCGCGCCGCCTTTTTCGTGGACTCCGTGACCGGCTCTTGAGGTTACCGCCCGCGGGCGACACCGTACCGAGGAAGGTCACCGAACCCGTCTGTCCGTTGGTCAGGCGCACCAGACCGGCCCGCGAATAGAAGTTCGAGATGATCGCCGAGAGGTCCATCGGAAGGCGTCCTGACCGGGCAGCTCTTCCAGGCGGTTCGACATCTCGCGCAGCGCCTGCGCCCAGCGCGACGTCGAATCGGCCATGACGAGCACTTTGAGTCCCATGGCGCGGTAGTATTCGCCGATCGTCATGCCCGTGTAGACCGACGCCTCACGCGCGGCGACGGGCATGTTCGACGTATTGCAGATGATAGTCGTCCGCTCCATGAGCGGGTGTCCCGTATGGGGGTCGTCCAGATGGGGGAACTCCGCGAAGATTTCGACCACCTCGTTGGCGCGCTCGCCGCAGGCGATCATGATGATGACGTCGGCGTCGGCCTGTTTCGAAATGGCATGCTGCAACACGGTCTTGCCGGCGCCGAACGGCCCCGGGATGAAGCCCGTACCGCCTTCGGCCAGCGGGTTGAAGGTGTCGATCGCACGCACGCCCGTCTCCATGATGCGGTCGGGGCGCGGTTTCTCGACGTAGCTGCGGATCGCCTGCTTCACGGGCCAGCGCTGCACCATCGTCACCTCGTGGTCGCCGCCTTCGGCGTCGGTCAGGACGGCCACCGTGTCGGTGACCTTATAGGAGCCCGCCGCAGCGACGCTCTTGACCGTATAGCTGCCCGTCATCGTGAAGGGAACCATGATCTTGTGGGGAATCCACTGCTCCTTCACCTCGCCCAGCCACGAAGCGGCCGAGACCTTGTCGCCCGCCTTGGCCAGCGGCGTGAACTCCCACGTCTTATCGAAATCGATCGGGTCGGTGATCGAACCGCGTTCGATGAAGAGACTATCCATCTTTTCGAGGTCGTTCTGCAATCCGTCGTAGTTGCGCGACAGCAGACCCGGAGCCAGCGTCGCTTCGAGCATGTGGCCTTCGAATTCGACCCGGTCGCCGATCTTCAGCCCGCGGGTGCTGTCGTAAACCTGCACATAGGCGCCGTCGCCTATGACCTTGATGACCTCGGCCATCATTTTGGTATCCCCCGTCCACACGTAACAGATCTCGTTCTGGCCCACGGCTCCGTCGGCCTTGACGATCACGATGTTGGAGATGATACCGTTTACACGTCCTGTAGTTTTCATATCTGATTATTTGTTATTTATCAATTCCTTGCCGTCCAGTTCGCGCAGCAGCCGTCCGAGCATGGCGCGGCCGCGCGCCTCGTCGAGCTGCGTCCAGCGCGCCACCAGATTGATGCGCACGAGGTACGAGAGGACGGCGTTCACGTTGAAGTAGTCTTCGGCTGCCAGATCGACGGCCTGCTGCCAGCGGATGCGGTCGATCTTGTGCTCCTTTTCCAGCAGGTTGCTTTCGTCGTTCACGGCGGCGATCACCGCATCGATGTAGGGCAGTTCGCCCCGCAGGCCGAAGTCGGAGGCCGACGAACGGCGCAGCTGCTCGGCCACGTCGTCGTTACCCACGACGTGCCCGTCGACGGGACGCCCCGCGGCACGGGCCGTCGTGGCCGCCGCGACGTTGCGCAGCGTGCGGTCGAAATCGCTCCACTCGCGCAGGAAGCGGCTCGGCGACGCGGCGCACAGTCCGTAATAGGCTTCGAAAAGCGCCTGTTCGAAGGGGCGCGAGGTATCCACCTCCTCGGCCTCCTCCCCGTCGGGGCGGGCATAGGCCGCCAGCACCAGTCCGATCGCGTGCGGCAGCAGGCGCGGGTGTTCCGTCTCCTCCTTGAGCCGTTCGCGCGCGAAGTTGCCCAGCGGATCGTGCGCCGGACTGCCCGCACGCAGGGCGATCAGGTTTTTGCAGTCGTAATAGCCGTAGAGCAGCCTGACGGCGCGCAGGTCGCGCGGCGTCAGCTCGCGGAGGATCTCGTCGAGGATGGCGTGCGGATCGAATCCCTTCGCGCCGCCGTCGAGCGAGTACTCCCGCAGTCCGGCTACCAGACAATAATAGTTGGTATCGAACATGGCGGTGTCAGGCTTTGAACAGCAGTTCGGAGATCTTGCCGCGCAGATACTCCTTCAACAGTGCCTCGAA
>VOFD01002783.1_pt1 | contig 13531 bp, 14 predicted proteins | sample 5384101 | NCBI WGS metagenome assembly VOFD01 (sample SAMN12384723, study PRJNA508395) | human gut metagenome | isolation source: healthy gut C | host: Homo sapiens
GCTCACGGCTCTCGATTCTTTGCAACGCAATAATTTCACGACGATTTATTATCATGCGCGTGTGATGTGCGACGCGATGTACGATTCGAAAGTATGAACCGTGGTCGAGTTTTGTTTCTCCAACTCGTGGCGAAACGCCGGCCTTTGATCCGCTGGCATTTATCGTGGAAAATGCACATGCACGCGGTTTGGAGGTGTATGCTTGGCTGAATCCTTACAGATATTTGAATTCTGAATCGCAAGAAGGATGGGGCAGCGCCGGCGGCGACAAGAACTACGAAAACAGCCATCCCGAATGGTTGATCAAATGGAAAAACGGCAGCCAAACGTGGACGATTCTCAATCCGGCACTTCCGGAGGTGAAGCAACGCATAGTGGATGTCGTGGCCGACATTTTGGACAAATACGACGTTGATGGCATCGTGTTCGACGATTATTTTTATCAAAACGGTTTGCCTACGACGTATGATGCCGACGACTACAACGCTTATCTTGCCGAAGGCGGCACGCTTTCGCAGGGCGACTGGCGCCGCGAAAATGTCAACGACATGGTGCGGAAAGTGAACGCCTACATCAAATCGACAAAGCCGTGGGTACGCTTCGGGATCGGGCCGGCCGGCGTGGCCGCCAGCGATGCGGATGTGGCTGCGAAATATGGTGTCGAGCCTTGTCCGGGAAGCGATTGGCAATATAACGAGATCTATTCCGACCCCTTGGCGTGGCTGAGCGAAGGAACGATCGATTTCATTTCTCCGCAGGTCTATTGGAAGATAGGCAATGCGGCTGCCGATTACGCGAAAATAACGCCGTGGTGGTATGAAGTGTCGCACAAGTTCAATCGCCATTGCTTCATCAGCCAAGACCTTTCGAATACGGCCGGCAGCACGTCGCCTTTGTCGGAGTTTTATGATCAGATATCATTGACCCATACGTCGGCGGGCGATGCCGCTCCGGGGACGGTTTATTTCCCATGGCGGTCGCTGCTGAACAAATCGCAAAGGATTGATGGCAAAAAAGTGACGTTGTTCACCTATTTGCGCGGTTCGTTGTTCGACACGCATTCGCTCACTCCGGCAGTGGAATGGGTGGAAGCTCCCTACCCGGGACAAGTGTCGAATGTTGCCCGTTCGGGACGTGTCTTGTCGTGGACAGGACTTGAAAATGTGCGTTATACGGTGTATGCCGTTCCTTCCGACATTGCGCCGGAAAACTTCTACAAAGATGCCGAATACTTGCTTGGCGTCAGCTATGAGCCTTCGTTTGAAATACCTGCCGCCGATGCCGACTATCGGGCTATGGCATTGCCGATGCCGATTTGGGCAATTATAATTATGCAGTTGCCGTATTGGACCGCTATGGCAATGAATATGGCGCAGTGTTTGTCGGAGCTGACGTGGAGACGGCAGCGACACCGGCATTGACATATCCCGTCGGAGGCGCTCTCGCGCCGAATCGATTCACTTTCAGCTGGGAAGGAACGGCACCTATCTATGAAATACAGATAGCAACCGATCCGGAGATGAAAGAATTGGTGGTGCGTCGCGAATTGACCGGCAATGTCGTGAAATCGGAGGACCTTTTCGACTTCGAGGCCGATAAGGATTATTATTGGACGGTTACGGCTCGCGGAAACAATGCGATTGAAGCGCGCTCGAATGTGGAATCGTTCCGTGTGGATAAATTCCGCCTGACTTCTCCGGCAGCGGAGGCAACGGATGTTTCGTTGACGCCGACTCTGACGTGGAGCAAATTTGCCGATGACGCGGTTTATAAATTGTCGCTTTCGACACGTGTCGGATTCTCAGTCATGGCATACGAGACATCCACTCGGGAAACATCCTGCGCAATTCCGCTGTACTATTTGGATGGAAACACGCTTTATTACGCAAAAGTGGAAGCAAGAACGCCCGACGGCACTGTGGACGAGACGGAGACAATCGAATTTACGACAGAGTATGTCGATGTTCCGGTGCCTACGATTCTTGCTCCTGCTACCGACGGCGAGACGATGTATAGCAACAAATGCATTTCGTTGCAGCCGCAAGAGGGCGTGGGGCAGACGCGCATCATGGTGAGCGCGAGCAAATCGTTTCCGGCACGTTCGTCGTACACGGGAACATTCGAAACTCGATTCTATACTCCTAATTTGTCGGAAATAGAGATGATTTCAACGCCGTTGGCAGACGGGGAAACTTACTATGTACGCGCACGTTTCTCATATCGCAATGAAAGTGGAGCGGTGGTGAATACCGATTGGACACCGGCGCGTTCGTTTGTTTATAGTGCAGCTTCGGGCGTCGACAATATGGAAAGCGACGGCGTTCGATTGATTGGCGGCGACGAGCCGATGCTGGTGGCAGGTGAAGCCGGCCTTGCAGTGGCGGTTTATTCGCTTGACGGACGTGAAGTGTATGGCACGACGACAGACGCTTCCGGCAATGCTTCCCTTTCCATGCTTGCAGATGGCGTATATGTCGTTACGGTTCGTTTGAGCGACGACAGTATGCGGACGTTTAAGTTGATTCGCTAATCGCGAATGTGTTTTATGCAGAGAAGGTGTGCCTTTTGGCGCACCTTCTTTTTATGTGCAAAAGCCTCGACCGGGCAAAGCCGCTTCGCGGCTGGCGGCAACCTCTTTGGCTCGCTTATATCGCCGCCGGCGCGGCGACACAAAGGAAAAAATTGCCGGTAGCAGTTATGGTTGAGGGTTTATGGTTGAGAAGCAGATGGAACAAGGCAAACATGCAATGTTCTCCTCAGGACTTTGAGAATGGAATCACTTGGCCCGACAAATACATATCCATCTTTTGCTGATTCGATATTCTGATTAGGAGAAAAGCAAACGGGGATACGCTGTGGCGCATCCCCGTGGTAATGTCGTTTTTGTGTTTTTATTTTCCTGTTTCGGAAGCAGGCGCGTTTTGAGCCGGAGCAGGTGCGGCCGGCGTCGATTTCGACGGTGTTGCATAGTCCGGAGCTTTTGTTTGAGCCGGAGCTTGCGTAGTCGATACGCGCGATTGTGCAGGTTGGCTTGCGCTATTGTCGACGAAGAAAGCCAACAAGATGCTTAGAACGCAAATGACAGTGGCAAGCGTCCATGTTGCTTTTTCCACAAAACTGTTTGTTTTGCGTACTCCCATGATTTGGTTGGAACTTGCGAAATTGGATGCGAGGCCTCCGCCTTTTGATTTTTGAATCAGCACGATGCCAATCATAAGGATAGAGGCGATAACAATCAGAATGACTAATACATTAAACATTTTCAGTATTGTTTTTTTTGTTTATATTTCTCGTTTACAATCAGTTTCTGTAAGAAACGGATTTGGTCTGCAAAGTAAATACTTTTTTCCGGAAAATTCAAATATAGCGATTGAATAATTTCAAGCGCTTTTTCGTATCGGTGTTGCCGGATGTAGATTTTTGCAAGGCTTTCCGACAGCATCGACGGGTCGCCTTCGTCGACGGCGGCGGGAGCAGGCGCATCGGTCACTTCCGAAGGTTGCGACTCCGGCTCTGCGGCCGGCGGCGCGTACGGGCTTCCGCTTTGGCGTTTGCTGTCGATGATGAAGCGGTTTATCAGCAAGTCGTTCTCGCTGAGGTTGCTGCTGTCGGACAAATCGGGAATGTTGCGCTCTTCTTCTTGTTCCAGCAATCGCGCGTACTCCGGTGTAGGGTTGAATATGCGTTGTTCGATAGCTTTGATTTCTGCTTCATCGTTGTTTCCGAAAGTATCGAGAAAATGGGAGATTGTGTCCATTGTGGAACGCTTTTCCTTCTCGTCCTTTGGGTAGAAATCGTGGAAATCGTCGGGAATGTCTTCCACAAGCTCGAATAGGTCCGCTCGGTTGCCAAATGCAAGAGAGGCTGCGGCTAACGCATTTTTCCGGTTGCTTTCGTCGTCGGCGTTTCGGGCCAATAAGATTTTCGCCGGCAAGAAATACGGATAATCTGCTGCGACAGATTCGACAATGCCCCAATCGGGCTTTTCTGTGCAATCGGGCGATAGGAAACGGTCGAATTGTTGGGCTCTGTGCGTTTTTCCATAAACGTTTTTGTTTTTTACCAATTGCCGGCCGTGGCGTTGAATATGAGCGTGACAAGTTCGTCGGTGATTTGTTCGCAAAGCTCGTCTTGCACGGAAGTGAGCATTTGCGACGAGTCGAAGTCGCGAAACGCCGAGAAAGTCTGATCGACCGAGCCGCTTGCGTTGATGTGGTCGGTGTATTTGACGCGCACGGTGATGGTCAGCCGTGTCTGGGAAGCATAGGCGTCTTCCGTGACGGCTTGCGGTGTCAGTTCGTAGCCTGTTATTTCGCCTTCCAGCGAAAGGTTGGTGTTCGAACTGTCGACGATTTGCAACCGTGTCTGCTTGGTGAAAGTGTCGGCAATCTTGTTTTCAAACATTGGTTGCAGCGGAGCGTAAACCATGGCTGCGCGAATCGGGAAGTTGCCGATGTTGATTGTTTTGTATACATTATAGTCGAGCGCGGCGCCATTGAATTTGTAGCTGATGGTGCATGCGCTTAACACGACTGTCAATATTGCTGCAAAATAGAATCTTTTCAGCATTTTGTTTTATATGATGGGTTTATTCAAGTCCGTATTCTTTGATTTTCCGATAGAGGGTGCGTTCGGATATTTTCAATTCTTCGGCAGTTTTTTTCCGCTTTCCGTCGTTTCTTTCGAGCGAACGCTTGATTGTTTCCTTTTCCGTGTCTTCAAGCGTCATGGCCGTTTGTTCGTCCGGTTGGTCTGCGACTGAATGGATGGACGTGTGGCTGTGGGCAGGAAGTATCGGCTGGGTTGCGAAATCCTTTTGCAGCTCTTTGATGGGGTTTATCGGTTGCGCTGTGTTGTCGTTGAGATTTTCTATTTCGTCGCGAAGCCGGTCTAACTCTTTTCGCATTTCAAAAATCATTTTGAAAAGGATTTCGCGTTCATGCTCGTAGGAATGGGGCAATTCGCCCGCGGCAACGGCAGGCGCATATTCGCTTCCTGCGTCGGGCAGATAGCGCGATACGTCGTCGGCTGTGATTTTTCTGCCGGCGTCGAAAAGCGAGATTTGCTCGATAAGGTTTTTAGCTGTCGCACGTTCCCGGCCAGCGATAAGCCAATAATGCGTTTTTGGCGGAATCGTCGAGCTCGATAGGCGGCATGCGGTATTTTTCAGCAAAGTCCCTGCTGAATTTTCGGGCAAGCAGGGCGATGTCGTCGCCGCGGTCGCGCAGTGGCGGAATGGAAATGAACACGGTCGACAGCCGGTAGAACAAGTCTTCGCGGAATCGCCCCGACGCTACGGCTTTCAGCATGTTTACGTTTGTGGCGGCAACGACGCGGATGTTTGTTTTTTGCACGACCGACGAGCCGACTTTGATAAATTCTCCGGATTCGAACACGCGCAGCAATCGCGCTTGTGTGGTCAGGGGCAATTCTGCCACTTCGTCTAAGAATATCGTTCCGCCGTCGGCTTCTTCAAAATACCCTTTGCGTGAAGATATTGCGCCGGTAAAGCTCCCTTTTCATGTCCGAAAAGTTCGGAATCGATGGTGCCTTCCGGAATAGCTCCGCAGTTGACGGCGATGTATTTGTTGTGTTTGCGAGCGCTGTAATAATGAATGATTTGCGGAAAACTCCTTTCCGGCCCCGCTTTCTCCGTTAATGAGCACTGACAAGTCGATTGGCGCCACTTGCATGGCGCGTCCGATGGCTGCCAGCAGCGACGGTGCATTGCCGATAATGCCGAAGCGTTGTTTCACTGGTTGTATTTCGGGAGTGATTTCGAGTGCCATGACGTCGTATGAATTGTAGAAAACAAAGGTACGATTTTATTCGGTAAAATGTTCAAACTTTTCATTTATTCGGCTTGTTTGAGGTTGGAGCAAGGCGATTTTTTTGTTGTTCACGCTGAAATAGCGTACCTTTGCGAATCCACAGTCGAACATGATATTGGAAAATGCGTATTGATATAATTACAGTTTTGCCGGAAATATTGATTCCCCGTTGAATTGTTCCATTTTGAAGCGAACCCAGAAAAAAGGCCTTGTCGAGATTGTCGTGCATGATTTGCGCGATTATACGATGGACAAGCATCGCCGTGTCGACGATTATCCGTTTGGCGGCGAGGCGGGAATGGTCATGCAGGTAGAGCCGGTGGACCGTTGCATATCGCATTTGAAAAGCGAACGCGACTATGATGAAGTGATTTTTGTCACCCCCGATGGAGCAACGTTCGACCAGCCAATGGCCAACCGCTTGTCGCTGGCCGAAAATCTGATCATTCGTTGCGGACACTACAAGGGCATCGATTATCGGATTCGCGAGCATTTCGTCACGCGGGAAATTTCGATAGGCGACTATGTGCTTACCGGCGGCGAATTGCCTGCCGCCATTATTGCCGACGCTGTGGTGAGGTTGATTCCGGGAGCAATCGGCGACGAGCAGTCGGCGTTGAGCGATTCGTTTCAAGACGGGTTGCTTGCCCCGCCTGTCTCACCCGCGTCCTGCCGACTACAAGGGATGGAAGGTGCCGGAGGTCTTGTTGTCGGGGCATCAAGCGAAAATCGACGAGTGGAGATATGAGATGGCGCTGCAACGCACGCGCGAGCGGCGGCCGGATTTGCTCGAAAATAAAAAATAAGGAGTCATGGGCATGTTTTCAAAAATCAAAAAAGAGATTTGGCAGGATTAATTTTCTCCTTGTTTTCATTGTCGGCTTTCTTGTGTACATCACATTTATATCCGATTATAACTATTTCCGCGTTGTCGCTTACGACAAAGAAATAAAAGAACTGAAAGCGGAAATCAAAGCGTGCCGCGATTCGACGCAGTCTTATCAGACGAAACTTGCAAGGCTCGACAGCGATCCGGAAACGCTTGAACGTATCGTTCGGGAAGAATACAATATGAAACGTGAAAATGAAGATTTATATATAGTGAAAGAATGATGAACAGACAGAAAAAAGAACAATATTTGAATGTGGCACTTTCGGTGTCGATGATAGTTTTGCTGCTTGCGGCATTTTTTGCCGTTGATCGACATTGAGTCGCCGTGGTTGCGCTATGTGTTTGCCTTCGCCGCGTTTGTGACGGTGTTGGTGCGTGTGTTGCAACGGATGTTGTACAGGAAGGACAAATATAGCTTGCGAGTTCGCCGGCTTTTTCACGTTGGAATTTTGGTCGTCGATGTGCTATCTCGTGTCGGCATTGTTTGTGTTTGCAGATCCGTACCATTCTACGTGGCTCGGCTTTCTGACCGCCGGCGCTTGCGTGCAGGTTTACGCATCGTTCATGATTGACCGTCAATTGAAAAAAAGAAGGACGGGGAGAGAATCGGGGAAGATGTCGATAAAAATGCTTAAATTGCAGATATTCGGTATAAAACGGAATAAAAAAGGCGTGCGGTTAAGCACTATTTACTAATTTTGCGTTCAAAATGGAGTTAAGTCTGGCAATCGACCAAGGCAATTCGTCGGCGAAAGTGTCGGTTTTTGACGGGCGAACGTTGTTGAATTCATGGCGTTTGCGGCGGCCGACGGCAATGGGAATTGCGCGGATTTTGAAAGATTGTCCCGTTCGGAAAGCGATTTATTCTTCGGTGACGGGCAACGATGAAGCAACGCTTGCGTTGTTGCAAGAGCGAATGGCGAAGTTGTGGATTGTGGATGAAAAATTGCCTATGCCATTGGCTTTCGATTATGCAACTCCGCAAACATTGGGTCGCGATCGCATGGCAGCGGCTGTGGGCGCGTTTTCGTTGCTTCCGGGACGAAATGTTTTGGTTGTCGATGCCGGAACGGCTGTCACTTGCGATTTCGTTTCGGCTGATGGCCGGTTTGCAGGAGGGAATATCGCGCCGGGATTGGCGTTGCGTTTCAGGGCACTTGCCCGAAGTTGCGCGCAATTGCCGAAAATCGACGAAAAAGGCGACATCCCCGAACTTGGCTTCGACACGGCAACTGCCATTCGTGCCGGTGTCGTTCGCGGCATGGTGGCAGAGGTGGCATTCATGGCGCAAAAAATGTCGGAACGTCATGGCGATATCGCAGTGGCGATGACCGGCGGCGACGGGGCTTTTCTGGCATCCATGCTTGAAATGCCGAATGTCGTGGTAGATAAAGATTTAGTAGCAATTGGATTAAATAGAATATTGGAATATAATGAATCATTATAAAAGAATTCTTTTCGTGGCAGCCTTTGTGCTGTCGATAGGAGGCGGTTTAAGCCTGAATGCTCAAAACGAGCAATCGCCGTATTCTCGTTATGGATACGGCATGGTGGGTGACTATGCGACCAGTGCGCAACGCAACATGGGAGGCGTCGGGATTGCCATGACGGATGGAAGGCAAATCAACGTCATGAATCCGGCATCCTATGCCGGCACCGACTCGCTGACGCTCCTATGGGATGTCGGCGTTGACCTTACCCGCCTTTGGTCGAAAGAAAATGATGCGACAGGCAAATCGTTCGGCGGAGGATTGGACTATCTGACGATGCAATTCCCGATTGGCAAATACATGGGTGGAAGCATCGGTTTGGTGCCGTTTTCGTCTGTCGGCTACTCTTTCGGCGGCGATGTGAAAGACAATGAAGGCAGCAGCCTCGGCACATCGAGCAACTCCGGATATGGCGGTCTCAATGAACTTTATGTCGGAATTGCCGGCCGTCCTTTCAAAGGATTCACGATTGGCGCCAATATCGCGTATCAATTTGGCAATATCGTGAACGACACGTATATCACGGAAGCCGACGGCACGTCGCAAGCATTGTTTGAGCAAGTGATGGAGGTGCGCGATTGGAATTTGCAATTGGGTATCCAATATACGCATGAATTTCGGGCAAAACATCGCTTTACAGTCGGTTTGACATATTCTCCGGAAAAAGATTTCCATGGCAAAACTTGGGGTGTCAACTACGACATTTCGCTGAACGAAACGCCCGACACTGTCGGTTATGCGCGGATGAAAGGCACCTATTCGAAACCGCATGCTTTTGGAGCAGGTTTGAACTATACTTACGACAGGCGTATTATGGTGGAAGGCGATTTCTCTTTTCAGCAATGGAGCAAAGCCAAATTTGCCGGAATCCGTGATGATGAAGGCAATGTGCTGTCCGGTTCGCGTTTCGATGATCGATGGAAAGCTGCGCTTGGTTTCCAATTGTTGCCGAGAATCAGGGGGAATTATTTCCAACGGATGACTTATCGTTGCGGTGTCAACTATACGCGCGATTATGTCATGGCCGGAAACAATCATGTCAGGGAATACGGCGTAGCTGTCGGTTTCGGAATGCCTACGCTTGGAACGAAGACAATCATCAATTTGGGTTTTGAATATAAGCACCGGCAGGCATATCCCCAATCCTTGGTGACGGAAAATTATTTTAATATCACGTTGGGTATCAATTTCAACGAATTTGCGTTCTGGAAAGATAAGATTCGGTAGAGCGGCATTCTTGACAACGTTGGGGCTGGTTGTCTTGTCGGTTGCCTTTCCATCGTGCGGCGAAAAAAGTAGAAACGGGGAAAGTGCCGGCTGATCCGGACAGTGTCCCTACAATGATGTCGCGCGACGTCACGACGCTCATTAGCGATTCCGGCATGACGCGGTATCGTGTCACGTCGAGTTTGTGGCTCGTCTATGATGAGGCGGAAAGCCCTTATTGGAAATTTCCGAACGGTTTGTTTCTTGAGAAATTCGATGACCGTTTCGACGTGGAGGCTACGGTGGAATGCGATTCTGCCACTTATTTCAAATCATTGAAGCTGTGGCGCCTTGACGGGAATGTGTTCATACGGAATGTGAAAAAAACGAGCGCATACTGACAGAACAAATGTTTTGGGATCAATCGCGGCATGAAGTGCGTAGTGATTCGTTTGTCAGGATAGAAAGAAGCGACCGGATCATTGAGGGCTATGGATTTCGTTCGGATGAACGGCTTGCGAATTATGTGATATTGAAGCCCTCAGGCATATTTCCTGTCCCTGCGCGTCGCGACAGCCTGAACGCAGGAAGTAACGAAAATCAAAACTAATGGATATACATTCGGCTCTTGTCGTTGTTTTAGTGTCAATTGTGTTGTCGGCTTTTTTTCTCCGGCATGGAGATTGCGTTTGCTTCGTCCAATCGAATCCGCGCGGGTGTCGATGCGAGGAAGCAAGGCATTTCGAATCGGATTGTCAACATGTTTTATCGGCGGCCGGATATGTTCATGTCGGCGATGCTTGTCGGCTACCATATTACGATTGTCGTTTGCGCGCTGGGTTTGGCAGAGCTTGCGTCTGCATGGTTTGTTCGATATTCCGGAAATGAAGCGATAAGGTTGATATTGCAACTTCTGACGATAACTGCCATTATTTTTGTCGGAGTTGACTTTTTGCCTAAAACGGCATTCCGAATCAATCCCAACTTGTCGCTTCGGTATTGCGCGGTGCCTTTGTATGTGGTCTATTTGGTGATTTATCCGATTTCATGGGTGTTTTCTGCCTTGTCGAGGCTGCTGATGAAATTGTTTGGCGCAAAATCCGTAGCCGAGCATTCTCCCTTGCTGAGCGTGAACGAGCTTGATGATTACATACAGCAATCGATGGAGGAATCCAAGGAGGACTCTGTTGCGGCCAAAGAAATAGAGCATGAAGTGAAGATATTTCGCAATGCGCTTGATTTTTCCGACACATTGTTGCGCGATTGCATGATACCGCGCAATGAAATTGTTGCCGTCGATTTGGGCACGACCGATCGCGAACAGTTGCAGCGGAAGTTTACAGAATCGGGCTTGTCCAAGATAATTGTATATGATGGGGAAATCGACAATGTGGTTGGATATATCCATGTGAATGAGTTGTTTGATGTCGGAGTTGATTGGAAAAGCCGGATAAAGTCGTTGGAATTTGCACCCGAATCGATGCTCGCCAATACGATGATGCGAAAGATGCTTTCCGAAGAAAAAAAGCATGGCAATCATTGTTGATGAGTTTGGCGGAACAGGAGGGTTGGTTACGCTTGAAGACCTTGTGGAGGAAATTTTTGGCGATTTTGAAGACGAACACAAACTTCGCCAACGCCTTCGATTGCCGTTTCCGAAACCATCGAGCCGTTCATGCCGTAAACCGTCACAACCGCTTCGCCGTCGGCTTCAACGCGTACCGTTTCGCCGCCTGCAACAGGATTCGGCCAAACGCGGACTCCGCCGCGAGCCTCAATCGAGGAAACTACGTCGAAATCGTCGTAGATGCCGTCGATGCCGAGCACGCGTATCTCAAACTGCTGCCCTTTCGTGGACGCGCCCATCGTGAAGCGGATGTTGTTGATCGTGATCGGGTATACGCCGATGTCCTCCGCGTCGCACCATTCCGATATCGCTCCTTCCAATGTTGTTTCGCCGCTCTCGGCTATCTCGCCCGTCAAAGCCCAGTTGGAAAGGGTTTCGCCCAAGGCGTTCGTGACGCTCATCTGAACCTTGCTCACCGGAGCGCCGTTCGCGTCGATGCGCATCCGGATCTTGTCGGGCAAGCTCCAAACGCGGGTCGAGCGGGTCAGCTGGATGTAAGCGCCACGGCCGCTGCCGTTACCCGTGTAGCTCAACACGAATGCGGCAGGCGGACCATTCTTTTTTCGTCGGCGTCTTTAAATTCAATTCCGGCCACATTCGTGTCGGTCTCGTCGCCAGTGGCAACCAAGAAAAAGACCGTTTGTCACCGAACGCTCTCTTCCGTCGCTCGGACTGTTGAGCACGCCTAATATGGGACCGGCATACATGGTGCTCGAACCGCCTCCGTCGAAATTGAGCGCTTCCGTGCATCCTGTGTATCTCATGATTTCGGCTAATTCTTTGGATACGCATCCTGCCGAAATGGAGCTGCGTCCGTCCACGACGAGCAACACCAATTCATTGTCGTCGTTATAGCCGACGGCTGTGCGTGGGTTGTTGGCTACAAGATGGTCGAGAACGCCTTGCGTGTCGAGTACTACGTTGTTTTGCAGAATGACAGGCTGCCCGCCGGCCATTTGGGTGATGTCGTAGATGTCTTTGCCTTCGTATTGCGCCCACATCTTCAATTCTATTTCGTCGCCGGCTTTGAGATTGTTGATGACACTTTGGCTTGTCCCGTGCGCGGAGATTACGATTCCGCCATCGGGAATTGCCATGTTGCCAGTGTTAAGCACCGGTGCAGAAACAACGCGCAACGTCGTGGTGCGGCCGATGATTGCTTGATTGCCATCAACCGGTTCTACTAATACTTCTGTTCCAAACTCGTTGGTTCCGGTGCTTGTCCCTTGCAGGTGGGTGTATAGAATTAAGTTGTTTTCTCCTCGTGTGCAGTTGACGCCGGACACTGTTGTGGCTTGCCCGTTGACTGTAAGAGTGCCGGTAATTTTCGTATTAGCGCCGATGACGGGTTGGCGTCCTGCTGTGAATCCGAACGAAGCCCAATAAGAATCGCCCAGAGTTCGATAAATCTCTCCATCGACCAACGCGTGTCCGATGGGGGCATTGTTCCCGAAAAAGTCGGCATTGACGCCTGCAAAATATAAATCTCCTTTGGCTGTCGTTGCAGCGTTGGCCATTGAAGAAACAGTCGTGCAGCTGGCATATCGGTTGTTCGCTTTGACAGTGCGCACGTCTACTTTTTGATTGTTCAAGTCAGTGGTAGTATAAAACACCATGAGCTTTTTAGTTCCTGTCAACTGCAATGATGTGTAGGTGGTGGCAGGACCTATTTTTACATGTTGCAAAGTGTCGACCGTATAGTCATTGCCTTGCAACGTCCATGTGGTTGCATTTGCATTGCCAATTGGCAAAAGCAGCGCAGCCAAAGCAAAAAAAAGGTAAATTTTTTCATAAGTTGTTTTTTTGATTAGATGTCGGTAAAAATGATGTTGCTAAATTACACAAACGGCATTGATTAAATAAAACGTAAACATTTTTTAACTCGATGCGAATCTATTTTTGCCCAATGCCGTTAGACGAGCAATCTAAAAAATATTTAACTTTGAGACGCAAACCAAACACCAAAGTTATATGAAAAACCACTACTATTTTTATCTTTCGCATTGTTGTGCAGTTATGTGCAAATGCAGGCAGCGTCGACAACCGTCATTAACGGAGGAACTTATGATGTCGACACGTTGCAACATTTTAAAGTTGGTCCGGGAACGTTTTACACTGCCATCAAATTTGAAGGTGAAGATTTGACATTCCGGACATTTTATTTGACAATCGACGCTCAGCAGCCTAATGTGGATTTTCGCACAGAATTGGGCAGAGATTCGATTATAGGTGTAGAAAACATATCAGACCATGCGACGCGAAAAACTGGCAACGGAGAATATTATTATGCAGCCATAAATGGCGATTTCTTTGAAACGTCGGGCGATGTGGGCGCGCCGGTAAATGGCTCTATCGAAAATGGGCTTTTTTGGCAACGGTGGCTACGGGGTCGCCTCATTTCATGTGGGATTCAAGTTTGCTGCCTTATGCATCGTATGTGCAATCGACCTACACGATACGAATTAACGGAGGCGAAGCGATTTCT
>VOFD01000317.1_pt1 | contig 13526 bp, 23 predicted proteins | sample 5384101 | NCBI WGS metagenome assembly VOFD01 (sample SAMN12384723, study PRJNA508395) | human gut metagenome | isolation source: healthy gut C | host: Homo sapiens
ACGCCACGTCGCATCGGGGTCCTCGAAAACGCGAATTCCGTTAGGACGAGATTGGCACTAAAGCCTCGCACGGTATCCGGCCGGCCGGGGACAGCCAGGATGCGGCTGCCGTTGTCAAACGTGATGGAGCCGGACTTGAGCAGGGTGTTGGGGCCGTCCTGGCGCTCAATCTCCTCGGCAGCCAGAGCAATGGAAAATGCCTCCGCCCACTCCTTGCACTTGGAGAGTGACTCCATCGCCTGGCGCTCAGACGGCGCCGCGATCATCCAGGTGGTCTTGGGCCTGATCATCGCATCCCTCACGGCCTCGGCGGCGGTGCTAAAATCCTTACCGGACTGACGGCTCCAGATACCGGCTTTAAACCGGCTCTCGTCCGCCACCCACTGCGCCTGGTAAGGCAGCAGCAGCTCCAGCGGCGTTGTGATCAGAGAGGAGGACATCGGAGTAGAGGGTTGAGAGTGGAGAGATGAGAGTTGAGTTGCTGTTAACTATTAACTGTTACCTATTACCTCGGCTGCATCAGCAGCCGAAGATGTTGCGCATCTTGCGGTCGCGCTCCTCCGGGGTTAGGGTTGATTGCGTGACCTGTTTGGCGGCGTCGGCCTGGGCGGCCTTAGCCTCCAATATCTTGAGGCGGCGCTTGTCTTGGGCCAGCTGCTCGGCTTTGAGGATGAGTCCCACCAGGATGTTAAGGGCCTTGGGATCGCAGGACGGGGAGGCGGCCAGGTCCAGGGCGGCGGAGCGGATGGCCCGCATGGTGGCCTCGTCCACCCCGTCCACGGATATCTTGTTGAGCTCCTCGGCCGTCTTGTTCTGCCGGGCCAGACGCGCCGGCAGGATTTGGGAGTGGTAGTAGCGGCGGATGGCCTCCTGGCTCAGCTTGATGCCGTCCTCCTCCAGGCGCTGTTGCACCTTGCGGTAGGACTCGCCGGAGAGCAGCATGGTGTCTACATCGTCCTTGATGATGGGGGGCAACTGGGAGCCGATCACACTGTCTGGTCTGGGCTTGCGGAGCATGGCGTTAATACTGTTAACTATTACCTGTTCACTGTTACCTCATATCTGGGTAAGCTGGACGCGGCCGGCGTCGGTGATGGCGTACTTGCGCTCGCCAGTGATCATGCAGGTGGTGGACGTGATCAGGCGCAGGGCCTCCAGCTCCTGGATGGCCAGGTCGATATCGGCAGTGCCTGGGCTCGGAGACATGTCCAGGGATACCTCGGCCCGGAGGGCAGACACGCGCTGGGTATAGGCAGCGGGCAGCCGGTCGAGGACCTGCAGGATGGTGATCTTGATGTTGGCGCGGGTGGTCATAAGGATTTACGGGTCTTAAGGATGTCGATCATCAGGGTGAGGGTGCGGACATCTCGTTAAGCTTGACAGTGATGCCGTTGAGCCTCTTGTGCATGTCATCGGTGGTCTTGGCCTGGAGGGCCTTGAGCTCTGCCATCTCCTCACGGGTGGCAAATTTGTCCTCCAGGTAGACTCGGCGTCGGGTGTCGTCGGTCTGCTGGCTGGATTTGCGGCCCTTGGTCACATACCAGGTGCCGGCTGATCCGAGAGCGGACCCCAGGATGATGCCTACCGCCTCCGGAGGGATGCCTGCAGCGGCGTCTGCTATTAGTGCAAGGATCATGATCAGAGCAGTTGGGCCAGCGTGCTGGCCCCGGTGGTGTAAGCGCGGTGGAGGGTGGCCGTGGGGAGGGAGCCCAGCTGGACATGGCCGGGATCGTAGGGCGAGCGCCAGTCTCCACCCCACACCAGACCCAGCTTATGGGCCAGGGCCGCCACGGGCTTATAGATGGAGTCCGGTCCCTCGCTGGGTGCCCAGATATCACGGCCGTCCCTAAACAGGCAGACGTCGGCCGCAATGCCAAAATTGTGCATGGACTGCCCTCCCCTGGCGTTGGTCACCTTGGGGCGCTTGGCGTAGAGCTTGTCTTGCTCGTCGTAGGTGCGGAGTCCGCAGATGAGCCGCCAGTCAGCAAGACCGCGCAGGGCAGTCATCATCTGGCGCACCTTGAGCGCGGCCAGGGGCTGGAGGGTAAGCAGGTTATCCTCCGTGCGCTTGTCCAGCCGGCCGTAGCGAGTCTGCAGTTGCTTGTGGCTCTCGCGCCACTGAGCCGCCGCCTCGCGGGTCAGCGGGCCGGTGATGCCGTCAAGCTGGCCCTTGTATAGACCTGCAAATTTGAGGGCGCGCTGCCACGCCAGTGTGTTGGATTGTAACTCTGCGTAGGTCATTGCGATTGAGAGTGGAGGGTTAAGAGTTGAGAGTTATTTGGAGGTAGACTGGACAACCGGGGCAACTACTACCTCCGGAGCCGACTGGGACCAGAGCAGCTTGTGCTCCGTGCGATCGACCACCAGGGATGAGCCACCACGGATGACCACCACCTGCCCGTCGGTAAGAGCCACGCTGGTGGCTACCGGGTCGGCATCCTTGCTGCAGGAGTTGCCAAGCAGGATCATCAACGCGCCCAGGACGATCATCAGGCGGGTCGTCCCGGACAAGGGTGAGGAGGACCCGGAGCCATTGGGGATGGACGACGTATCCTGGTCAGGATACTGGCTCCGGTCCTCCACGGGGGATGTGGCATCCTCCCCCATGGAAGCGACGGGGAGAGGGAGGACGCCGGCCGGATTGGCGGACTGGCCACTCTGGCCATCCTCTCCGGCAAGCTGGATAGTGCCGCGGCTGAAAAAGCCCAGCAAGGTGTTGACCGCACCAAGGGCGGCCGTAAATTCAATGGGGTTGTTGGCCAGCCAGTCGCGCACCGAGGGCAGCAGCATGGAGGCGAGGGCGGCGAGGTTGGTCCACAGGATATAGGACAGGTACCAGGGAGTCTTGTTGGTGGCGGTGTTCCCGGCTCCACCCGGAGCCGGGATTGTATCATGCGCACCAGTAGTATTATCAACAGGAGAGGGAGTGTTGCTCATGGGGGCACTTTAGCCCATTCCCGGCGACCCTCTGTTGCATTTGGCGCATTTGGCGCGTTTGGCGCATTTGGCGTCAAAAAAAGTCGAATGTGCTCTGCAGCAGGCGGGCCTGACGGATGGCCCGTCTCTGGAGAGTGACAGCCATAGCCTCCACCTGGCGGCGGTAGAGCAGCCACTTTCTTCCGGCCGGGTTGGGACGCCAAGCAATCAGGCTACCGTGCATCACCATGCGCCTGACCGTCTGTGAGGACACTCCCAGCAGGGCCGCTGCCTGGGTAATAGTACAGAGGGGCCCGGAGGCCCAGTGCTTGAGCGTCTTGTCGTCCATGCCTCAACCTTACCACAATTTTTTGCCGTCTCTAATGACGGCCAAAAAAAGCCCCCTGCAGGGATGCTGCAGGGGGCGTGCGGGGATGTCAGGCAGGCAGTACCAAGCCGAGCCGGTCCGAGGCGATGCGGTGGTAGTCCGGGGATAGCTCAATGCCCACGGCCGTATGGCCCTTGTTGCGGGCGGCCACCAACGTGGTGCCCGATCCCGCAAACGGGTCCAGGATGCGGGACTTTGCAGGCAAGATGGTCATGAGGTGCTCCATTAGGGGTATCGGCTTGCCCGTCATGTGGTACCTTTCAGACATTTTCATAGGGGCGTAAATTACACCTGCAGGGCAACCCTTTTGTTGCTTTGATTTATCTCTTTTCCCCCGTGTTGCATATAGTATGTATTCAGCCTGTGGGCGGAATATCCCAGCAACAGGTCTGGAAAAATTGGCCTTATCCCATACAGCAATCCCGCGCCACTGCCATCCGGCAATCTGCAAGGCATCACTGGTAAGAGGCACCTGACGCCAATCGCTAAATACCATCAGCCATCCTCCGGGGCGCGTCAGGCGCAGGGCCTGCTCCATCCAGCGCACGGACCACATCAGATGAGTGCGTTGGTCACGCGTGTCATTTTCAAAAGATGGATAATAAGCTTGTGTTTTAGCATTTTGGTATTTGGTCCGAGGATCAGCCTGTCTGGCAGATGTGGCCATTCCTCCGCTTGCGTAGGGAGGATCGGTGATCACGGCATCATAGGTTGCCTCCGGCATGGTAGACATCAGGGACATGCAATCCCCGTGTAACATGGTATGTGTGTTGGTCATCGGACGCGAGCATAGCTCACGCAAGCACCCCTCTCTAACGTCACAACAAATTTATTATGAATTCGTTACGATTGTTAGATGTATAAAATTTATGATCAGGATGTTGCGCTGTGTCATACGTCAATCAAGATCGAGGACGACGTAGGACAACGTAGACATGTCCCTCTCCTCCGCTGGTCCTGTCAGCATCATGTACAACCCCCACAAATGAGCAAACCTGCCACCCATCTTGCATAAACTTATCAAGATAATCTATTTTGCCGTCAGCAAACAAATAGAACCTCTTACATTGATATTCATAATCTTGCTTATATGTTTTGTGGATTTTCTGCTTATTTAGTTCGTGGATGTACTGGATATCAGTTGAGAGAGTACGCAAATAATACGCAATTATTCCGGTCGTGATAACAAGGACAGTCCCTACAACAATTACAAAAATTCGTAAAATATTATTCATAACTATTTAATCTGTAATTATTTGAGTTAATGAAGAAACTGTCTCAGTTAAATTACGTAGTCCTAATTTAAATGATTCTAATTTTGCTTCAGCAGTAGCTGCTCGTTGTTGCCACTTAGTATCATTAGGAGGATTATCACCAGTTAATAACCATTCCATCGACACGTCCAGAGCATTAGCAATCCTGTATAGTTCCCACGCTCCTGGTGTTTGCACATCTGATGACATGTAGCGAGATATTGTTACAGGAGAAATATTTACGCGTTGCGCTAACTCTCTCTGTGTTATTCTCTTCTGTTTAATTGCATATTTTAGGCGCTTGGAAAATTGCCCTAGCTGTAAACTTTTTTCTTGCATAGAAGTTAACACAGATGTTAATTACGCTCTTGTAACGAGTAACGCAGTCACGCGTTACAAAACAAACATCTAACATAATGATCTCAACAACACAAGAGCCGACCGCCATACAGCGTCTACTGGCAATGGGATGGACTATCAGTGATGCTGCCTTATTTCTAGGTGTGTCCCGACAACATCTTTATATGGTGCTGACGGGACGTCGTGTTTCTAAGCGACTAACAGCCAAAGTTGATGCACTGCCTTATCGCAGATTAACAAGGATGAGGAGGAGCAAGTAACTATGCTGCGGACCGTCGCCAATATCATTGCCGCCATAGCGGTCATGTTCCTGGCATTCTTGGGAATGGTCAAGGTGGGGGGCTGGTATCTGGATGCGGAGGAGCGCCAGGTGCGCGACGGCGTCAAGGACCCGCGCACAGCCATCCTCCCGGTCATAGATGTAACACGATGATAGACGATACTCCTGTTGATATGGACGCCCCCATGACTGCTGATGAGTGGGCCATTTGGGGAGCCATGTGGTGCATCCCGGAGGTGCGCCGCCATTACCAGGTGCCTCACGACGGCCCGCTCACCTGCCCGGAACTAGCCCATTACATGGGACCGTCCGACAAGGCTATATGGGAGCTACAGGACAAGGCCCTGGTCAAGCTGAGGGTAGCTCTCAACCGCTACATCCTACAGCAAGAGATTAATCGTCAACAACACTCTACCAATCAATTATGAATAATTACTTATCCATACCGCCCGAGACTCGGATAGCTCTGAACGTCAGCGAGGCCAACCGCCTGCATCGATATGCCCAGGCTCAGGCCGAGATGGCGGCATGTGCCGGACGCAATGCCGTGATGGCAGGCCTCAAGCTGGGCAAGCTGCTCGTAGAGCTCAAGGCCTCGACGGATCGTGGAGAGTGGGGACAATTATTTAAGGCATCCCCAAATTCGACACATGTGTCGAATTGAATTTCGACCAACGTACGGCCAACCGCTACATGCGCTGCTACAAGACAGCAGCCGGGCGATTGGCCAATGTAGAGAGGTATCTCCTGGACGCCGGACTGAGCGGCGAGCCTGTAAATGATCTGGCCGCCCTGGTGGACAAGACCACCGATGGTGCCGAGACTCCCCGCCAAATGATGCTCAACCTGGGAGTTATCTCTACCCGCAAGCGGACAACGCACGACCGGGTCAAGCCCCTGGGCTTTTCCGGTTCCGGCAACCCTGACGGAGCGCAGGCCCTCACCCCGATGGACAAGCTGGCCAATGACCTGGCCGCCCTCAATCTCCCCCGGATGAGCTGGGCGCCGCCGGCACCAGGCCGAGCAGGATGCGGCCTGCCTGCTCAAGCAGCTGGGGACCTTTGTGGACCAAGGCTACATCCACTTATTGCGTCTCCAGGAGCGCGAGCTTTTCGCTGAGTCCTTGGCCGCTTACGCCCGCAAGATATCCAACGTCGACGAGCAGCGCGTCAAGGCCACGATGGAGGGATTGGTCAACGGCACAACAACACTTTAAGACAATGGACAATATCACCATGGACGATTTGCCGCTGGTGGAGCGGGACAGAGTGCTGGCCATCTATGCGGCCTGCAAGCGCATCAAGGAGGCCAGCGCCTGCTATGGAGCGCAGCAGGGAGCTATCCGGGATGCTTTGCTGCCCTCTGTGGCATATCCTCCGTCACCATGCGCCGCTGGTATGATATCTGGCGCAATAGCGGCGACAATCCCCTCTCCCTGGTGGACCGCCGCTACCGCAAGATACAGGCTCGCAGCCGCGTCACCCTCAGCAAATTCTTGGCCTATTGGCACGGTCTCTGTATCCGGTGCCAGCGCAATGGGGGCATACCCACCGCCAGGCTGCAGCTTATCAAGACCTGGACGGAGAGGCGCAATACCATCCCCGGCTATGAGGACTGGGCGGGCTGGCCGCGCATCCCCTCCGGCTGGAGCCTGCGCAACCTGCAGCGGCTTGCCCCCCAGACCCTGGAGACGGTGGCGCTCAAGCAGGGCATCCGCACGGCAGCGCCCCAGCTGGCCCAGGTGCTGGCCACCCGTGAGGGACTCTGGCTGGGCAGTCATTTCTTGTTTGACGACGTCTGGCTTGACCTCCAGGTCTTATCCGGCCGCGACAAGGGGCAGCCCCTGCAGCTTGGGGTGCTGGAGTACCTTACGGGCAAGCGTGTGGCGTGGGGTCAAAAGATACGCCGACGCGACGAGGAGACGGGCAAGATGATCCACCTTAACAAGAGAGACATGCGCAGCATCCTGGCCCTGTGGGGAGCTACCGTCGGATACTCGCCACGAGGCACGACCCTCGTGGTCGAGAATGGGACGGCCGCCATTGACAAGGAGATGGAGGAGCTGCTCTACCATGCCAGCGGCGGCCTGATCAAGGTGGACCGCTCCGGCATTGGAGGCGTGCGCCAGACGCTCAAGCAGGGCCATGGCGGCCGTGGGGTGGGCAACCCGCGCCACAAGTCCCCCCTGGAGAGTTACCACAATCTGCAGCACAACCGCATCAGCCATCTGCCTGGGGCCACCGGCCACGACCGCACGCCCCCGGAAACCCTCCACGGTCTGGCACACGCCGAGGACCAGCTCATCAAGGCGATGGACAAGTTGCCCTCGGATAGAGCCGGCCAACTCAAGCACTACATGCTGACCATGGACGAGCTGAGTCACGAGCTCACTAAGATTGTCAGCGACATCAATGCCCGCACCACCCACAAGCTGGAGGGCTGGGGCGCTGCGGTTACATGGTTGAGGAGCTGCGCCTCTCGGCCTCCGCCCCTGGACGCCGTCCTGCGAGGTGGAGCCGTCCATGGCCGCCCAGATTATCCGGACTGCCTGCGAGACCGGGGCCGACCTGGTGCACCGGCGCCGGATGAGCCCCACCGAGGCATGGGACTACGAGGAGGCCAAGCCGGGCAACAGGCTTATCAAGCTGCCCTCCTGGTGCATCTGCCAGATACTGGGCATGGACCTGGCCCGCCCCATCAAGGTGGCCAGCGCCTACATCCGGATGCACGACAAGGCTATCCAGGACGAGGAGCTGATCTACGAGGCCCGCGTGGTTACTCCTGACGGAGCCATCCGGGAGCTGGCCCACGGCAAGTACCAGGGCTACGTCAATCCCTACGATGCCAACCAGCTATTTGTGTGCGGTCAGGACGGCCGCATCATCGGCACTGCCGCCCTCGTGCAGAGGGTCTGCACGGCGGATACACACGCCGTGAAGCAGGCCATGGGCAAGGCGGCCGGGCGCCGGGAGCATCAGCTGGAGTATGCCCGCATCATCGGAGCCAAGGACGAGGCGGATATTGTCCGCAAGCGCGAGCACAACAGGCGGTTGATGGAGGGCAAGCCGGTCACGGCAGCCGAGTATGCCCAGGCATACTCCCTCACCCCCACGCCCGCCGATAAACGGGCCGTGACCAGGGCAGCCACGGCGGCGGCCGAGTCCATGCCGGACATCAGCCTCATCCCCGCCAGCGGCAACGATGACGACGAGCTGCCCCACGACCTGCCCGATGTAAGATTTTTATAACATAATAAACACAATAATAACAATATGGACGACATCACCAAAATCAACAACGACGCCGACCTGAGCAGATATCTGGCACGCATCCCGGCCACGCCCTACAAGCAAGGCCACAAGAAGATGCTTGCGGACCTGATCAACTACGCCGTCGAGCATCAGTGGACCCTGCGTACTCTGGCCGACAAGCTGCCGGTGAGCACGACGGTCATGCACCGTCTGCTCAACGGTACCTACCAAGCGCCTGCCGGCCCCCATCTGGCCAAGCTGGACGACCTGTGCGGCGTCCTCTCCCTGCGCCAGCAGTCAACCTCGGACGGCCCGTTTATTGAGACGGCTCTGGCGCGCTACGTGATGCAGATTGCCGAGCTGACACACGTCAACCAATACGCCTCCATGCTGGTGGGCAAGACGCAGTGGGCAAGACCTGGGCGCCAAGGAGTATGCCCGCCGCCACCCCGGCACGGTCATCCTGGTGCGTGCGCCCGGTAGTCACCAGTCCGGGACGGTCGCTCTACCGCATTGCCGCTCAATTAGGCCTGTCGGTCAAGGGGTAACACCGAGTTTCAAATTTCCAAGATTGTCAACCGTCTGACTCCTGAGCACCTGCTCATCGTCGATGAGATACACCATGCGCTGGACAGTGACAAAACCGGACGCAAGGGCATTGAGCAATTGAGGGAGATATACGACGAGACCCAGTGCGGCATGCTCCTGGTGGGCACACCTGTATTGGCTGAGTACGTGGAGCATAATGACAAGTGGCAGGGCATCCTGGAGCAGACCTCCAAGCGCGGAGCGGCCAATATCTACCGCCTCCCGGACCATATTGAGACCCGTGATCTGGAGACGCTCTGGACCTACTACGGCTATCCGCCTCCCAGCCGGGCCATGCTGGCCACCCTCAAGCAGCAGGCCAATCTGTATGGACTCGGCAAGACCACCAAGCGCCTGCGCAAGGGGCTGGAGGCAGCCAACAATGCCGGGGTGGACCTTACCTGGGACTACTATCTGGCGGCGGTCAAGAAGCTTGAAGAAATGGAAGCCGGAAAAATGCCGGAACACGTATAACAACAAACAATAAGCAGACATGAAACAACACCCCAACACCGAGACAACCATACGATCCATCACAGTGCCGCCAGAGACCCTGGCTGCCATCCGGATTGCCGAAGGCATACCGCAGCTGGTCGACCTCGTCGGCACGGCGCTGACAAAATGGGGAGACATTGGTACGACCGATCCGGTCGACCTGGGCGATATCCACCAGGTCCTCACCGATGCCGCTGATCAGTCGCCTGATCTCCTGCAGGACCTTGTCCTGCTGAGGGAAGCCATGCTCAAGCAAGATGATAATTAACCCGGGGACCCTCAACCACCCTCCAACTTTATGAAAAATACTATGAACAACAGAACAACAACACACACGGCAATGCTGAAAATGCGGCCCATTATTAACTCAACAAGGAAAGGAGGACAATGAATGAGCTGGCTCTTTTCGCAGGCGCTGGCGGGGGCATTCTTGGAGGCCACCTGCTCGGATGGCGGACAGTCTGCGCCGTTGAAATCGAACCCTATCCCGCAAGCGTACTGCTCAACCGACAAAATGACGGCATACTCCCGCCTTTCCCGGTTTGGCATGATATATGCTCTTTTGACGGACGACCATGGCGCGGAATTGTTGACGTGGTATCTGGAGGCTTCCCGTGCCAGGACATCAGCGCGGCGGGAAAAGGAGCAGGCATCGATGGCGCCCGGTCTGGCCTCTGGCGGGAAATGCACCGAGTTATCAATGAAGTACGACCTCAATTCGCATTCTTGGAAAAGCGGACGACGTGGGAGCCCCGCACGTCCGGAAACGCATCTGGATACTTGCTGCCGACTCCAACAACGAAAGGTCTCGACGGCGGGGCAAATTCCCGGCAAGCGCCCGGAGCCGCGGAATGTGGCCCACTCCCCGTGCGGGGAAGTCCAGTTCGGAGAACCCGGAATCATGGCTGACCCGGTATGCGGTTGGGAAAGTGTCAACTCCGCCGCTGGGGCTGGCGGTGAAATTCGCAACCCCGCAAGCCAGGGACTTCCGGGTGGGGGCAGCAACCCGATGGGACAATCCAGCCCGAAGCCGGAACCTGAACGACCAGATTGCAAAATTCCCGACTCCAACCTCACGGGATTGGAAGGACAGCGGCTCCAGCCAGGGCAATCGGAAGTCCCCGAATCTTGGAACTATAGCCAGCAGATTTCCTACCCCAAGAACAAAAGGCATGTGCGGGGGGGACGGGGAGTTTTCAGAAGATGAAATCTCTGGAAACTCAAGGCATCATCAGCAGCGAGGAACGCAGGCAAATGACTGCGGGGAATGGTGGTAGCTGAACCCGACGTGGGTCGAGTGGCTCATGGGGTGGCCGCTAGGGTGGACCAGCTTAAAGCCATTGGCAATGGACAAGTTCCAGCAGTGGCGGCAGTCGCATTCCTTGTTTTGCTTGAACGACTAACCCATGAATTACGATCCTGAAACCCTCTGCCTGATGATCAGCCTGGAATTAAACCGCTTCCCAGGAGCCGGCGACCACTGGGAACTCTGTGATCCGCGCTGGCCGGATATGGTCGCCATCAAGGTGGCTCAACTAGGTGAGCAGTATATCTCTGTCAATGGAGAGGATTTTTTACAAATGGCTACACAACACCCCCAAGCTCACATGGGACAAAATCGTCCACATGCTGGAGCGCAAACGAAAACAACTCAACACACAACGCAGAAAGAACAATGACTAAATTAACAACACGCAACACCGGACTCGCCACCTTGGCCGAGTACGAGCAATGCTGGACCAGATCGCCGAGCTGACCGTCAAGCGGGACAAGGCTCAGGCCCGACTGGACAAGGCCATCCTGGCCGCCCGCGAGGAGCACGGCGGGGTAGTTGATGGCCTCAACAACCTGATCACCGCCAAGCTGGCCCAGGCCGAGCAGTATGCCACCCGCAACCGGGGGGCGCTCCTTCAGGGGGACGCCAAGTCGGAGAGACCGGCAAGGCCCGATGGGGTTGGAGACTGGGCAATCCCACACTGGTCTTTGCTCTCCCGCAAATTCACTTGGGGAGCCGTCTGTGCCAGGATCAAGGAGATGGGGCTCACCGCCTACCTCAAGGTGTCCGATCCCAAACCAGACAAGGACAAGCTCAAGGCCGAGCTGGATGACGAGCGTCTGGCCGCCCTGGGACTGCGCATTGAGCAGACGGAGGCATATTGGGTAGAGCCTAAGACCGACACAGCAGGGAGGATAAGCGCATGACTAAAATTGAGGTTAAAGACTATGGCTTCCGCACCCTGCTGACTATCTGGACGGGCACTGATAGAGGGCAACAACAGCCACTCTTGTCTATCTGACGCCCAAGATGAGACAACAGCTGGTCAAGGACCTGCAAAATCCCAAACAACACCCCGATCATGAGCAATAAGCCACTTACCAAGCGACAGATTGCCGTACTCTCCATTATGGCCGGCAAGGCCTACAAGTGCATCCAGTCCCAGAGCCCCCTGCCGTCCATGGCGGATTGGCGGCATCAAGAGGTATGGTATGCCACTGGGGAGACCGAGTCACTGACCAAGGCCACCCAGGATCACTACGTGTCTATATATAATAGACTAGCCGCCTATTTAGGAGAGCCTCCCATCAAGGACCGCACTTGGTCGGAGATGGACAAGGCCATCCACAACCTGCGCGATGCCATGCGGCTATGAGACCAGCCCGGACTATCTGGTATCTGATGTACACGGTGATCAACCGGGGCCGGGAGGATGCGCGCAAACTGGCCACCGAGACTGGCCAGGAGACCTGAGCCACACGCTGATCCGCACGATGCCGCCCGGCAAACTGGCCGATCATGTCGGGGCTGTACGTATGTCACCTCCTGGGCCGCATAAACCCACCGCGCGGGGATATAGTAACACGGTCGTTTTCCTGGTGAGGAGGTGCGGTCATGGTAGGACACTCGCCATGATTGCTCTGCGGCCTCAATACTGGGAGATGTACAAGGACGGTAGTAAGATTTGGGGGCGCAAAGGATACCCACTCACCAGAGGGTGGATGGATTAGTTATCTACGCTACCGCGGTGTCCCGGATTGTCGGTGAGGTTGAGCCTGGTGGCCCATGTCGGCGATGTCGATGATGTATGGGGATGTTGTCAAGGGGTGGTTTGCGGCATTACCCGTGGCAGTACGATCTATACTACCAGGATCAGGGCAGCCATTGCTTACCGTCTCATTGGCCAACGTGTGGGAGTATTCCCCATCCCTTGATGATGCCTCGCAGAGCCCCCCAGGGCTACTAGTATCTGCGCCAGGGCGTGTATGAGGGCATGCTGGCCAACGGGCGCCGCCTGGTGCATGCCGTTAAGTAACGCTTCCTCATGGGGGGCGTGGATTGAAACAAAAAGATGCCATCGCTGCAAAGCCTTAAAACCGGGAGATAACCTTAATTGCTATGGCCAGCGACGGCAATGGACAGCAGTCCAGTTCTGCTATACATGCACTTGTTTGTGGCCACCAAGCAATCAGTATATAATCAGAGCGGCAGTGCGTGCATTCTGTGCATCGTGGACAGAGAGTCCACGGCGGCCAAGTTGACGGACAGTAGTTATGCCGCGGCGGCCAGACTTTTCTATCCCACTCAACAGCACTGGGTTCCTCGCGCGTGAGGATGTATGAGCCTAACTCTCAAGATACAATTCGGGCCGCCAGGTTCCTGGCGTATCAGATACCTGTCATTTCTCCGCATTTTGTATTTGACTTTTATAAGATATCCCTGTCTGGCCAGGAGCGCCCAACCCTGTGTTTCTAAGGTTCTGATTTCAACCCTGTTTCAACTATATCAACTATCCTGTCATCCCTCACCGCACCAAATCTCGTCGCACCCTCACGGCGGGTGCCGTGAATTCTTCCAGAGCAAGACAAAAGCGGCTTGTCCATGTCAAGTCGCACCCTCACGGGGTGCGTAGAATGAATAGTGCAGTTGTTTTTAATGATGTCTGCATGGCAAGGGAGGTGATTATTTTGATAAATGGTTTTAAATGGTTATTTATTGA
>VOFD01000995.1_pt1 | contig 13493 bp, 12 predicted proteins | sample 5384101 | NCBI WGS metagenome assembly VOFD01 (sample SAMN12384723, study PRJNA508395) | human gut metagenome | isolation source: healthy gut C | host: Homo sapiens
TTTGCTCATAAGCGGCAACTCCACGCACGACACTCGATCGATGAGCGACACCACATTCGTATCGCACCCGAAGCCAGCACCGGCATCCCGCAGCGAATTGAGGACTATGAAGTCAAGGTTCTTCCTATCCAGCTTCTCGCGGGCATTGGCCGCACCGTTCTCCGTCTCCAGAGCGAACCCGACAAGCAGACGCCCGCCCTTCTCACGGCCCAACTCGGCCGCTATATCCCTTCGTGCGGCGCAGTTCGATCGACATGTCGCCGTCTCCCTTCTTGATCTTCTCGTCGGCAACCGTCACGGGCGTATAATCCGCAACGGCGGCACACATGACGGCTCCGTCCGCCCCCTTGAATGCCTTGACAGCAGCGTTGTACATATCCTCCGCCGAGACCACATCCACACGATCCACACCTTCGGGCGTCGCAAGGTTGGTACGTCCGCTCACGAGCGTCACCGCCGCACCGCGCGCCGCCAACTCTCCGGCCACGGCATAGCCCATCTTTCCGGTCGAGTGGTTCGATATGTAACGTACGGGGTCTATGGCCTCGATCGTGGCACCCGCAGTAACGACGAAACGCCGTCCGGCAAGTGTCGCACTTCCCAGCAGCGCATCCACCTCCTTGACGATATGTGACGGCTCGGCCATACGTCCCTTGCCGACAAGACCGCTTGCCAACTCGCCCTGCTCGGGCTCGATGACATGCACACCGTCACGGCGCAGCTGCTCAAGGTTGCGCTGTGTAGCCGCATGGGCATACATGTCGAGATCCATCGCCGGAGCAACAACCACACGGCACTTGGCCGACAGATAACTCGTCAGCAGGAGGTTGTCCGCAACGCCGCACGCCATCTTGGCCAGCGTATTGGCCGTCGCGGGGGCTATGACCATACAGTCGGCCCACTCGCCCAGCGATACATGAGAATTCCACTCCCCGTTCTCGGGATTGAAGAACTCCACAAGAACAGGATGCTTAGCCAACGTGGCCATCGTCAGCGGCGTGATGAACTGCTTGGCCAGAGGCGTCATCACCACGCGCACGTCGGCGCCCGCCGTCTTCAATAAACGACACAGCACAGCCGCCTTGTAAGCCGCTATGCTACCCGTAACTCCCAATATTATATGCTTGCCTTTCAACATAGCGGGGAATCCAAATTTTATGATTTCAGCCGACTCATCCGACGCGGCTCAATAGCTCGACACCCGGCACGCGGAGCACACTTCACCATGCAGTCACTCTTTGCTTCTCCAACGGCACATCGGCATACTTCGCTCGCTCCTCACGGGGACAATTTCCTTCGCCCGTCACTCAATCACGCCTCACACGAAGCGTCTCTCTCCCTCCCTCGACTCGCGACACTCTCCGCACGCACGATAAACCGCGCCCGGCCTCTCGGCTCACTCTGCGGGACGCACACTCCATACACGATACTCGTCGGCCAACCGCGCACGACGCTATTTCGACTCCTTGTCGCCGCCCTCGCGGTAGTAGAGTTCGCCGTCGAGGAACTCCTCGGTGGCGATGATCGCCGGTTTGGGCAGGCGTTCGTAGTAGCGCGAGATTTCGATCTGCTCGCGGTTCTCGAAGGTCTCCTCCATCGTATCCGTCGGCGACGAAAAGTCGGCCAGCTTGCGCGTAAGCTCCGCCTTGAGCTCCGTCGAGATCTGATTGGCACGACGTGCGATGATGTTGACCGTCTCGTAGATATTGCCCGTTTCGCGATCCAGATCCACCAGCTTGCGGGTAATCGTGTTGTTGGGAATGTTCTTCTTGATCTCCATCTTATGCTTAATTTTGTCGTTGTTATTCTTCTTTGCGGTTCTTCTCTATGAAGCGTTTGGTCTGCTCCTCCACGTGCTCCAGATCCTTCAGGTACTTCGACTCCGGGAACTCCATGATAAACGAATAGTAGGCATCCAGCGTCGACATGTATCGATCCAGCTGTTTCGATTCGATCGAGTTGCTGGCCAGCTTGTAGGGTGACATCACGATGTGATAGAGCAAGGATCCTCCCGCCGGTGCGAATCGGGATATTGCCTCAACGCATTGCGGAAGGCTATGATGGCCGAGTTGTAACGCTCGATCTTTGTAATACGTATATGCATTCAGGTATGCCTTCTCGTGCATACGCCACGTCAAGTCGTCGGTCATATCCTTGAAAAGCGGGTACTGCTCGCTCTCGGGATAGTGCGACATGAACTCCGAGATCGCAATCACCGCCTGACTGGTCATCGACTGGTCACGCGTGGGGCCCGGACACATGTTGTAGAGACTGATGGCATACATGGCCTCGGCATCCTCCAGAAACGCACTGCGCCCGAACTTGTGACGGAAGTCGTCCAACAGCGTCGACGCCGTAAGGAAATCGTGATCCTTGAACTTGCAGCGGGCGATATAGAAAGCGACCGTATCCTCCTTCATCGTACCGGAGAAGTAGTGTTCGCAGCTCTCGAAAAGCTGTGCCGCCTTATTCCACTTCTCGGCATTGTAATACAACATGCCGCGATCGAAGATAAGATCTGCGTCGTCGGTGTTTATCACCTTCTGGATTCCGGAACAGCTGCCGAACAGTGCCGCAAGCGCGAAGACGAGGGCTAACGTGGTGAAACATTTTTTCATACCGAATAGTTTATACAGTATGCTGGGTATTAAGCGTACAAAATTACACATATTTTTTGGTTTAACGACATTATGCCCCCAATTATTATCCTTCGCCGCGACAAAAACCCTCCGCAGGCCGATTTATGGCCACCGCACGGCAAAAATAAATTCCGACTGCACAGGCCGCAGCCGCACAGTCGGAATAATCAATCGTGACTGTCGTCTACCTCACATCATTCCAGTCATCCGTACGGAACGGTACGGCCGGCACACCGAACATGTTGTGGAGGTTGTTCTCGATATAGTTGCGGAAGGCGTAACGCACGGCCACAGGCTCCTTCACCTCGTCGCTCCAGACCGTGACACTGTTACCCGAAATCGAGGCATTGGCCTTGTGGAAGACACGGTCCGAACCCGCGATCTCGAAGCCCTTGATCGGCTCGCCGTACCACGGGGTCAGGCCCAAACCGGCACGCAGCAGACGTACCGTCACCTTGCCGTCACGTATCTCGTATGACTCCATACGGGGCACACGCGGCTCGAAACCGCTCTGGCCGTAGGTCTGCATCAGAGCCAGCGCAGCAAGACGCTGCCCTACCTCGAACTTCTGGGCCGGGTGGATGCAGTTCTCCGAACCGATATCCGTCGTGCCGGCCATGCCGCAGTTGGGGATCTCGCTCAAGGCACGCACCTGAGCCTCCACGAAGAGAGGATAGGAGATGTTCTGCGAGTCGCCGTACGAATAGGGAGCAATCTGGGCATAATAGAACGGCATCGAGTTATCCTCGTCGCCCCAGTCGCTGCGCCACTGCTCTACCATACGGGCCATCATCTTGTCATAATGGTCGATATCGCCAAGATTGGCCTCACCCTGATACCACAGAAATCCGCGTGCCGTGAAGTTGCGTATCGGGGCTATCATGGCACAATAGAGCTCGCTCGGCTTGATGTCGTGCACCGTCTGCTTCTGCTTGAACTGCTCCTCGGTCACGCAATCCTTCAATGCCGACAACGGCATCCACGACTTCGACGCGCGTACCGCCCCAGTCGGTAGCGATAATGCCGATAGGGATATTGACCGCATGCGTAAGGTTGTAGGCAAAGAAGTATGCCGTAGCCGAACAGTTGGCCACGCTCGCGGGCGAGGCGCACTCCCACTGGCCACCGGCACAATCCTCCATATCCTTGTCATAGGAGCGGGCGCGCTGCACCGTGAACATACGTATGCGCGAAGCTTCTTCGCCGCCACGCATGATATAGTCGATGGAGTTCTCCACGGGCTGGTTGCCGAAACCCTTGACAGGCATCTCCATGTTGCTCTGGCCCGAGCATACCCATACGTCGCCGATGAGTATGTTTTCGAGCGTCACGCTCTCGCCGTCGCTGATGGTGATCGTCTGCGGATCGAACGATGCGGCTGGCGTCGCCACCTTGACAGCCCAACGGCCCTCGGCATCACTATGAGTCTGTATCTTGTCGTTACTCCACGAAACCTCAACCGTGACCTTAGAGTCGGCATCGGCCTTACCCCACAGATTCACTTCGCTCTGCTGCTGCAGCACCATATTGCTGCCCAGCACTTTCGGGAGGACGATCTCGGCAGACGCACCCCAACAGAGGCACGCCGCCGCCAACGTCATTATGAATCGTTTCATCGCTACGACAAATTAAATGTCCAACTTGCGTGCTCCGTCCGAGATCACAACGTCATAAACCTTGGGTTCGTGACCGTAAGCCGCCGCAAACTTCTGCTTGGCCGTTGCTATGAACGGATCGTAGAGGCTGTCCTTCACGAGGTTGATCGTGCAGCCGCCGAAGCCGCCGCCCATGATGCGAGAACCCGTCACACCGCACTCCTTGGCCACCGTAGCCAACAGGTCAAGCTCCTCGCACGACACCTCGTAATCCTTCGACATGCCCCAGTGGGTCTCATACATGCGCTCGCCGACGGTCTCCAGATCGCCGCGCTCCAGCGCGTCGCACACGTCGAGCACGCGACGCTCCTCGCCGATCACATAACGGGCACGCTTGTAGTCCTCCTCCGAGATCTTATCCTTGATGGCGTCGAGCTGCTCCATCGTGGCGCCGCGCAGGAACTCCTGCCCCAGCATCTTGGCCACACGCTCGCACGAAGCCCGGCGGTCGTTGTAGGGCGAACCCACCAGCTCATGCTTTACAACCGAGTCGAGCAGCACCAGACGGTAACCGTACTTCTCGGGATCGAACGGGAAGTATGCGAACTCCATCGAACGGCAGTCCAGACGCATCAGGTTGCCCTTCTTTCCGAATACCGAGGCGAACTGATCCATGATACCGCAGTTAACACCGCAATAGTTGTGCTCGGTCGACTGGCCGATGCGTGCCAACTCGAACTTGTCGATCTTGTCATCGTTGTAGATGTGGTTCAGCGCAAAGGCGAAAGTCGACTCCAGCGCTGCCGACGACGACATGCCCGCTCCGAGGGGCACGTCACCCGAGAAGGCCGTATCGAAGCCCTCAACCTTACCGCCGCGCTTCTGGATCTCGCGTGCCACGCCGAAGATATAACGTGCCCACGATGCTGCGGGTTTGTCCTCCTCGCGCAGGCCGAACTCGGCATAGTCATCCAGATCGATGGCATAGGCGCGGATCTTGTCCGTACCGTTGGGGCGTATCTCAGCTACGATGCCCTTGTCGATGGCACCCGGGAATACGAATCCGCCATTGTAGTCGGTATGCTCTCCTATAAGGTTTATACGACCCGGAGATGCGTAAACGTCGCCTTTGGTTCCAAACTTCTCGGCAAACTTCTCTCTTACCAATTCGATGTTCATAGGTCTAAGTTTTTTGGTTTATTGTTCGATTAATATTGATAAACTTTTCTGCTAAAGCAATTTTTCTTCTGAAGCAATTTTACGTCTCACACTGCGGCTGCACCATACACTATATATTACATATTACACAGCATACATCCGCCTTAATACACAAGCAGCCCGTGCCGGCATTACGTCCTACGGAGTTTGACCTCTATCGTACGGCCCTGCCTTACGGTGAAACGCTGCTCGTAACGCTTGTCCTTTTCGCCGTGCTGCAATACCGTAACCTGCAGTTTCTCGGGCGAGAGGCGCTTCACCTCGATATCGAAATCGCGGTCAAAAGCACGCACGTGCCGGAGCGATGCATGATCCCACGTCGAGGGGATCTCGGGCTTGAGCTCGAAGCTGCGCATGCCCGTCGGACGCATGCCGAACATACCCTCCGTAATGATACGGCAGTAGAGTCCGCTCTCGGCCGAGAGGTGGCGCTGGTTGCCCTCGGGCCACGCCTCGATCGGATATGGCACATGGTCACCCAACAGACGGCGGTTCGAGTAGAACGACAGCTGCTCGGTCATGAAGTCGGGATAGCCCGCAGCATAACCTCCGCGGAAGGCATAGAGGGTCGAGCGGTCCCAGAAGGTCTCGCTGCCCTGCGCCGTCAGCAGTCCGTCCGACGTGTAGAGATCCGAATGGAACAGGGCGTCGATCGTACCCTCGGCCCGGTCATAGATGCCCACGATAAGCGGCATGCATATCCACGAACGCAGGATATCGTTACCGTCGTAATAGCGATAGGTCTCATATCCGCACACCGTAGCCCCCGAAGTATGACTCGATGGCCGCACGCATGGCCTTGGCACGACGGCTGTAATCGGCCGTCAGCGACGGGCTCTTGCCCAACTCGCGGCCCAGATACGATGCCGAAATAAGCGCATCGTAATAGAGCGTCGAGGTACAGAGGTTGGCCTCGCCCGAAGGGAAGCGTCCCTCCAGCTCGTCACGGTCCGACTTGACCACACCCTCGTCGTTGATCTGGCGCTTGCAATACTCCAGACACCACTCGATCAGAGGCCACAACTCCTCGGCCTCTGCACGATCGCCCCGCGTCAGGGCATAGCGCGCAGCGCCGTACGCGATCATGGCCGCATCCCCGCGGTCACCCGCACCACTCCACGTACCGTCGCCCTCGGCGATGATAGAACTCGGAATGGGCTTGTACTCGTCGTTCATATATTGCGCGAAGAGACGGTAGGCATTCAAAGCCGATTCGTTACCCACGCCATATCCCAAGAACGGGAAGAAGGGGTTGACATACTCGGCCTGATCGTTCGCCCAGATGGCCGCATAGTAGCTCTCGCCGCCCGGGCCGTGCATATATCCGCGTTTGGTCTTGAATATGCTCTCCGAAGCGCGGATCTTGGCATAGCGGAACTCCGTGTCGATCACGTCATCAGGCGTATCGAGCACCAGATTGTCATCCACCGCATCAAGGAAAGCCTTGCGCTCGGCCCACATGTCGTCCGCACTCGCCGCAACCTCGGCATCGTCCTTTGCCAAAGCCTCGATCACGAGCGAGAATACAACGCTGTCCGGCTCCACCGTGTAGACACCGCCGCCGTGAACGCGGCTGACAATGCGATATGAGCCTTCGACTCCTCTTGCAGGATCCGTCTCGATCGTCTGCTCGAGTTCGGGTATCTGCAACGCGTATGCCACCGAGCCCGTATTGCGCGCAACATACCGTTCGCACATGGCCGGCTCCTCCATAGCGGGGAAGATCACCCGATCCACCTCAAGGCCGTAATCACCCTGACGATGCTCCTCAACGACACGCATCGCGCCGTTCAACTCGACAGTACGGGCCTTGAACGTAAGGAAGTTATTGTTATTGATACGCAGTTGCGACACCACGTCCAAATTCTGGCGCAGCATCAGACTGCCGTGCGTATCGTTCGGGATCGTACGCAGCATCGGGAAGACCAGCGAGCGGTCCACACCGAAAATGCCATCCTCGTCAACATCCCAATACAGGACTACGGCCATATACTTGCCGCTCATCTCGACATGGTCGTCATGAGGTATAGTCCGTTCGTTTACATCCATACGGATGGTCTTGCCGTCAGGCTCGATCGTCCAACGATTCTGCGCTGAGGCGGCCATGCCCAAAGACACGGCCGCCAGCGTCATAGCCAAAAATCCCGCTCTTCGCATCATTTCGTGTAGAATTTATAGATACAGGTCTGCGAATAGGTCTCGCCCGGGTTGAGCACGATCGAGGGGAAGTTCTCATGGTTGGGCGCATCGGGGAACTTCTGCGTCTCCAACGCGATCGACTCACGGAAGCGCAGAGGCTCGCCATACTTGCCGTTGTACGTACCCTCGAAGAAGTTGCCGCTGTAGAACTGAAGTCCTATCTGATCCGTCGCCACATCCATGCAGCGGCCCGTCGTGGGATCGTAGAGCGTAGCCACGGTCTCTACCTGACCGTTATCCTCACGCGAGAGAACCCAGTTCATATCGTAGCCGTTGCCGAACTTGAGCTGGTCGTTATCCGCATCGATACGCTCGCCGATGACATGCGGCTCGCGGAAATCGTACGGCGTACCCTCAACGGCGCGAAGCTCACCGGTCGGAATCAGACGCTCGTCCGTAGGCGTGATGTAGTCACCCTTGATCGTCAGCACGTTGTCCAGAACCGTACCGCCGCCCTCACCCTTGAGGTTGAAGAACGAGTGGTGCGACAGGTTCACAAGCGTCGGAGCATCCGTCTCGGCCAGATAGAGTACCTTGAACTCGTTATCGGGCGTAAGCGTATAGGTCATCGTGATGGTCAGATTGCCCGGGAAGCCATCCTGACCGTCGGGCAGCGTGCAACGCAGCACGATCGACGACGGCATAACGTCCACAACATCCCACACAATCATGTCGATACCCTTGTCACCGCCGTGCAGCATCTGGCCATTGCTGTTCTGCGGGCCCGAGTACTCCTTGCCGTTGAGCGTGAAACGGCCCTCGTTGATACGGTTTGCGACACGTCCCACGGCGGCACCGAGGAAACGTTCGCCCGTATTGTGAACATAACGGTCTATATTCTCGTAACCCAGCACTATGTCGGCCATCTTGCCGTCACGGTCGGGCACCCACAACGATACCACGCGGCCGCCGAAGTTGGTAACCTGCATGGTGAGCGTACCGTTTGTAAGCGTATAGAGCGATACCGGCTTGCCGTCGATCTCGCACTTGAAGTTCTCCTCCTTCATGAGGTTCAGTCCATTATCCGCGGGCTTCTCACCTCCGCCGCAGCCGACCATCATGGCCAGCGCAGCCATTGCCATTACAATGCGTTTCATAATGCGAATTTTATATTTTCGATCTGTTTCCCTATTATCCGTAACCGTATCCGCCACTCTGCCACAAGGCCCCCGCGATGCGGCGTCGGCGCATACCGTCATCCGTCAAAAAGCGGCCGACGGACAACGTTGTCCGCCGCCGCTATGCGTTACTTTTTTTCTTCTCCGCTGCCTCAGGCTGCTCGGGCAGTGCCATCTGGAATATAGCGCGTACGCGATCCATGTCGTACTTGGTCGAGCGGTCGTAGTAGTAGATACCGTTCTGCTCCTGCTCCACATCCGTCAGCTGCGTGTAGCAATAGCCCCAGATGAGATCACTCATATCGATCAGCACACGCACCTGCGACTCCAGACGCTTGTAGAAATCCTCCTTGGTCTGGGCTGCATCGCCGTAACCCCATGCGCCATCTTTCGCCGGATTGGCCTCCATACACTTTATACCGCCGAACTCGTCGAGGATATAAGGTATGTCACCCTCGTATGTTGGGAAGGTATAGGGGCTGTTGAGCTCGGGGCGGTTGAAACCGACATTGCCGCGCAGGCGTCCCTGAACATCGGGCTTGCGAACGAACATCTTGCCGCCGTTGTAGATTATATCGTGCAGACGCTCCGCATTCTGCTCATAGTGGTGCTCGGTCCAGATATCGGTCTTGATATGTATTCCGCCGCTCACGGTGTTGATCGGGCGCGTAGGATCCAGCTGTTTGGTCATATCGTAGATGTCCGACACGAAACGCGGATACTGTGTCTCGTCGGGCCAGAACTCCTCGTTGAAGGGCGTCCACGTCACAAGCGACGGGTGGTTCATGTCACGCACGACGATATTGCGCCACTCCGACATGAAGTTACGCGCCGCAACGGGTGAGTTGGCGTCAAGACCCCAGCTCGGAGCCTCGCCCCACGTCAGGTAGCCCAGCTTGTCGGCCCAATAGTAGAAACGCTCCTCGAAGACCTTCTGGTGCAGACGCGCACCGTTGAAACCGGCCGCCATCGAGAGCTCGATGTCATGCTTGAGGGCCTCGTCCGACGGAGCCGTCCAGATGCCGTCGGGATAGAATCCCTGATCGAGCACCAGACGCTGGTAATAGGGCTCGTTGTTCAGATAGATCCGGTTCCCCTCGATGTGGATCTTGCGCATGCCGAAATACGACGTCACCTTGTCGAGCGTATTGCCATCGGCATCCTTGAGGAGGAACTCGACGTCATAGAGGAATGGCGACTCGGGACTCCACAGCTTGGCCTTCTTCACGGGCAGCGTCACGACCGATCCCGACGCCACGGGCGCCGTCTGCGAAGCGATGGTCTTGCCGCCGTCCATTACGTTCACCGTAAGCGTATTGCCGCTGCGGTTGCGGCGCAGCGTCACCTCGAACGACACCTCGTTGCGGTCGATGTCGGTCGTATACTTCACGCGTGAAAGCCCGCACGGAGCCACAGCCTCCATCCATACCGTCTGCCAGATACCTGTCGTTCGGGTGTACATGCACTCGAAGGGGCCGTGACGCAGCGACTGCTTTCCGGCCGACTGCTCGCGGCTGCGCAGATCGCTCTTGGCGCTAACGACCAGAGAGTGCATACCTCCAGCCTTGACGAAATCCGTAATATCCACCGAGAACGAGTCCGAACCGCCGAAGTGGCGTGCCACGAACTTGCCGTCAATATATACCTCCGACTCATAATATACGGCGCCGAAGTTGAGCAGGATATCCTTACCGGCCCACGCCTCGGGCACCGAGATCTCGCGCTGGTACCAGATGCAGGGGATGAACTCCTTATGCTCGACACCCGATAGCTTGCTCTCCGGTGCGAACGGCACGATGATCTTGTCGGCGAAGCCGCGGCTCGACATGAGGCCGCGCTCCCATCCCGTCATGACGGGATCCATCGAGTAGCTCCACTCGCCGTTCAGATTAACCCAGTCTGCACGTACAAACTGAGGACGGGGATACTCGGCACGCGGCACCGCAGCCGCCGCACCTGAGCAGACCGCCATGGCGGCCAGCATAAACACTATTTTCGCTGCTTTTCTGATCATTACTCTTTATCGTTTTTGTTTCGGTTAATAAATTTCCATTCCGTTTTTCAATGTTCCTTTTTCAATATCTCGCCCCGACGATACGCCGTGCGATTATATGGCTCGTTGCATTATGCTCTACTGCTCGTAGCCCTCGGCCTTCATCTGGAAGATAGCCTTCACACGCCCCATGTCGAACTTCTCGCCACGGTCGTAATAGTAGACGCCGTTCTGCTCCTGCTCCACATCCGTCAACTGCGTATAGCAGAAACCGCAAATCTTGTCGCTGTGGTCGACTATGGCCTTCACCAACGCCTCCAGACGCGTGTAGAAATCCTCACGCGTGGGAGCAGCGTTGCCGTAACCCCATGAATTGCCGCCCTCAGGCTGCGTCTCGGCACACTTGATACCGCCGAACTCGTCGAGCAGATACGGCAGCGAGCCGTCATAGTACAACTTGCGGATGGCTCTGTCGAAACCTCCGTTCGGGCCTTGAGGCTGGTAGAACTTCTCGCCGTCGAAGAGCATCGAATGCAGACGTGCGCCGTCCTGCTCGTAGCAGTGCGCCGTGCAGAAGTCCGAAATGACATATATGCCGCCGCTCACGGTATTCACCGGACGCGTCGGATCCAGACGCCGCGTCTCGTTATATACGTCTGTAAGGAAGCGTCCAGCTTCGTTCGACGGCACACCAAACTCCTCGTTGAAGGGTGTCCATACGATCAGGGCCGGATGGTTGCGGTCACGCACCACAATATTGCCCCACTCCGAGAGGAAGTTGCGCGCCGCGGCTACCGAATTGAAGTCCTTGTCCCACGAGGCCATCTCACCCCATACGATATATCCCAGCTTGTCAGCCCAATAGTGGAAACGCTCCTCGAAGACCTTCTGGTGGAGGCGTGCGCCGTTGAAGCCCGCAGCCTTCGACATCTCTATGTCATGCTTGAGGGCCTCGTCCGACGGAGCCGTCCAGATACCGTCGGGATAGAATCCCTGATCAAGCACAAGACGCTGATAGTATGGTTTGTTGTTAAGGTATATCTTGTTGCCGTCGATATGCACCTTGCGCATACCTACATAGGCATCGACACGGTCGAGCGTCTTGCCCTCGGCATCCTTTACCGCATACACCACATCGTAGAGGAACGGCGACTCGGGACTCCACAGTTTGGCCTTCTTCAACGCCACAACCACCGGCACGCCCTGCACCGCTGCCGACTCGGCATGCGCCACGACCTTCCCGCCATCACGAACTTCAACCGAAAGTGTATTTCCATTTGTGACATTATAATATGTCGGAATCACGACTATCTGCTCATTGTCGATATCGGTTACGACCTGCACACGTTCCAGCGCCATGTCATCCACGGCCTCCATCCACACCGTCTGCCAGATACCGGTGGTACGGGTGTAGCTGCAACCATACGAATAGTAATTTGTCGACTGCTTGCCTCCGGGCTGCGTGCCGCTGCGAAGGTCGCTCTCGGCATGCACCACGATGCTGTGCTCCTTGCCGTCACCCACGAAATCCGTGATATCGAACGCGAAGGAGTCAGAACCGCCGTAGTGGCGGCCGACGAAGCGCCCGTCGATATATACCTCCGACTCGTAATATACGGCACCGAAGTTGAGCTTCACGCGCTTGCCCTGCCATGCCGACGGGATCTGTATCATGCGCTGATACCACACGCTGTTGATGAAATCGGTATAGCCTATGCCCGAGAGTTTGCTCTCCGGTGCAAACGGCACCGTGATACGCTGCTCGAAGCCCTTGCTGTTATAGAAATCGCGGTCGCGACCCGAATCCGACAGATCGAGCGCAAAACTCCATTCGCCGTTCAGGTTGACCCAGTCGGCTCGTTCGAACTGCGGGCGGGGATACTCCGCACGCGGTTGTGCGCCTATGACTGTCGAAAACAGCAGAGCCGCAACAACAATTAAAAGTCTTGATTTCATCATTGAATAAAGTTAGCAGTTAATATTCTTACAAATGTAGTTTTTTTTCGTCACTTGACAAAATCAAAAACCACATTATGCAAAAAACACGAGGGCATTCCGTTTTTTCGGAATACCCCCGTGCCGTTATTCATTCCGCGCCGCGCAACGGTCGGCAAAGGCCCCATGCGCGCCGCTGCCGAAGCGCCTTACAGATCAGATAAATATGTATTTCAGTATGAAAAGCACGGCCAGAACATACATCGTCACCGACAGACGTTTGAAGTTGCCGCACAGAACGTTGATCACAACATAGCTGATCATGCCGAGCAGAATGCCGTCCGAGATCGAATATGCCAGCGGCATCATGATGATGATGCAGATGAAGGCGGGGATCGACTCGGCATAGTCGTCCAACGGATGTTGCGTATGGGGCTGAGCATGAAGAGTCCCACGATGATCAGCACGGGAGCCGTCGCCGCCGACGGTATGGCCAGAAAGAGCGGCGAGAAGAAGAGCGCGACAAAGAAGCAGCACGCCACCACGAACGACGTAAGTCCCGAGCGGCCGCCCTGTGCCACACCTGCAGCGCTCTCAACATAAGTCGTCGTAGTAGAGGTGCCGAAGCATGCGCCTGCCACCGTGGCCAGAGCGTCGGCCATGAAGGCCTGCTTCACGCGCGGAATACGGCCGTTGGCATCGAGCATGTCGGCCTTGGTGCATACGCCCACCAGAGTACCGATCGTATCGAACATGTCGATGAAGAGGAAAGTGAATATCACCACCACCATATCGA
>VOFD01000065.1_pt1 | contig 13479 bp, 21 predicted proteins | sample 5384101 | NCBI WGS metagenome assembly VOFD01 (sample SAMN12384723, study PRJNA508395) | human gut metagenome | isolation source: healthy gut C | host: Homo sapiens
CCGCAACTGCTTTTGTCAGATCGTAAACTACCTGCACACCGTCTGCTGTTTCTTTTACGGAAATATTTCCTTCCACACCGTCTGCCAGTGCGATGCTGTTAAATTTATAAGCTACTGTGTCGTATTTCAGTGTGAAGCTTCCTGCCATCATTGCAGAACTGTTGCTCTCGGATGTCTGGGAAATGCTTCCTGTCACTTCTACAGTTCCGTTTTCCTGTGCTGTGTTATCTTTTTGCCGTTAATTTTACGGTTCGCTTCTTTTGCACCGTCGATGTCTGTTCCGATTCCTGCCAGTACTTTCAGTGCCGCCAGATCGGCAAGATCTACTTTTCCGTCACCGTTTACATCGGCTGCATAAGTATTGACTGCATCGAATGTTGCATTGCCTGCCAGTACTTCACGGAGCATATTGATATCAGCGATATCCAGTGTTCCGTTTGCACTTCCGTCCACATCACCGTTTACTGCCATGGTTACGGTATCTGCTACCGTACCGTCTTTGCGAAGTTTTACGAGATATCCGGTTGCTACCGGTGCTCCGTCTTCGTCAAAGGATGCATTGTACGGATCTTCCATTGATAAGGTTTCACCCTCGCCAAGCTCAAACATGGTAAAGAGCTGTGCTTTTGTCATGCCTGCCGGAACATTATAAATAATATTTGCAGAGCGATCCATTCTGACTCTTCGCATCTTCTTTTTAAGGTCAGGGATACTGTCGTCAGTTCTTCTGTGCTTAACTGGACCTTGGTATCGCACCAGCTCACCATATCATGTCCGTCTTTGACATTTTTGTCTGCATACAGGCAGATTTCCTTTGTTCCTGCCGGGATCTCGATATCGAAGTACTGTGCGTTCTGACCATGTTTCATCAGCTCGCCTTTCCATACTTCTTTGCCGTCCAGTTTGATGATCGGATACGCTCCATCCTGTGTTTTTGCTTTATGAGCATCGATTCCGACATACTGAAGGCGTGTTGCATTCAGTTTGGAAACATCGAAATACAGTGCAGAATCGGCATTGACACCAAATCCTTTTTCAAATTTTGTACGTTTGCCTTCCACATAGAGGTCAAGTTCTGTACCTGCATTGTCCTCGTTTACATGGATTCCGTTGTATCCGGATGTACTTCTTGCAGTATCGTATCCAAGATCTGAGAGCTGAATGGAAGTATCATTCTTGATCTCGATCGTGTAAGTTCTGCTAAATCCGCTCTTTGCGGTTGCTTTTACAGTTGCTGTGCCCGGAAGGCTTTCCGGTTTTGTGATCTCAACTTTTACGTCTTCGGATACTGCTTCCGCTGTGATCTCCGGAACCGTTCCGGACAGGGAAGAAACGTTTACACTGTAAGATGTGATGTCATTATCAAATCCATCCAGTTCCTGGTCACCGATCTTGATGCCGTTCAGCAGTGCTGTTTCATCTGCATAATTCTTCTTGCTCTCTGTCATCAGTTCTTCGCTTGTGGATTTGCTGATCGGTTTGAGGCGGTAAGTATAGCTGTAAGTTTTACCGCTTCCCAGCAGATATTTGGAAAGGGTTGCCTGTCCGCGACTTTGCGGTTCCAAGTCCCATCTGTGCATAGTCAATCGTCAGAACCGTGTTGTCTGTACGGCTGGTCTGATACGGATGTGTGCCGCCGCTTCCAGTGCTTCCTGTGTGCAGTTCAGTGCACTCATCTCCAGCAGGTGATCCTGTGCATCAACCAGCAGTCCGTCACCGTCTGCATCGGTCACTGCCATCCATCTGACGTCGGTCTTGTTGCCGGTTTCCTGAGCGTAAACATAATTGGTAAACTGTTCATCTACGGTGCCGTGCTCCACACACCGACATCATATCCGGTTTTTTCTGTCGCTGTAGCTGTCCGATTCGCCGCGTCCATACCAGGTCAGGTTATCAAGTCCGGCCGCCAGCTGGAGACGTGTACCGACTCTCTGAAGATTACTCATGTTGGAGTTCGAGCCATTGTTGCTTTTACAACAATTTCACCGTTTGCATAGATTGCATAGGTAAGACGGTCTTTGGAATCCGCACAGTTTTTCAGTGTACGTGCTACGGAAACATAAACCACTTTGTTTTCTTTTATTAACGCTCACTTCATCGATCTGAACGTTCTCATTTGCTGTTTTCCATTTTGCATCCACGGATTCTTTTTTATCATTATCCGTAGAAGCTCTCCAGTAGTTCGGCTCAATGCCTTCTGCAATCATTTCTTTTTCCGTTTGACTGATAAGAAGTCATCTCACCGGTTTTCTTATCAAAGGAAACCGACCAGTTATCGCCTGCTACTTTTACATCACCATCGGTTTCTTCAAATGTCTTGATATCTTCCAGTTTGGAAGTGTCTACGGCTTCCACTGCCGCATCGGTTCCTGCGAAATCCAGTTCAAACTGTGCTTCTGCCACTGCAAAATCTTTGTCTGCCCAGGTGAACTGATCGTCACTCTTTGTTACGAATGAAATATTCAGAAATATTCATCACCTCTTTGCCGCATCGGTCGGTGTGGTGAACGGGATCACAACATCTTTGCTTTCACCTGCCGGGATATCCACATCCATCGTTCCATTTTCTACGGAAGTTCCGTTCTTCACAACTTCCCATTTCATGGTATATTCATTTGCATTGGTAGCGATCCATTCGTTGCTGATCGTAACAGTCCTGGAAGCCAGATCCTTGAGCCGCATCTGAAGTGCCTGATAAATACGCTTTACTTCATAAGCTTCCGGCTGAAGTGTACGGTCCGGAGATATGATACCGTTGACACAGAAATCGGTGTTTCCAGATTTCCAGGAAGAATAGTCCTTGGTATTTCCGTCTGCATCGGTGTAAGTTCCGTGGTTCCAGTCACCGTCATAGCCCCAGTAAGTGCTCTTTCCATCCCAGTTTCCGTCAGAATCCAGAATCGGTGTATTATAGCTCTGATCTACGAAATCCCAGATAAATCCACCCTGCAGGATGCCGTTTGCCCGGATTTCTTCCCAGTATTCTTTCATACCACCGCAGCTGTTGCCCATTGCGTGCAGATATTCACACATCAGATATGGTTTCTTTGAATTTTTAACCTGTTTTCCAATGTTCGGATACATGTTGGACCATACATCTACGCCTGCATTATCATTCCAGCCCTGATAATGAACAACTCTGGTATCATCGTTGTTCTGGAAATAATCAATTTCTGCCTGAAGAGAATCTCCGGCTCCCGTCTCATTTCCAGGTGACCACATGATAACACATGGATAGTTTTTGTCACGCTCCAGCATATTGATGGCACGGTCTTCTGCCGCCTCAACATAACCCGGCAGACTTCCCGGAACTTTGTACTGGCTTCGTCCGTTATGAGACTCTACGTTTGCCTCATCCATGACGTAAATACCATACTCATCACAGAGTTTATAGAACGTCGGATCGTTCGGATAATGAGAAGTACGGACGGCATTGATGTTCAGCTCTTTCATCAGCTCAATGTCTTTTCTCATATCCTCTTCCGTCAGATACCATCCATCCTGCGGATCGTTCTCATGACGGTTCACACCGGTGATCGTAATAACCTTACCGTTTACACGAAGTCTTGCATCGTCTGTATTTGCATCGGTGATCTCCACTTCACGGAAGCCGACATCGGTCTGTGTCGCTTCTTTTGTCACACCGTCTTTTTTTCAGTTCCAGAACCAGGTTGTAGAGGTTCGGTTTCTCTGCACTCCATTTTTCCGGATCGGTGATGTGCTGTGTGAGGCTTACTTTTTGCTTCTTTCGTCCCGCTGTCAAAAGAAGTAACTGTTCCGGTGAGCGGTGTGGTTGTCACCAGCTTGCCTTCGCTGTCGTAGAGGTTTCCTTCTACACTCCATCCGCTCACATCCTCTGCGGAAAGATTGCGTACATCCACATCGACATTCAGGTCTGCATCTGTGTAAATGTCATCCAGATCGGTAACTACCGTATAATCACGGATTTCCACGTCATCTTTGGATGTCAGGTAGACATCACGGAAGATACCGGAAAGTCTTACCATATCCTGGTTCTCGATGTAGCTTCCGTCGGACCAGCGGTAAACCTCTACGGTGATCACGTTCTCGTTTCCTTCTGAAAAATCAAGTGCATCGGTAATATTAAATTCATCTCTTGTAAAACTGTCTTCTGCATATCCGATGTATTTGCCGTTTACCCACAGATACATGGCAGAACCAACACCTTCGAAGTTGATAAAAACGTTGCGGTCTTTCCAGGATGAATCGATGGTAAAGGTCTTGCGGTATGTTCCGACCGGGTTGCACTCTGTCGGGGCATCTCCTACTTTGTACTTGTTATAAGCTTTTCCTTCTGCATTCATCCACGGATAGTTCTGGTTGGAATAGATCACCGGATCGTATTTCCAGGAACCGTCTTTATTTACATAGGTCTGCCAGCTCTTTGGAACCGTAATGTTATCCCAGCTGCTGTCATCGTAATCTTTCTGGTTAAAATTGGCATCTTTTTGCACCGATACGGTCTGCCGGTTTGACTGCCCAGCTGAATTTCCAGTCATCTCCATTTAAAAGCTGGTAAAATGAAGATTTCGTCTGGTCTTTCGCTTTTGCCTTTTCTGCTGTATCAAAGCTGTAAAGGTCGATCTCGCCGCTTCGCGATTCACCTGAAATACCCCCGGCTGTCCGTTCCATTCGGTAGAAGATCCGCTTTGCGACTACTTCCGGTATAATCCCTCCAGACCGGAAATCGCCGCCGCTTACGACCATCGCTCCTGCGAGTAAAACAGACAACAGTTTTTTTGTTTCATATCCCTTTTCCTCCTTTTGAATGAGTTTGACAGTTTTACATATAGTAAAATGTTTACCTTCATCATTATTTTATCACTTCAAGTGTACCAGAAGTCAAGTGGTTTTTAATTTTCGTTAATTTCGTACACTTTTTTCTCTGTTTTTATGCATTTTTACGACTATTCTGAAGTTTGGATATATAATAGCATATCTTTTGCACATACAACGTTACATTTGATCCTAAATGTAACGTTTTTTCCTTTTTTCAGCATCTCGTACAAACTCCGTCATTTTTTTCAATCTCGGTCACTTTATGTGTTTTTACAGTAAACATTTGTATTTTATTTACGTCCATTCACCTGACAGAATCGCTGTGCTTTCTACAATCCGTTCCGGACGGAGATTGTACTCTCACTGAGACAACTTTGTTGCTCTCGTCGCTTATAGAAGCAGAAGTCTTCTCCGACCAAGATAAAATATGCTCCCTCCTGAGTGACAAGTTTTTTATTATTTCACTTGTCTTCCCAGAAGGGAGCATATCATGATTCACTAAACATAGTTCCTGCTTTTTTTGTATTCGTTTATTTTACTTTTCTGCTCTTCACTGCAGAATAACTGCCATAAACTTTCTTTTTGCCCACTTTGCGGTAAGCACATACTTTATAGTAGTACGTCTTCTTCTTTTTCAGTTTTTTATTGGTAAAAGCTTATCTTCCTGGCTCCGTTTAAGACTTTGACTTTCTTATACTTGCCTTTTTTTCTTATCGGCACGATAAACTACATAGCCATCTGCGTTTCTGACTTTTTTCCATTTCAGAACCAGTTTCCCTTTCGAAACTGCCTTGACGGAAAGACCTTTTACCTTCGCCGGTTTTGCTTTTTGCCGGTATCTCTGTGGACGGCATTTGCTGTTTTGTCTCACTCTCTGACGGCTTTGTCTCCTTTGTATCCGGCTGCGGCTTCGGATCTGGTTTTTCTGTTGCGGCTGTTTCCGGTTCCGTCGGTTTTGTTTCGCTTTCGGTCTCCTTCTTTGTTTCGCTCTCTGTCTCCGTTTCGCTCTCTTCCGTTCTTCCCGTCAGTTCGATATACTGATCTGTCAGACTGGCAATGCCCGCCTGGAAAGTGTCCATCTCCGCAGACAGCGTCGTGATCTGTGCATCGGTCAGAAAGGCCGGATGTCCGCCCTGTGCAGTTGTTAAAATACCTGCATAAAGTTTTTGAATCTGATCTGCCAGGCGCGGTGCTTCTTTTTTTTTGATCACGGCAAGTTTGTTGATATCACGCACACCCTCTGCCATACGCTCCAGTCTTACCGAGCTTCTGCTGATCGGATTCTGTGCTGTTTTTTCGTCCGGATAGATCAGGAAACAGTCACCCGGCTCAAATTTGCTGTGTGTGGTATCATCAAGCGGATCTTCCACCCAGGCATCATACGCCCAGCGAAGAAATCCTGCCGTGCCGGATTTGCCTGCATTTACGATCGACCAGTAACTTTCCACCGGTGCACTTAAGGAGAAGTTGCCCGGTCTGTGGCCGGTACAGGAATATAAAGTGGTGCGAAGTCCTTTTGCTTCTCGGTCTTTTACCAGCTGTTCAAAATCTGCCGGATGTGTGGGCGCCGCCGTATCTCCGACGTTCAGATCTGTCACTCGCATGGCAAGCTCTTTCTTTTCCACAAAGCTGTCCATCGCTCCGGCTGTCTTTAAACATTTGCCGTCCTTGTTTTTCACAGATTCGATCAGATCAAAGGCGGTGCCGGAAAATCCACGCTCATCAATGCCGATATAACTGTCATCAAACCAGCCTTTTTCGGTCAGGTGTGCGGCAAGATCGGTAAGAAAGTCCGTCCAGAGTGTGATATAACGTGTGCTTCCCACAGAAAATCCTTCTTTTACCAGCTTGCCGTTCTCCCAGTAAGTGAATGAATTGTGCCACGGTGCCACGCTGTAAAAAGCACAATCTTATCTCCGATGCCCAGAGATTTGTTGAAGTTTATCCACTTATCAAAATCGGTATAGTCATACGTAAAGCTATCTCCGTTCTTTATCCATTTGATCATAGATGGATAATGCACATCATTTGCACTGTACGTCTGTCCGTCCCAGGCATCTTCGATGACAGAAGCAGTGATTGCATGTCCGCCTGCTTTTTTATAGAGCTCCATGGAGGACTTCATGATCTCCAGATGCTCGTCGGAAAACGGCTCTACGTTATAATATTCTGCACTCGTGTACGGATACTGCCACAGTTCAATATCAAAGGTATCTCTGTAGTTGTCCGGAAGTTCTGCATTCTGCACACGCACTTCATACTCAAACACCAGCGGCTTATCGAGCTGATCTGCTGTTACGGTCAGCTGTGTTTTGTAAGTGCCGGATTTTGCTGTCTTTGGAATCGCAAACTCAACCCAGACTGGCTGGAGTGTATCTGCTTTTATGTCGATCGGCGTACTCTGCCAGAGAATATCCGATGCTTCCGCACGGTTTTCTTCTGTTGCCGCCGGAACATCATTTCCATATATATATCCATAAACATAAGCTTTTGTAGAACGAATAAACGTTGCCGTCACATTTTCGGTCGCGATCTTCTTTTGCCGTCCGTCAAGTCAGATGCCTGAACTGTCACATTTGTGAAATCACCGCCGATGGCACTTAAGACCAGTTCACTGACTGCACGGTCATTCTTCCAGGCAGTCAGCGTCTCGCTGCGGTTTTTTACCGAAACTTCCGCGAAACGTTTCTGGATGTACTGCGTGTTATGATCAGTGACGGTGCCGCCAAGCGTATTTCCCTGCTCTCGCACTTCCACTTCCATTGTTCTGGAAATCCCTGCCTTCTGGCTGGATGCCGTGATCACTGCCGTTCCGCTTTTTTTTTGCAGTAACCGTTCCCTGTGCACTGACAGAAACAATGTTTTTATCAGAAGTTGTATAGGACATATCGTTCAGTGTCGCATAAGACGGTGTATAGCTGTAAGAGATTGCATAGCTCTGTCCGACACTTAAGGAAATCCCCTGATCTTCCAGTTTAAAAATCTTTTTGCAATGTACGGGCTGTGTGTGACCTGTACATAAGCCACCTGATTGACTACCGCACTGCCACTGCGTTCCTTCTGCGTAACTGCATAGAGCGTATGTTCACCTTCCGTAAGGTTTTCTGCTTTATATACAGACTGCGGCGTGGTACGGCTGCTCTCATAAAGATCCACCAGTGTCTCTGCTCCATCATCCACACGGTATTTCACTTTTTCCGTGGTTGTGACTCTTGTTTGCAAAAACTTCGATGGCATTTCCCTTAAACGTTACCCTGTAAAAGCATTCTTCTGCCTTCTCATTCGATGATCCGAGGTCTATATATGCCTCGTCATCATTGTACGTCCAGCTCTTTCCGCTGAATGATTCGTAGGAAAAACAGTTGACCCCTCCCGATGTCTGGCTCGGCAGGATCTTCGTTGTTTCCTGTGTCTGGCTTTTTGCATTTCCTGTCGCCATCAGTGATGCCGGCAGACCGGTAAATGCCAGGATCACGGCAAGAAACAGCGAAAGCCATTTCTTTTTTTCTTTTCCATTTTCTTCTCCTTCTCTTTCATCTGCCTCTTACCTCAGATGCTGTTTAACTCTACAATCCGCCGGAAGCGGTATCCAATTGGAATGAAATCCCTGCTGATTGTTCGTACTTATTCCGGCTGTTTGAAAATAATATCGGCAAACTCTCCCCTGCTTGCCTTTTTCAGATCTTCCGGTTTCAGCTCGATCTGTACGCCGAGACGGCCTCCGCTGACGATCATCTTCTCCAGTTTCTGTGCACTTTCATCAATTCTCGTCACATACTGCTTTTTCATGCCGATTGCCGTACAGCCTCCGCGGATATAACCGGTGACCTGATTGATATCTTTGACATGGATCATGGAAACGGATTTTTTTCGCCGACTGATTTGGCTGCCTTTTTCATATCCAGCTCCTCGGCGATCGGTATCACAAACACAAAATAATTTCTGCTGTTTCCAATCGTGACCAGTGTCTTATAAAAGCGACTCATATGGCTGTCCGAGTGTGTCTGCCACTTTCAGGGCATCCACAAATTCATCACACTCATACGTATACTCTTTATACGGAATCTTGTTCCTCTCAAGGATACGCATGGCATTTGTCTTTACTTCTTTTGATTTTCCCATCTTTTTCAGAACAATCCTTTCACAAAATCTGCCACCGCTTTCAGATCCTGACGGTCCGGATGAAGAAGTGCCTCGTCAAAGTTGTGAAGCAAAGCATCTCCACCTGCTGTGTATTGGAAGTGTTCTGCATCGCCTCATAGCGTTTGCGAACCTGGATCGGCATCTTGCCCTGACATAAAAATCCGCCCAGATATTCACAGTCCTCCGGGATAAATGCTGCAACTCCGTTTAAAATCCGGTCATAATATTCCGGCACATTCCCCCATGCCGCAGGTTCCAAACAGTGCAACCTTTTTTCCGTGGAGGTTTCCAAGCAGATCCAAGATCTCCGAACTCGCTGTCCCGCGATCCGTCCAGAACCCAACCAGATACATCTCTCCGTCATCCCGTTCTGTTCTCTCCTCGATTCGTTTTACATTTTTTTCTTTTACCGGCACTGCCGCAAAACTGCTTCTGCCAGTTTCTCCGTATTGCCGGTGCGGCTTGTATATACAATCTGTACGCCCATCCTGATTCCTCCTCTGGCATGATATTGATGTCAAAAGCCATTAACTTTGATACTCTGCGGATCATTCCATGCTCTGCACTCACATAATCCTGATATCTTTGCATTATCATAGCATACTTGACTGTACATAAAAATAGTTTAACTCTAAACAATTCTAAAGTTTTTATAACTCAGATTTCATATCTACATTCTCGGATTCCGGCATACATGCATGTTTTCTGCACTTCTTCCAGCGATTTTCCTCAGTCTGCATTCTGGATCCTGACCACTTCCACACTTTCCTGACCAGAGTCCTCGCTTTGCAGTTCTCCGCGATAAGTAATCTTCACAGACATTCCTTTTGTGAGACCTTTTTCTAAATACAGCGGAACCTGTACAATCCGGAACTTCACTTCTTTTCCGTCAGAAGTTTTAATCGTCATGCCGGTCATGGAAATCTTTTCAGTGTTCCTTTTACCGTCTGCTTCTTTGATGCATCCGCCTTCGTTTCTGTTTCTGCATCGCTCTCGAAAACATCAGCCGATCCCGCAATACGCACAGCAGTTGCCCTTTTGGTACCTTTCTGCGTGATCTTTCCGGTGTAATCTACAGAAACCAGATTGCCGATCCGGATACCGTACGGCAGATCGATTTTTACATCATCCGTGGAAAACGCAAGCTCATTTCCATTATCGGAAAGCAACACTACCTGATCCATGCTCAACTCTTCCAGCGTCCCGATCACGGTATGTACCTCCGAAGAGTTCACTGTTTTCAGCGCTTCCGGTGCTCTGCTTTGTCTCTTTTTCCGTTCCGGCACTCTCCTTGTCAGTCTGTGTTTCCCTGTTTTTTCTGATGTACTTTCTTTCTCTTTTGCAGTCTCACTTTCTGCTTTCTTTTTGGCTGTTTCTTTTGTGCCGCCCCTTCGCCTGTGTCTCTTTGCCGTTTCAGAGGAACTTTCACTTTCTGTCTTTGCTCTCTGTTACCGTTTGCGTCTCGGTCTGTTTTGCGGTATCGGTCTGCGTTTTTTTTGCATCCGGATAACAAAAGTGCGGTTGCAAGCATTGCGGTTGCTCCTGCCGTCAGAAATCGTCTGTACATAAAATTTCCTCCATTCTTTTTACGATTGTTTTATCCCCTTAAGCTTTTGCGAAAAATGTCGTTTCACCATCAAAAGATGATAAAACGACATTCTGGTTTTCTGTTTCTTTATGCGTTCGCGCGATCACATCCTGCATATCATACAGTCAGGCTCTCTGCCTGCCAGGAATTTGGCGCCTGTACGGCACCTTTTCCGAAAACCGCCTTGGAATATGCAGTATGCTTAAACTCGATCACTTCGTCTGTTCCGGCAAAGATCACTTCATGCTCACCTACGATATTACCGCCGCGAACTGCGGAAATACCGATCTCTTTCGGATCACGCTCTTCTCTTCGGCCGCTTCTGTCGTAAGTATAATGATAGGCATTCCCCAGTGCCTCATTCATACTGTCTGCCAGTGCCAGAGCCGTGCCGCTCGGTGCATCCAGTTTGTGTTTGTGATGCTTTTCTACGATTTCCATATCAAATCCTGCTTCTGCCAGTACTTTTGCGGCACTCTTTAACAGGTTCAGCAGGGTGTTGATACCAAGTGACATATTTGCAGATTTCAGGACGGCAGTCTTTTTTGCTGTCTCTGCCACTTTCTGAAGCTGTTCTTCTGAAAGTCCTGTTGTGCAGACTACCACCGGAAGTTTGTGTGCTCCGCAGTAATCAAGCAGTGCGTCCTCTGCTTTTGCAGATGCGAAATCGATTACAACATCTGCTTCTTCTTTGCAGTCCTCCAGGCTTTTGTATACTGGGTATTCCATTTTTCCGTTATCAAACGGATCAATGCCTGCTACGATCTGTGCATCTGCATCCTCTTTTACGATCTGTGAGATCACCTGACCCATGTGTCCGCAGCAGCCATGCATAATGATTTTTACCATTGCTTTTCCTCACTTTACATTCATGTAAGAATAATGCCTACGAATTGCTCCGTTACATAGTAACTCTGGCATTATCCATTATTCTGCCAATTTGATGCCGAACTTTTTCATCTCTTCTGCCAGTTTTCTTTGCATGTTCCTCTTCCATCTCGGAGAGCGATTCCGCGAAGAATTGACCTCTTTTCCCATCAGATTGAGTGCTTTTTTGACCGGGATCGGATTTACTTCGCTGAACAGTGCATGGATCAAAGGCAGTGCCTTCAGTCGCAGATCACAGCTTTCTTTTACTTTTTTCCTTCATTATAAAAGAGCAACTATGTCATGTGTTTCTTTTGGTGCTACATTGGAAAGTACAGAGATCACACCTTTTGCTCCAAGGGACATCATCGGCACGATCTGGTCGTCGTTTCCGGAATACAGATCAATGCATCCGTCTGCCATCTGCATCAGAGTTGCAACCTGTGAAATATCTCCGCTTGCTTCTTTGATCGCTACGATATTTTCTACATTTTTTGCAAGATATACGGCTGTCTGCGGCTGGATGTTGCAGCCGGTTCTGCTCGGTACGTTATAGAGAACGATCGGCAGTTTTACAGACTCTGCGATTGCTGTATAGTGTGCGATCAGTCCGTTCTGTGTTGCTTTATTATAATACGGTGTTACCAGAAGAAGGGCATCTGCTCCTGCCTTCTCTGCCTCCTGGGAAAGGTAGATGGCAGTTGCTGTACAATTAGAACCTGTTCCGGCGACTACCGGGATTCTCTTTGCCACTTTTTCAACGGTATAGCGGATCACATCCAGATGTTCCTCATGTGTCAGTGTGGATGATTCTCCGGTTGTTCCGCAGATGATGATGGCATCTGTGCCGCCTGCGATCTGCTCTTCCAGAATTTCACTTAATTTTTCGTAGTTTACGTCTCCGTTTTCATGCATCGGTGTTACAATTGCCACACCTGCTCCTGTAAAAATAGCCATAGTTTTTCCTCCTAATCTGAACTGGCTGAAACGCTATAAAACTGATACTTGTACTGTAGAGTGCACAGCGATCCTGTCGGGTAAATGTCAGTAAAGCCTGCCGGAACCATATGACAGATCCCAGGTGCATCTGACTTGAACAGAACAGCTTCTGTATCATAAAAGGGACAGACCCGAGCGATCAGGTCTGTCCCAAAGAATAAACAAATGATAAAAACTGTATTCTTTCAGATAGCGCCCCATCGTCATTCGATGACAGTCATAGAGTTCTTAGCTCCATGCCCAAGCCGCAAGCTTCAGGTGCAATCCAGCTTTCGGCGTTTTCCCCTTTTGGCCACCTTCGCCTGTACCTGAATACATCGGATGACTTACTCTTGAAACACGCAACCTCTATCAAACTTATACATGATATCGGGGTCAACAGATATTTGCCCCTTTGATACTCAAATCGGTACGCACGTACTTCTCCGTGCAGACACTGATTTGTTTATAATCTTATCATTGTCAAAATATATTGTCAACTGCCGGGTTGACTTTTTTATCTCAGCGTAGAAGATTCCACTACTGTCCGCTACTGTCCGCTTTATATGCTGTGACCATCTCCGTCACTTCGTCTGCATACTGCCAGATTTCTTTTTTCGCCGGATAGATCCCTGTCAGGATCAGACTGGTATATTCTCCCTTTGCCTCAAACAGGGCACGCAGTTCTTCTGCTTCGATCACCCCTGCTTCCACAAGTCCCAGAACTTCATCCAGAATCAGCACATCACACTCTTCCGTGACCAGTACTTTTCTTGCAAAATTGAGTGCATTTTTGAGATTTTTGATCTCTTCTGCTTTTTCGGCATCCGGAAGATCTTCAAATGCCTCTTCTGCCTTCTGAAAACGGAACAGTTTAATCTCCGGCTCCAGACGCCGCACAAAACCAATTGCTTCTGCATTTCTTTTCCTTCATGAACTGTATAATGATAACGCTTCTCCCCTGACTTGCTTCCTGTATCCCCTGTCCGATCGTCGCGGTGGTTTTCCCCTTTCCCTCGCCACAGTAAATATGTATAGAACCTTTATCCATTATGCACCTCGTTAAAAATTCAAGAATGTTTCACATATCTTTGAACAGTTAT
>VOFD01001746.1_pt1 | contig 13471 bp, 14 predicted proteins | sample 5384101 | NCBI WGS metagenome assembly VOFD01 (sample SAMN12384723, study PRJNA508395) | human gut metagenome | isolation source: healthy gut C | host: Homo sapiens
TTCCTGTTGATAGCATCTTTCGGCGGCTGAGGTTCGGTGCAAATACGCAAAAGTCGACATCTGAGCCGGAGCCCATTTATTAGATACATGCCGTAATAGTTTCCAGGCGATTCCTCGCCGACGGAAGATATCCGCCACGGCAAGATTCATGATCTCGCCTTTGCGGCCCTCCTCCCTTGCGAACCACGACGATCACGCCGGCAACGGAATTTCGTACCGTAGCGATAAAGCAATCCGAATCCTTTAGGTAAGCCTCGACTTTCTCCCGATCCGGATCGAGCTTCCAGCAGTAACTCATAAGGAGGAAATAAAGCTACTTGTATCTCCGGCTCCCCGTTAGCGACGATCTCTACTATATTTCCGTCAGGATCTCGGATCACGCCCTCATAGTAACGTTCCAGATGATTCGTCCATAAGGCGATGTGTGTTAACTGCATAAGTTGGAGGTTTTAATTTGTCACTGCCAAAGATATAAAAAAATCAGACATGGTTCCCTACATCTCATCTAACTGACCGGTCGTCATACCGTGCGAGCATTTTACGTCGTCCGCATAAATCTCCAGTTGCGGCTTGCTGTACATACGGGCCTCACGAGTAGCGCACAGATTACGGTTCGTCTGGTAAGCGGCGGTCTTCTGGGCATCCTCTTTCACCAAGATACGTCCGCTGAAGACACCTACGGCATGATCATTCAGTACATTCTTGAACAACTCGTTGCTGGTACAATTCGGAACCGCATGGGTAATATGGCTATAGGTATCCATCTGTTGCTCCTTGTCCAGAACGGACATACCGCATAAGGTAGACTCGGCATACTCGCCATTCAGTTCCACGTAATAATTGTTGCGAGTCAAGCCATTCGTCAACGTAATACCGTTTACCAAGACATTGGTCGAGGCCGCCTGCCTTACGTGTACGGAGGAGAAACGGGTCGTAGACACACTGCTTTCCTCCAAATCATAATAATCGAAGCGAGCGCCTTCCTCTGCGAAAATCTCAACCACTTGAGTCGCCAAGAATTTCACGTCGTCGATACTATGGTCGCAAACCAACAACTTCGCCTCCGAATGAGGTTCCATAATCACCAGGACACGACGGTTCGCCATCGTATCCACATCATTACGGAATATATTCACTAATTGGATAGGACGCTCAACCACGACATTTTTCGGTACATACACCACAAAAACCATCTTGAGCCAACATCGTATTCAATGCGATAATACCATCCTTGCTACTCGGCGCCGCCTTTCGTAAAACGTATCGTTCACGACAAAGTATAACGATGCTCAAGTTCGGTACGTCGGCCAACGGAATACGTCATAGGATTCACCGATAGCGACCTCGGTTGATATTTAAACCGTAATCCGGAGCGAACGCTTTGGGCTACATCCGTATATTTATAATCCTCGCTTCTCGTGGGAATCGAGTCGCTTTCAAAGTTCGCCAGGCATCAGCCCTAAGGGCATTCATCACCGGCGTACTATGACGACATACGAGATCCCTCGCCATTGGGCGAAAAGATCGATATATTGTTGCTCGGCCTTCACATTTCTCATCTCCCATCTCTTTCTTGATCCAGTCGTAACCTTTTTCTTCCAGTTCCGCGCCAATTCCGGACCGGCGGTTTTCACGATACGGCCTTTGTAAACACACATGAACCATGCTACGATGGCTGAGGGCATCGATATCCAGACCGCTGTCCGTTTCATCCCAGGATACAGTTTAGGTTCCAGCATAGCCATCTGGGAATATTTCGTTACGTTTCTTTTCACCACCTGAGAAACCTTCGTTCACACTACGGCTGGCCAACTTATTATCCAGTTCCACAATAGCACGTTTCTCACGCATCAGTTTCAGGAAGTCGGTCGCAGAAACAGGATCCAATCCTTTATATTTACGGTGTTCGTTCAGAGCGGCACGCATAAAGTTTACCATACTTACACCCGGAATTTCAACCGGATACTGGAAACTGAGAAAAAATACCTTCACGGCTACGGTCTTCCGGTTCCAGTTCCAACAAGTTCTTCCCATTAAAAATAACATCTCCCTGGGTTACCTCGAAAGCCGGATTACCAACGAGTACACTGCTAAGGGTACTTTACCCGAACCGTTCGGTCCCATGATAGCATGTGGCCCTCACCAGCCTTTACAGAAAGGTCAATCCCCTTTCTTCAATATCTCTTTGCCATTTACATTGGCATGTAAGTTCTTTTATATCTAACATAACTTTATTAATTGACAATTTGATTTATCCGACACTCCCCTTCCAGAGAAATAGTCAGTAGTTTTTGAGCCTCGACAGCAAACTCCATCGGGAGACTTATTCATTACCTCACGGGCATATCCGTTCACGATCAGACCGACAGCCTCTTCTACGGAAATACCACGTTGCTGGCAATAGAACAACTGTTCTTCACTGATCTTGCTTTGTCTGTAGCTTCATGTTCCACCACAACCGTTTCATTCTGAATATCGGCATAAGGGAATGTATGGGCACCACAGGTAGAACTCAACAATAAGCTGTCACACTGGCTATGGTTACGGGGCTCCTTCTGCACGCGGAGATACTTTCACCAGATCCACGATAACTATTCTGACTATGACCGGCCGAAATACCTTTCGAAACAATCGTACTACGGGTATTCTTCTTTCCCCAAATGGATCATCTTCGTTCGGTATATCGGCCTGTTGGTAGTTGTTTGTTGCAACCACCGAATAAACTCTCCGACCGAATTATCTCCGGCCAGGATACAGCTCGGATATTTCCAGGTGATGGCTGAACCGGTTTCCACCTGTGTCCGAAATCTTACTGCCCTCACCCTTACACAATCCGCGCTTGAGTTACGAAGTTATAAATACCTCCCTTTGCCTTCTTTATCCCGGATACCAGTTCTGCACTGTCGAATATTTCACTTCGGCGTTCTTTGGCTATAATCTCTACGATAGCCGCATGCAACTGGTTCTCGTCGCGCATCGGGGCGGTACATCCTTCAGGTAACTTACATACGCTTCATCATCGCAACGATCAGCGTACGTTCGAACTATCCTGTATTTGCCGCATTAATACGGAAATAAGTAGAAAGTTCCATCGGACAACGTACCCTTTCGGTATGTACACGAACGATCCGTCCGAGAATACAGCCGAGTTCAATGCCGCAAAGAAAGTTATCACGATAGCTCACTACGCTTCCCAGATACTGTTGTACCAGGTCAGGATGATGCAGTACCGCTTCACTGAACGAACAGAAGATGATCCCTTTCTCTGCCAGGGTCTCCTTAAAAGTCGTCTTTACAGACACACTATCCATCACGGCATCGACCGCCATACCGGCCAGTTGGGCACGTTCGTGCAAAGGAATACCCAGCTTATCGAATGTCTTCAATAATCCGGGTCTACTTCATCCAGACTTTTCGGACCCTTTTTTTTTCTTTGGAGCTGCGTAATAGATTATATCCTGATAATCAATCGGTGGAATGTTTAGGTGAGGCCATGTGGGCATCTCCAATGTCTGCCAGTGGCGGAAAGCCTTCAACCGGAACTGCAAACAACCAGTCCGGCTCATTCTTCTTAGCAGAAATGATACGGACAGTCTCTTCATCGAGACCACGGTGAATCAATTCCGTATCGATATCGGTAACGAAGCCGTACTTATAGTCACCACTTGTTACCTCATTTATTATGTCGTTTGACTCCTGCATATCTATATATTAATATTTAAAACAAACCATTTACTCCTTCCATGAGAACACATTTCCGGGGTAAATGGTTGGAACTATTTCTTTAACAGAATTATAGAAACGGGGATTGACCTTCGATTCCACCGGGGATCACCGAACCACGATCGACTGCCTCCAGTATGTTCAATAATAAACTGACGAACAGGATCATCAGGCACAAACCGAACAGGCCACCAGCCAGATGATTCAAAATACTGAGAGGTGTAACCCCTGATCACCCTGTGCACAACTTCCCCGGCCAGCATGACCAACTCCCAGAATCAGGATAAATCCGGCTATATAACTAAGGATAGTCATTCCTTCAGCGGAAACCAACCCGGATGCCAGTATATATCCCCTTCAGCCAGGCAGCCGCTTTGGCACAGAAAATATCGCAACAAGGAGGGCTATAAGCGAAACAACCTGTTTGATCATTCCATCAAACAGGCCTTTCAAATCCAATTCCTGCCAGACATAGCAATGTGATGTCCAACCAGTTCATGGTTATAGAGTTTTCTTAACTTCGGTTTCTTCGTAAGACTCGATCACGTCACCTACCTGAATATCATTAAAGTTAGTGATATTCAGACCGCAATCAGACCGGCCACAACTTCTTTCACATCATCCTTGAAACGCTTCAGAGATCCCAGTTCGCCGGCGTAGATCACAATACCGTCACGGATCAAGCGGATCTTGTTCGTACGTTTGATCTTACCTTCCTTAACCATACAACCGGCAACCGTACCCACTTTCGTGATCTTGAATACCTGGGTAACATCCACATAAGCGGTAATCTCTTCCCGGATTTCCGGAGAAAGCATACCTTCCATCGCACTTCTTCACCTCTTCGATCGCATCGTAAATGATAGAGTACAAACGGATTTCAACGCCATCTTTCTCCGCATTACGGCGAGCCTGTACAGACGGACGTACCTGGAATCCGATAATGATCGCATTCGAAGCAGCAGCCAATACTACATCCGATTCGGAAATCTGACCGACAGCCTTGTGAATCACATTCACCTGGATTTCTTCGGTAGACAAACGGATCAGGGAGTCAGACAATGCTTCTACAGAACCGTCCACGTCACCCTTCACGATCACATTCAGTTTCTGGAAGTTACCAACCGCAATACGACGACCGATATCATCCAGCGTAAGCATCTTCTGGGTACGGATACCCAATTCACGCTGTAACTGTTCACGACGTGTTGCAATTTCACGAGCTTCCTGTTCAGTTTCCAATACATTAAATGTATCGCCAGCCTGCGGAGCACCGTTCAGACCCAGAATCAATACTGGTTCAGACGGTCCTGCTGTTTCTACGCGTTGGTTACGTTCGTTGAACATTGCTTTGATACGACCGTGATGCGTACCAGCCAATACGATATCTCCCATTTTAGTGTACCGTTTTCTACCAATACCGTCGATACATAACCACGTCTTTATCCAGCGCAGATAGTTCATATTTGCCAGTTCTCTTTGATCTTCTCCGGATTAGCGTGAGGCTTATCCACTTTATTGATAGCAAACACGATAGGAACACCGGCAGCAGAAGCATGGTTGATCGCTTCGATGGTCTGCGGCATCACGGCATCGTCGGTTGCCACAATGATGATAGCAATATCGGTTACCTTCGCACCACGGGCACGCATGGCGGTAAACGCTTCGTGACCCGGAGTATCCAAGAAGGTAATACGGCGCCCGCTCGACAGTTTCACATTGTAAGCACCGATGTGCTGTGTGATACCTCCTGCCTCACCGGCAATAACGTTCGCATTACGGATATTATCCAGCAAAGAAGTTTTACCGTCGTCGACATGTCCCATCACTGTTACGATAGGCGGACGTGCTACCCAGTCTTCTTCGTTATCGTCTTCTTCGTCGGCATTGATGGCTTCCACCACTTCTGCACTGACATATTCAGTCTTGAAACCAAACTCATCGGCAACAATATTGATCGTTTCCGCATCCAGACGCTGGTTGATAGAAACCATGATACCGATACTCATACAAGTGGCGATAACCTTTGTTACAGGAACGTCCATCATGTTGGCAAGGTCGTTTGCCGTTACAGAACTCGGTCAGCTTCAATACCTTGCTTTCCTGTTCCTCCAGTTCCATCAATTCATGCTCACGTTTGACGGCGGCATCACGTTTATCACGACGGTACTTGGCACCTTTATTATTTTTGTTACCTTTATTGGTCAGGCGAGCCAGTGTTTCTCTTGATCTGCTTCTGTACATCCTCCTCACTTACTTCTGCCTTAACCGGCTTTTTTCAGGCGGGCTTACCGCGGTCCACTGATGCTGGTTGGCCGGACGGCTATAGTTCGTACCCGGTGTATTGTTCACATCCACACGATCCTTCTTGATACGGTTGCGTTTCTTTTTCGCATCCGCACCGGCTTCACCCGGCTTAACGCCCTGGTTTCACAGGAGCGCCCGGCTTTACCGGTGCACCCGGCTTAGCATTCGGATCTTTCGGTCCCTTATGGAATCCCGGTTGTCCCGGTCTGTTGTTGTTATTGAACTTTTCGCGTTTGTCATCGCGTTCTTTTCGTCTCTCTTCCTTTGTTTTCTTTTTAGGACGAGTAGACTGGTTCAAGGCATTCAGGTCAATTTTGCCGGTTACCTTGATATTCGACTCGAACTTCGGGTGTTCAACCGGAACAAGTTATCATCTTCCGATTCAGCAGAAGACTGACCTTCTGCGGCCGTTTTGTCCACTTCTTCAGAAGAGCTTGTTGTCGTTTCCGGCTTCACTGTTAACTTCCGGTTTTTCTCTTCGATTCTTTCTTTTTCCACAACTATCTCTTTTACTTCTTTTTTCTCCCACAGGCTTTTCTACAGGTGCAGTCTCCTGTTTTTCCTGTTTGGCAGGGGCTTCTACCTTTTTTCTTCAGGAGCAGGGGCAGGAGCAGGACTACAACCGGTTGCGGCTCGGCAACAGGCTGAGGTTTAACTACTGGTTGCGGTTCTGCAACAGGCTGAGGCTTCACAGGTTGCGGCTTGGCAACCGGTTCTTTTTTTCACATCAGGAACCTCCTGATTTTTTATGCTGTCCGTCCAGGTCGATACGGCCTTTCGTTACGATTTTAGGCTTGAACTCTTCCGGGATCACTGTCTTTATTTCCGAGGTCTTCTCTTCTTTCACAGAAGCGGCCTCTCTCTCTTTCTCTCTGTGAGGACGTTCTACCCGCGGACGTTCAAAACCACCCTCAGGCAGATCCTTTCCAAACTCTTTTACGAGCAAAGCATACTGTTCATCACTGATCCTCGTGTTGGGATTTGCATTCTCCTCAACAGGATGACCTTTCTTGTGTAGAAATTCAACAACCGTGTTGATCCCCTACGTTTAATTTTTCCTTTGTACTTGTATTAATTTTATGGGCATATCTAACTTTGTCGTAATACTTTTTTTTATTCCTGACTTTCATCTTCAAATTCGGCAGATAAGATAGCAAGTACCTCATCGACTGTCGTCTCTTCAAGGTCGGCACGTTCAATAAGTTCTTCACGGCTCAAAGCAAGCACGCTCTTAGCCGTATAGCAACCGATATTCTTCATTGCGTCAATTACCCAGCCGTCTATTTCATCTGTAAATTCATCCAGATAAATATCTTCCTCATCAGCTCCTTCCACATCACGGAATACATCGATTGTGTATTCGGTCAACATACAAGCCAGTTTGATGTTCAAACCACCTTTACCAATAGCCAATGAAACTTCTTCGGGACGAAGATAAACCTCTGCCTTATGTTCTTCTTCGTTCACTCGTATAGAGGAAATTTTAGCCGGGCTTAATGCACGCTGGATAAACAGCGATACATTGGATGTATAATTAATTACATCGATGTTCTCGTTTCTCAACTCACGGACAATTCCGTGGATACGAGAACCTTTCATTCTACGCAGGCACCTACCGGGTCAATACGGTCATCGTATGACTCAACGGCCACTTTTGCTCTTTCTCCCGGGATACGCGCGATAGCCTTGATCAGGATCAGGCCGTCATTAATTTCAGGGAACCTCCAGTTCGAACAAACGCTGCAGGAAAATTTTATCTGTACGCGACAGAATAATCTTCGGATTATTATTATAATTATCCACTTTCTGTACAACTGCACGGACAGTTTCACCTTTCCGGTAAAAATCGGAAGGAATCTGTTCTGATTTCGGGAGCAGCAACTCATTACCCTCGTCATCCAGCAGCAAAATCTCTTTCTTCCACACCTGATAGACATCAGCTGCGACAATTGTACCTATTTTATCTTTATATTTAGCATACAAACTATCCTTCTGCAATTCAAGAATCTTTGAAGCCAGTGTCTGACGCAGGTTCAGAATGGCCCGACGCCCGAAATCGGCAAAGTGAACCTCATCCGTCACCTCTTCTCCCACTTCGCAGTCGGCATCGATTTTACGGGCCTCGGTCAACGTAAGTTGCAGATTCGGATCTTCCAGTTCGTCATCAGCCACAACCGTACGGTTTCTCCAAATCTCGAAATCACCTTTTTCCGGATTGATGATTACATCATAATTTTCGTCTGTACCAAACATCTTTGCGATCACGTTACGGAAGGAATCTTCCAACACGCTGATCATTGTATCCTTATCTATATTCTTCAACTCCTTGAACTCCGCAAGTGTGTCAATCATACTGATTGTTTCCTCTTTCTTGGCCATAATCTTTCTTTACTTGAATCTTATTAGGTATTTTGTATATTTTATTTCATCGAATGTATAGGATTGATCTTCCTGGACAGTAACTTTTCGTTTGGAACCTTCGGGTTTCACTTGCTTTTCAACTGTTACTACCACTCCGTTTCTCATCTGCCGATTTCAATACTCCGGTCAGTTTCACCCCGCTTTTCAGCAGTATTTCCACTTCATTCCCTATATTTTTCACGTATTGACGAAGTACTTTAAAAGGAGAAGTGACACCTGCCGAGCCGACTTCCAGTTCGAAGTCTTCCACCTCACGGTCCAGATGTTCTTCCACATACCGGCTCAACTCCGCACAATCATCAATACAAACACCCTCATCATTATCTATCTCAATAATGATAAGGTTTCCAGGTTTAACGACTACGTCAACCAAATAATTATCGGAAGAAGCCAATTTTTCTTCAACCAACTGAGTTATTACTCCCTTTTCAATCATAAACATACTGTTAAGAAAAAAAGAAGGGGACTACCCGCCCCTCCTCATCTTCGCTTAATCGCCCGCAAATATACAAATAATCAGTGAGTTTTCAAACAAATACAATCTTTTTATCAGAAAAGTTCTTTTTTACATACAAGGCAACAGGTTCTTTTTTTAATTCTGCCAGGGAGATATCAAAACTATTTTGCCATATAAAAAGCAGATACAAAATGAAAAGATGAAAAACAAAAGGGAAAGAAAAAGATAAGAAAAATGACTTAGTTCTAAAAGAACTCTATACTATTGTCACGGTGCAAAATATAGAATAATTGTTTTATTATATTGCATTTATTTAAAAAAAAAGATGGCCGATAGACTCTTTTTTTTTAACATTCAATCGGCTATAAGGTTCATAACTAATCGTAAATAATCCTTTCCTATATTCCAAAGTAAAAAACGCGAAGATTTATTTATCATAACATAAAATAAACAATAAGGAGGCACATATTGTTAAAAAAAAGAAGATACGAGCTCATACCTCATCATCAGGTAGCATAAATATCTTTGATAATCATCTGTATACATACATTATAACCTTATAACAACAGCTCATTAATTAAGATTTAGAGCTGTAGAAAAAACCAGGCAACAAGAATACGACAAATTGCCTGTTCTCTTCTTCTTAATAAACAATTCACTATCAAAAACCGGTGCTTTTTTCAAAAAAAAAACAGATCTATATATATAAATTGACCGGATTGGAAATATCTACTAGGATCTACATCCGGTATATCAAATATACAATACATTTAAACAACAACATAACTCACTGAATATATAGACATTAGTCTTCAATGGTTAATAAAACAAGAATACATTAGTTCTTTTAGAACTATGAACACGCCAATTTAAACGTCAGAATCTAAAGCATTCTATACACATTTTAAACAAAATAGAGTAAAAAGCCAAAAGGGGGACCAAGAGAACGAGCCTCATTTATTAATAAAATCAATTATTATGTTGAAAAACTTCAAACCTGTCAGTTTGATTCTTGTCGCAGGAGCGATGACACTTCCCGTAAGTGCATATGCTGACTTAGCGCCAGAGAGAAACATGAAACCACAGTTTCCCAGCAGAGTGGAAAGTCATCGGTACTGTAGAAGATGATTTCGGCCCAATTGCCGGAGCATCTGTAGTTGTGAAAGGAACCACAAATGGAACTATTACCGACAATGATGGTAATTTTACATTGAACGGTAAAGAATGGAGATATCATCCAGATATCTTTCATCGGGTATATGCCACAAGAAGATGCCATATACCGGCCAATCTTCTCTTTCTATCAAACTTTCTGAAAGATACTCAGAAGCTGGACGAAGTAGTCGTTACCGCCATGGGTATCAGGAAAGATGCCAAAAAAGCTGGGGTATGCAGTCAGTACAATCGATGCCGGAGAGTTGATCAAAACCGGAACTCCCCGACTTCGCCACATCATTGTATGGTAAGGCTTCCGGTGTGCGCATACACCAGGCTGCTCGGGTGAGGTGGAACCTCTTCTGTATCCATCTCAGTGCGCGGTCTATCGTCTATCACCGGTACAACACAGCCATTGATCGTAATGGACGGTGTGCCCATTCACAACGGCGACGCCAACAAAGACGGATACTGGACCAACCAGCGTGTAGAATCGAACGGTATGGTCGATATCAACCGAAAGATATCGAAAGTATCTCCATCCCTGAAAAGGGGCTGCCGCCTCGGCCCTGTACGGTTCGGAAGCTGCTAACGGTGTTGTAATGATCACCTCCAAAAAGTGGTAAAGGACAAAGTGGTCTGGGTGTAGACTTCAGTGCAAACTTAAGCTTTGATAAAGTAGCCTACATGCCCAATATCCAGAAAGAATTCGGGCCGGGCTATGATAATGCGCTATTGTCCACCGCCAGTGATTTTGAGAAACAGACCGGATTCCAGAACACCCGTACCGACCGGAACGGTAACCAGGTGATCAGTCCGCGTAACACGTATTACTCATGGGGACGTCCGTACGACTATACGACACAGTTATACAACTGGAACGGAGTAACCCGTACCCATGCACCTATCGACCACAACCAGTGGAACGATGTTTTCCAGACAGGTATCAACCAGACTTATAACCTGGCTATTACCAACGGTACGGAAAAAAGGAAATCTGCGTTTCTCCTACACCTATGTAGACAATACTCCTACGCAGTTGAACTCACATAACAACAAGCACAACTTTGCATTATCTGGTAGCGCCAATATCCTGAAAAACTTAAAAGTAGATTATTCGGCCAACTATATGCGCCAGCATGTAAAGAACCGTGCTTACCGTATCAGCCGACTGCTGACAAACTATCAGGGTATGTTCACCGGTTACGATGATATCGCAGCTTTTAAAGAACAGCACAGTAACCAGTCTCGGCTACATGAACACAAACTACAACAGCAACACATTGACTCCAGATGAAGCATGGGATTGGAATCCGGCAGGCTATCAGATGGCAACCGAATATTTTGAATATCTTCGGCAAAGAACAGTTGGAAGACAACAACCGTTTCATCGCCAGTGTGACGCCATCATGGGAAATAATTCCGGGTCTGACCGCACGCGGACGTTTGTCAACCGACTTGACATACAACGTGATTGAAAGCAAAAAACTCGACAGAAACCCCGAACGTATTCAGACAGCCGGGCAATTACACCGGATACTATGGGTTGAAAAACTCAAGTATGAAATCTACTACGGCGACCTTATGTTGATGTTTGACCGTACATTTGCCGAAAAAAATACAATGTTAGCGCAAATGCCGGTTGGTCTGCCCGCCAGGAAAATCAGTACGACACATCCGTGGGTACCCGCGGCGGCCTGAGCGTTGAAAACTGGTTCCACCTGAACTCTTCAGGTTTAACACCGGCAAACCCCGGCATGAAAAAAGCATCCCTGTTAAAAACAAGCCTTCTTCGCCACAGCATCATTCGGTTATGACAGCTGGGCTTATGTGGAAGGTACGGTTCGCCAGGAAAATCATCCACGCTGGCTCCCCGGCTCCAACACATTCGTTTATCCTTCAGTCAACGGTAGTATCATTTATTCATCCTTGCTGAAAGACCTCAACCCCAGCTGGCTGGATTATGGTAAAATACGTCTCAGTTACGGTGTGGTAGGTAACGCACCTGAACTTTACAGAGCCGCTACCGGTTACAATCAGAGTGCAGTCGGAAGCTATATTTACAACCAGGTTCCACAATCTCTTGGAAACAACGAGATACAACCGGAACAAAAGTATGAATTGAATTAGGTTGGGAAAACAAATTCCTCGGCAACCGTTTAGGTTTCGAACTTTCTTTCTACAGTAATGTGGTGAAAGATCAGATCCTTCAGCCTACGACGTCTGCTTCCTCGGAGGAACTTCCATCCTGATGAACGTCGGCGAGTTGAAAAACCGCGGTGTTGAAATGTCTCTGTACGGTACTCCTATTCAAACCAAAGACTGGACATGGGATGTCCCGTGCAAACTGGGCATGGAATAAGAACGAAGTAACCAAACTGATCGACGGCGTCAGCTCTATCGACCATTCTACAGTGGATAACGGAGCAGCAGTGCTTCAATCATCCGTAGGCCGCCCGATGGGTGACTGGTATGTATATGGAACGGTAAAAGATGAAAACGGTAATAAAATCGTTGACGACAACGGTTTGTATATCGTAGACTATACAGAGCGCCAGAAAGCAGGAAATGCCATGCCGAAAGTAGTCGGAGGATTCAGTACATCATTGAACTACAAAGACTTCTATCTGGATGCAACAATCGACTTCCGTATTGGCGGTGATGTAATGAACTTGCCTTACCAGTACATGACAGAACTGGGTATCCTGGATTGTACGCTGGACAACCGTGACGCATCCCGTGGCGGTCTTACCTGGTATGCAGACGGCAACGACTTGTCAGACCCCTCCAAACGTCACCTGACCGACCAGGCTGCCGGAACAACAGTGAACGGCAATATGGTTTACGATAATGGTGTTATCCAGCCGGGTGTTAAACAGGACGGCAGTCAAAAACAATACGATTATTACAGCCGGTGAAGTCTATTACAACCAATATGGATGGGGGATATTCGGTAATATCACTTACGAAAATGCGATACAGAAAAACTCTTATGTAAAAATGCGTGAACTGAGCCTTGGTTACAGATTACCGAAAAACATCACTTCCAAATTCGGTTGTAAGAACCTGATGGTTTCCGTATACGGTCGTAACCTATTCTACTTCTATAAGAGCCTGAAAGAATTCGATGCAGAATGTACAGACGGTACTAACCTGGATCACGCAGGCACAGATTGGCGGTTCTACAGCCACAACACGTTCATTCGGCTTCTCAGTACGTGCAAGCTTCTAATCGACGAAATAAATATAGAATAATAAAATTGAAAGATTTATGAAAAAAAATATATGCACTCGCACTCGGATGCGCAGCCTTACTGGCAACGTCTTCCTGCAGTGACGACAAATTTACGGACCAATACCAGGATCCGTCGAAAACGCAAAAGGTGACATGTCCGGCTTTAATGGTCG
>VOFD01001659.1_pt1 | contig 13460 bp, 17 predicted proteins | sample 5384101 | NCBI WGS metagenome assembly VOFD01 (sample SAMN12384723, study PRJNA508395) | human gut metagenome | isolation source: healthy gut C | host: Homo sapiens
CCTGGTCGCCGTTCCACTCCCAGAGAAGCTGGAACTTCCCGTCCTGGAACTGGTAGGCGTTCGCTGCCATCTTGCGATAGGTTCCCGCGGTTGATTATCAGGCACGGGGTCTTGCCGTCGAGGTATGCTACGGCCATCTGGTTGCGGTTGTTGCGGTTGTAGTCGCCGAACTCCTGACCCTGCTCTATCCAGGCGACACGGTCAAGCTCCTTCCCGGTCATGCCGTCAGGACGAGAGATATTCGGGACAGGCTAGGGTGAGGTCCCGGGCTTGTAGTTCTGGGGTACCTTTACTACTCTTCCGGCTTCGCGGTAGTCCTTGTCGGTCGGCGCCGTCTTACGGCTACTTCCGCCTTTAAGCCGTCACCGCAAGGTCAGCCACCACGAAAGGCCATACTCCCCTGCTCGATGTTCCAGCCGAGATCCCTGGTGAAGTCGGGCGTCGGCGAGATAGGCTTCAAGCTTGAAAGTGTCGTCGCCTGGGTCGGTGCCGGGGCTGCGCCTAGTCGGTGCGCGTGCCGGGCTGCTTTATCCGACGCCCATCTAAAGTCGAGGCCATAGTCGCCAGGTAGTTCTGCGCCAGAACGGAAACGGCTTCGGACTCCTGCCCTCCTTGCCGCCGAGCACCGGAGTGACGCGGTAGACGCTCTTGAGCGAACCGCCCTTTGTCCACGAAATCGGTGGTCTGGCTGACCGGCTTCGAGTTTATCTTTGCGGAAGGTCTTTCCGCCGTTGGAGGATCTGTAGACATTGAATGCGGTTGCGGGGTCGTCGGTCCAATCGTGGTTGTGGCTTCTGGGATTGTCCTCCCAGTACTCTCCGGGGGCAGTCTCGCCGGTCTGGACAAAGTGATAAAAACTGAACGTATCCTCCCGCATCGCCAGCTTCCAGATCAGATCCTGATGGCCGCTCTCCTGAAGGCATCGCAAAATGGCGGGGAATCCGATTTCTCCGCTCACAAACCCGGAGGGTTCAAGTTCAAGCAGCGTATCTGTCACATCTTTTTTTTCTTATCCTCCGGCACCATGCCAAAGTGCAGCGGCAGGGCCTGACACTGGTACAGAACAGCTCTTCCCTGTGATCCCGAGCCCGGTAACACCATCTGCCCGCCGAATCTTTGACCAGAAGTTTCTCATTGTAATTCCCGCCGAACCTCCTCTGCAGGTCCTTAAAACGTTTTTCATCCTCCTGCTTCCCCAGAAGTCCCGCGAACTCTGCCATGGTCACGAGATTCTCATAGTAGAAGGCTGTCTCCCACATTGGCGGTTGCCTGGGCGCCCGCCTGAGGATTGCCCCAGTCGCCGAGACCGTGGGCGATAAAACCGTCCTCTGTGATCTTCGTCCTCAGATAATCCATGTAGGCGCAGTCCGCCTCGTAGTATTTTTGAATCATGCCAGGATCGCCGTAATACTCATAGAACCACCGCCCCTGAGAATCAGGAAGCTGCTCGGGGCGATCAGATCCCAGAAACTTCCCAGCGGCGTGTCGGCAATCAGTTTCCGTAGGAAGGCGCGATTGGCGGCAGGAATCCGCTCCCCGGAAAAAGGGGTTTCCGTCGAGTCCGTTCTCCGCCGTGTCCGCGCTGTACTGATCTGTCGCCGCGTCGTCGAAAATTTTTCTCCACAGATCCCGTACATCCCGGTAAAACATCAGGAAGGCGCCAGCAGATGACTCTCCTCCAGCCGGGCAGTCTTCTCGATGGTGGGGCAGTCCGTGTGGACGGATTTGAGATTGGAATCCATTGCCTCCGCGATCAGATCATACACCGGGCAGTACCGTCTGTCGTCGCACCAGAAGGTTCCGGTTACCGGGCTGTCCGACACAATATAGTATCCCCGCAGGGACCGAACCGTTGCCCTCCTAGGAGCACCCGCCGTCCGCAGTGTTTGCCCCATCTGCAAGTGCCGCTTCATCCGCCGGTGCCGCGCCTTTACCAGCACATAGCGGCCTCCCCACATAGGAAAATTCCTGCCGCAGGTCCCTCGGGATCTGAGAGAATATAGGTGCAGGAGACGTCGATCATGTTCCAGTTTTTCGCCATCTGATCGATCTTTCCCCGCTCATCCAGTTTTTCTCCGCCGGCAGAAGCCTCCACCCCCTGTCGCCGCGTTTTTCCCTTCACAGAAATTTCCAGTATACAGGACATGTTCTGTCCAAGATCGTAGAGATCTCCGTCCTCCCGGCGGGCAATCAGCTTCTGCCTCGCAGACCTTTTTTTTTACCACAATGGCGGCGGCTGGCCTTTGGGCTGTCAGCCTTCCTTCGGCCCCTCCACCTTAACGGCAGGCGCCCATGAAACCTGTCGTCAAAGAAGACATCGTTCCATCCCGCCGGATCCTTTCTGGCGTCATAGATTTCGCTTCCATATACGTTTGCCAGCTGACAGGCGCTCCGTCTCACTTTCCATAATGAATCCGTACAGATCACGTCGCTGCTGCCGTCGGCATAGCGCAGCAGAAACATCCCTTTTCAGCGGAAGCGCATCTCCGGGCCGGTAACCGTTCGTGTTGGGCGGGCATACAAAACGCTTCATCGCCTCAGGCGGCATCTGAAAAAGTAGCGGCCGCCCTTATCCCCAGGTAGAAGCCATTCCGACGGAGACGCCGAACATTTTCCCCCCCGCAGATACGGAGCGATATCAAACATCACATACTGACCCTTCCTGTCATAGTTCGTCCAGCTGGGATCCAACTCATGATCGCTTACCTTTTTTGCCGTTGATGTAAAATCGAAACTGTCCCAGCCGCAGACCAGCGCGTAGGCGCTTCTTTACCCTTCTTTTGTCCCAGGATTCCACCGCTTTCTGGCATAAAGGTTTCCCCGTACCGATCCACTGCCCTTGAAAATCCTCCGGCACCAGAGCTCCCGTGACAAAAGGTTATCCAACCGCTCTCCGTGAGATTTCCTCCGCGATCCTTTCCTCAACCTGCACCTGATACTCCGTAAAAACTCCTCCCTCCATATCCGGAAACGGCATACCCTGATGTCTTTCCGTCTCCATTTCTCCGGTATCAGATATCCTGCCCTGCGCATCCTTTTACCCGGATCCGGCAGGATTTCTGAAAAGCGTCCTCCCCTCGCCCGTATATTTCCCCATGACAATGTCGTCTTTTTCATCTACCCCCGAGAAATTCTGAAAAAACCATCCACCCGTACATCTGTAATCTCTAACATCTTTTCGCCCTCTACTTTCTCTTTTCGAACAGCCACCCCATAATCTCCGGGTCTTCCCCGAACAGGACACCACCTTCGTGCTGCTTTTCCACACCTCTCTCGGAAAAATAGGCATCATTTTTCACATCCAGCACCAGCAGCCTGTCAATCTCCCTCCCGGAAAGCCCCTGCTGCCGATACAGTTCCTGCAATTCTTCGTAAATCTCCACGGGAAGGCTCAAGCCAAAATACTCGTCCTGCTCCCCCACAGCGATATAGACCGGAAGCCGGGTTTTCGCCACCGGCGTTGGATCCGCCGGCCAGCTGGAACAACAGTGAAGGTAGGCGCAGAAGAGATCCGGCCTCTGCTCCAGCACAAAAGACATGGTCACGCCGCCTGCGGAAAAGGCCTCCGCATAGATCCGGTTTTCATCCACCCGGTATGCCGACAGCAGATAGTCCATCAGAGCCAGCACCTGATCCGCATAGGACTCTCAGGCCTCCATCTGCGGCGCCACGATGATCATATCCGAATACTGCTGTCTTGCCCACAGGGCGAAAGGCTCTTCCGTAAGATTTGCCCCCACTCCGGAAATACATGCCACCATACCCGGACATGGTAAAAAACAGCGGATACGGCTCGCTTCCGTCATAGCTGTCGGAACATAGATATGAAAATGCACATCCCCGCATCCCCGCGTGCAGCACGTTATCCATCAGAAATCCCTGATAAACCTCCGTGCCCGCAGTCACACCCGGCTGGGTCCCCTGCTGCGGACTGCCGTCCGTCACATCTGACTGTATTCCCCGGTGCGGATCATCCACTGCACTGCCGGCATACAGCAAGCACAAAAGCAACATAACAAGTACCGCTCCCGCAGCCGCAATCCGTCTTACCCTTCCTTCCATCCGAATCTCCTCTCTGTCCATCTGTCAGATCATCATTCTTTCACTATTTTTCTTTTATCATTTTCTCTTTCATTATATCTGTCTCCCCGGTTCCTTCACAAGAGAAACAAGGCTGTCACTCCTTCTCCTCTTCCTTTCCTCTTTTTCCTCTCCTTTTGCTTCTGGTCTTTTCAGTGCTGGTCTTTTCGGCCTCTCTGTGGCTTTTTCTTTCTGGAGGCTGACTTTTTCTGAACCTTCCTCCCTTTTTCCTGACCATTCCGACCAAAAACTTCCGTCCTTTTGCCTGTTTTTCCTTCTAAGGGGCTGACATTTTTCTCTCCATCCTCCGGACAATCCAAAAGGAGCTGAAATGCTCCGTCTGTAACTCTGTTTTTTGATTTTGAGGACTGAATTTTATTCAAAATTCACACTATTTCAATAAAAAACTTGAATCCATGTAGTTTGATATGATATATTGTGAGTAGAAAGGGAAACCGCAAGCGGCTTACCTGAATAATTTAAGCTAATGTTTTTCAACATCAGCCGTCAACTATTCGCAGTAGTGGCGGCTTATTTTTTCCCTTGAAAATCTGATGACACAGACTGACAAGGCAACAATGAAAAGTAACACCTGGAACAAGTCCGAATATGTAATATTCATTGGCATCGCCCTCCTTTCTTTCGTCTGGAGGGGTTTGCCCCTCCGAAAAGATCAGAGGGTAAGCCGCCCGGCTCTGGTTTCCCCGGCCATATACTATCATAATAGTATCCTATACTCAAGCTGTACTTCCTCAATCTTTCCCGACCAAAAACTTCTGTCCTTTTGCCTGTTTTCCTTCTGAGGGCTGAATTTTTTCTCTCTCATCCTCCGGGGAGTCCAAAAGAGCCGGAAATGTCCGTCTGAAACTTCATTTTTTGATTTTCAGGCTGAATTTCGCCAAAAAATTTATTTCAGGGAAAAACTTGAATCCATGTAGCCGATATGGTATATTGTGAATAGAAGAAGGGAAACCGCAAGCGGCTACCCTCAGCAACTAAACTATCCCGCTATAAGCGGAAGGCCGTCACTAGTGCAGTAGTGGCGGCTTATTTCTTTTCCCTTTGAAAATCTGATGACACAGACTGACAAGGGCAACAATGAAAAGTAACATCTGGAACAAGTCCGAATATGTAACATTCATTGGCATCGCCCTCCTTTCAAATGTCTGGAGGGGTTTGCCCCTCCGAAAAAGATCAGAGGGTAAGCCGCCCGGCTCTGGTTTCCCTGTCCATATACTATCATAATAGTATCCTATACTCAAGCTGTACTTTTTCAATTTTTCCCGACCAAAAACTTCCGTCCTTTTTCCTGTTTTCCTTCTGAAGAGCTGATATTTTTGTGTCCATCCGCCGGGCAGTCTAAAAAAACCTGAAATGATCCGTCTGAAACTTCATTTTTGATTTTCAGGCTGAATTTCGCCAAAAATTTATTTCAGGGAAAAACTATCTTGTCCTCGTAAAGATACACTGCATTTACAAAGCTGTCAATCAGTCTTTGCCGCTGTTCCCGCTTTGTTACATCAAACTTGCGGAAACGGTAAATGAAAAATGCAATCTGCTCTCTGGTAAGCATGCAAAAGGCTTGTGCATCTCCTCCTGCAAAATGCTGACTTCAAGCTGGCTTTTTGTTTCTTCCAACTCGTCCAGTCTTTGCTTGGTGGACGGGGTAAAATCCCTGCTTGAATAGCGTTGAGCATATTGTTAATACCTTTTTCCGTTTCTGCAAGCTGTTTTTTCAAAAAGTGGTAGGTCGGTGCTTTCTCTTTTCTGCAATTCCATCAGCGTATCAATCAGCCGTTCCATGACTTCATCATTCATTATCGCTTTCATGGTGTAGCTGACAACTAAATCTTCAATCAAGTCTTTCTTGACCGCTTTCTTGTCACAGAGTTTCTTTTTTCTTGGTATTCACACAACGATAATAACGGTGCACTTTCATGGTATGGCTTGTGCCGCTTTCCCCTACCATGAAAGAGCCGCACTTCCCGCAATACAGCTTCGTTGTCAACAGATAATCGTCCTCGGCTTTGTGACGAGCGGGAGCCTTTTGTTTTTCGCCAGCCGTTCCTGCACTCGTTCAAACAACTCTTTCGGGACAATCGCTGGAATACCGTCCTCCTTGACTACATCACGATAGCTGTATTCTCCTATGTAACGGCGGTTCTTCAAAAGATGGTTCATAATATTCAATGTGATTTTCCCACCACGAATAGAACGCATACCCCGGCTATTTAACAGATTGACAAGTTCCTGCATGGTCGCACCCTCGCTGTACTTTGTAAACATTTCCAGTACCACCGGGGCGGTCTTGGGGTCGATTTGATAATACTGCTGTTCGTCAATGTAGTATCCCATCGGGACAGTACCGCCGTTGTATTTACATTTCAGCGCATTGTCGGTCAGACCTCGGATAACCTTTTCAGAAAGCTCCGCAGAATAGTATTCTGCATACCCCTCCAACATAGCTTCCAGAATAATTCCCTCGCTGCCCTCGGAGATATGTTCCTTCGCGGAAACGACTTTTACACCGTTCTTTTTCAAAAGATTTTTGTAGCGTGCGCTATCATAACGGTTTCGTGCAAAGCGGTCTAACTTCCACACAAGGACAACATCAAATAAGCCTTTTGCGCTTTCCTTAATCATGTGCTGAAATTCGGGGCGGTTATCTGTTTTTGCTGACAATGCCCTGTCAATATAAGTTCCTAAAATCGTGATACCGTTTCGTTCTGCATAATCCTTACATTCTCGCAACTGCCCCTCAATACTTTCTTCTCGTTGATTATCGGAAGAATAGCGGGCATAGATCACACCTTTCATTTGTCCACCTCCATCATTTGAAGAAGCGTCTGCTTTAACTTCTCACTCATTGGCGATTGCGGGTCAAAACACATTTCAATAAACTGCCGCATTTCCTCACTGCCCGTTGCAATCTTAGGGCGGTATTCGTACAGCTTGCCTTGGGGCTTATCCGTCCGGGCAAACAGGTAATCCATAGACACATCAAAATAATCTGCATACTTCACAAGCGTTTCCAAAGACGGAGCAGATTGTCCCTGTTCATAGCGGTTAATGCTGGACTGTTTTACTCCCAGCAAATCCGCCATCTTTACCTGTGACAGCTTCACGCTCTCCCGCAATATCCGCAGGCGTTCTCCCAATTCTTTCATAGCAGCGACCTCCCTGTTTTCTCTGTGCTTATTATAACATTTATACGTTTGGTTTTCAACCCGTATCAAGCATAACAATTATGAAAATTATCGTATAGAGAACAGAGAAAACAGGGACAGCAGAAAGAAAATAAGCGGTCAATCTGACTGTGATGTTACAGCAGACTGAAACCGATTATTTTGCGTTTTGCGGGGAATATGGGTACACATGACCGCAAAACAGGGTTTCCAAAGGGTATCCCTTTGGCACACGACTTTGCTTGCAAAGTGTAGTGTGTTATACGCTCTGTCGGCGTTGCTACGAAAAATGAAGTTGCCGGGGGAGGGCAAGTACATTTGAAGCAGCAGGAAAACAGGGCTGTGATTGCGTGGCGTGGGGCCGCAAGCGCAGGGCTGGTTTCATCAGCAGACAGGGCGTATAGGAAAGCCCCCGTCCCTCTTCCCGCGTTGGACTTCGGAACAAAAATGTCCCGAACTTGTGGACACACTCACGAAAAAGCGGTCGGGTTTTTCTCTCAAAATTGAAATGGGCGGGAAGCCATTTTAAGGGCTTTCCGCCTTGATTGCCTGTCAGCAAAGGTGGGCGAAACTGTCAACGGCGGCGCATTTATGCGCCGTTCATCTTGACCGCCCGCTGGCTCGGCTGGCTTTGCAATTTCCCATCACTTTAATAAATGCGTTTTCTTTTCAATCGCCGCTTTTACAAAGCAAAACTGTTTGGGGATTGACAATCAACATTTCGTAAAACTGGCAATATGAAAACCAAAACGGCAACCGCAATAATCCCTATTCCACAAAGTAAAAACCATTTTTCTACACCAATTCGTTCTGCAAAAAATACCGGAACACAGCAAACCCAGCGGCATGGCAAAGGACATCACGCTTCCGAGCAATGAGAAAACCCGTCCCAGATATTCCGGTGGAAGCTGCTCTTGAAACAAGGCGTTTTGTACTCCGTAAAATGGAGAAGTTAACCCCATGACCGTACAACAAATTACAAATATAAAAAACGCATTGGTGGGCAGCAAACCGGAAATCGCAATGCTTACCCCCATCACAAGAACCGATAGACCGATTGAAAAAATCCGGTTCTTGAATCCCCCCAAACGCTGAGCAAAATTCCCCCTGCAAGCATACCGCCTGCAAAGGCAATTTCTGCTATGGACGCATGGGTAGGTGTTCCACGAAAGTATCCCATGCTCATCAAAAGGGTACAATGCACTGATAGGCATAAAGAAAAACATATATGCCGTTCAATCAAAGTAATGCGAACAAACCCTTGTTTTCTTTAACTCAAAATATCCCTCCTTCATATCCCGGAAAAAAGCTGTTTTGGCTTTCGCCTGTGCATATTGGCGGATTTGGAATCGACAGAACCACAACAACGCCGCAAGCCAGAACTGCGCCGATAATATCCAATAGAATAATCGTGCTTAATGACCAGACACTATATAAGAAAGCGGCAGCGGCTGGGCTAATCAGGGACACGGCGGCCTGCATGGTCTGATTATAACCGGCACCCTTTGTTAGCTGGTCTTGAGGAACCATAAGCGGCGTAACTGCGCTGGACGCAGGAGAATGAAAAGCGTTGCCGATACTTCTGACAAATAAGACCAGCATAATGAGCCATATGGGCAGTTCCATAAATATCGAAACGACTGCCAGGAATCCTCCTGTTGCGGCAATCATAAGGTCTGCTCAATCATCACTCCTTTGCGGCTATGGCGGTCCACAAAAGTCCCTGCAAAGGGGCCGATCACAGCTTGAGGAAGAAAGCCCATCAAGGTTGCAATGGATAAGACCATAGCGGAATTTGTTTTTGCTGTGAGATAGAATATAATGGACATTTGCAAAATCCCGCTTGTAATGAGAGAAACGCTCTGTCCCGCCAGCATAGTAAAAAATACTTCTTTTTTCCAAAATTTAGTTTCTGTTGTCATATCAATACCTCCTGTTTTTTGTCACATACTCTTTCCTGTGCAACAAAAAGCAGGTATATGCTCCACTATGGGCATATACCTGCATAACAAAAGGCACGACAAGAAATCCTCTATGACAATCATTGTCATAAAGAATTGACCTATGTGTTTCTCTGTACGCACGACAAAAAGCCCATCACATGGAATGAAAAACCGACTTTTTGTTGTTTATTAGCGTACAAAAAAATTAACACACGTAAGCCTCCTTTCAACTTCAAACTGATTGACAGAATATCATATAACAGATAGATTGTCAATCAGTTTGAAAAAATTTTTGAAGTGGATTGGTTTGTTATAACTGAAAATTTAATTTCTTTGAACCTGCAGGGAATGGCATGCTCCGCTTACTTTTTTAGCCCTAACAATTATAATATCTGGAATTTCCTTGTTAAAATAGCATTCTTCATAAAAGCCGTCAATTACAAAACCAGTGTCAAAACAAATATTAAAAATATCCTGCAAAGAACGATGATAGTAACATTGCTTTTTGTGGTTGGCCTTCAATCGCAATATCATAGTAACTGTGTGGTGTCATGTATTTATCTGTCAGTGTAACAAAGCACGGATGCTGTGTTGCAAATACGAAAACTCCGTTATCCTCAATCAGTTCGTAAACTGAGGTAAAAAGCGGCTTAATATTTGTAATATCCATGACTGCCATATTGGAAACCGCTTTTGTGAACATTCTGTTTCTTTTTAATGCCATCAGACTGATTTCATTAGTGGCATCTGCTACACAAAATTCAATTTTATCCATATTGCGTTTTCGTCGTTTCTTTGCCAGTTTAATCATTTTTTTCACTATAATCAAAACCTACAACCGAAACACCTTTTTCTGCAAGATATGCCGAATAGTTTCCGTTTCCGCACGCAATATCTAAAATATAATCTGTAGGATTGGGATTTAGGAGTTCTGTGACCTTTGGACGAACCACGTTTCTGTGAAAATCATTTGATTCATCACCCATTGTATAATCCCAAAATTCAGCATTTTGATCCCATATCATTTTACTTTCTTCTTTTGAGTACCGCATAGTTCCTCCTTCAATTAGAAGTTTTCTATCTATTCAATAGGCAAATTATGTTGTTTCAAAAAGGATAGTTTATCCCAGTAACCTCTTTGAAATAAAATTTTCCCATTCACAACATGGAAAAATCCGCAGCCTCTTAATCCTAATGGGTCTCTCCATTCTAAAATTGCCCACTGCCCATCTTCAAATATATTTTCTACAATGGCTGTCATATCAGCTGTGGTAAATTCTGTTGTGAACATTTCTCTGATTGCCTCTATCCCAATCACCGGTTCATTTGTTACCTGATGATTGATTGCGTTATCATGGTACAGACTCACGATTGCCTCAACATCGTGGTCGTTAAAAAGCATCTACCCATTTACATACTACTTCTTTTGGTCGTAACATCATGATTTCCTCCATCTATCTTTGTTTCCTTGCCTGCCAGTTCAATCATCTTCTTCGCCAACTGCTGGAACAGGCCGGCAGTTTCCTCGTCCATCGGAAGAAGCTGCCCGACCTGTCCGGCGATCATAGCGGTCACATCATCCATAGAAAGCGGCTCCTGCTGGTGGTCTTTCATGGTTTCCTGCATGGTTTGGAACATAGCGGCGGTCACAGCTTCTCCTGGCTGTTCTCTGTTGTCCATATCTTTCTTAATATCCCGCAGGATAGCAAGGAACACATTTTTGATTTTTTCAATTTCCGCTTCATGTTCCCCCATCTTCTGTGCGTTCAAAAGCTGCAAATCCTGTTTTGCTTCTGCCCGGTGTTCCGGGTGTTCTTTCATCAGATCGGACAAGGAAGCCGTTGCCATTTCAATAAGCTGGTTTCGTGCCGTTATCCCCTTTACCGCCGTGTCCCGAAAATAAATCCGTATCAAATCTATCAGCTTCGGAAAATTCCTGTGTTCCAGCAAGCGATTTAGGATCTGCACATTCACAGCACCCGTCACAAGCCCTTTGACTGCTCCCTCGGACAAGCCCAGCTCGGATATATCATAGCTTTTGCGAACGCTGATATTGGATAGCCCCCAGTATGTAGTCGGTGGACACCTTAAATTCCTTTGCCACACCGATGAGAATATCGCTGCTGACTTCCTTGTTTCGCCGCTGACAATGCGGCTCAACTGGGAAGCGGAAACGCCGATCTTCTCTGCAAGTTCTTTTTGTTTGATTTTGTTTCCGTTGCATAAATCGGAAATCCTCTGTCCGGGTGTTCCGGGTAAAGCCATAGTACGCACCTCCTCCGTATAACTCTATTATACACCAAAATTGCAAAAATGCAATTTTCAAAGTGTAAACTTCACAGAAATGCAATTCTCGCAAAATTCCGAGGATTGCATTTTTTCGTGTAGACTTAGGGTAGTTCATCGATGAGCTGCACCTTGAAAACAGAATGACCGTCCGAAAAGGAATATTTCTCCCGGCGAAGTATCGCATTTGCGTACCAACGGAGAACACACGCCGCAGAAATGGGGCAGGAAACCTTTTCGGGGAAAACGGCAATCAGACAAAGCGGAGGACACACATGGAAAACAATCTCAAAAGCTGCCGCCGTTGGAGCGCAAGCCGGACGGCTCTCTGCACCGCATGACCAGCACAGCGGAAACGGGCAAACGCCTTGATTCGCCGGGAATGTTGCAGCTATGATAGCGGCAACTGCATTGTGCTGGATGATGGCGATACCTGTATCTGTCCGCAGACGATTTCTTTCTCGGTCTGCTGCAAGCATTTCCGCTGGGCTGTCCTGCCGCTGGATCGGACGCTGGAAGCAGAGATTTTCCGGGATAAGGACGCAAAACGGTGTATTGTCTGTCGGAAAGCTTTTTGTTCCCGGCTCTAATCGGGCGAAATACTGTCCCGACTGCGCCGCCAGCGTTCACAGGCGGCAGAAAGCAGAAAGTGAACGGAAAAGGAGGGCGAGCGTGGACAATTAGGGGAAAAGCCTGTATTTATGGGGCTTTCCGAACACCAAACCGGGGCAGGTGGTATTCTTTATCGCTAACCCTCAAAACAGGGCTTCTAATTGTCCATAAGACACTATGACAAAGTTTATCTATCACTACCAACAGGAACGGGCACAGAGCTTCACCCAGCTTCCCAATTTCCTGTTTGAAGCACCAACCTATCAGCCGCTGTCCAATGAAGCAAAGCTGCTGTATGCCTTTATCCTGCGCCGGGCAGACCTATCCCGCAAAAACGGATGGGCGGACGAGTACGGGTGGATTTACCTGTACTATCCCATCTGCGAGGTGGTAGGGCTGCTTCACTGTGGGCGGCAAAAGGCGGTCAACACCCTGCGGGAATTACAGTATGCAGAGCTGATCGACATCAAGAAACAGATACAGGCGTTCTTCAAAAGGGCGTCGGATTTCCTCATTGGACGGGTAGGCCAAAGGAAATATCGTGTCGGCGGTGGTACACATGGACGAAAAACGAAAAAACACCCCATCTGCATTTGACCTTTGTTCCGCTGACAAAGGACAACCGCCTGTGTGCAAAGGAGATTATCGGCAACCGGGCAAACCTCACAAAGTGGCAGGACGATTTTCACGCCTATATGGTGGAGAAATTTTCTATGGTAATGGCCGCCAGTGAAAAAGATCATAAGGTTTTCATCACCTAATAGTGATTGTACAACCGTATCAGGATATGGAACTGTTTCAAAAATATCTTTACCTTTCCCTATCTAATATTTTTAATCTTGGTTGGGTTAATTGGGATTTTTCCCTCCATCGAGTCCCCTCTATAATCAAGTGCCATCGTTTCGATATGCCAGAAATTGCATTAAAAATATACCCCCGTTTTGAAGTTGTTCTAAGTGTTGTTTATTTCCAAATTTAGCAATTAAAAAATTAGTAGAATTATTCATTTTTATAACTCCCGTTTTTTATTATATCATGAGTTTGTCAAGATAACATAACATATTTCGATTTAAAAGCAAAAACGACGGTATCACGAATGACACCGCCGTTTTTGCTTTAGCATAAATATACTAAAATCGAAGCCGTCCCCGATTGGAACCGGGTTCGGATTATCGTATATCTGGTGCCGACTAAGGGACTCGAACCCCGACCTACGCGTTACGAGTGCGTTGCACTACCAGCTGTGCTAAAGTCGGCATAATTCATGAACGTATATATTATACCTCAAATTTTAAAAAGCAAATCTTTTTATTGGATTTTCAAGAGAGATTTTCAAGAGTGAAAATCATAGATG
>VOFD01000793.1_pt1 | contig 13366 bp, 14 predicted proteins | sample 5384101 | NCBI WGS metagenome assembly VOFD01 (sample SAMN12384723, study PRJNA508395) | human gut metagenome | isolation source: healthy gut C | host: Homo sapiens
TGCACTCGTGCGTGAACGGGGAGTAGATTTCATTCTGGCTGTTGGCGGAGGAAGCGTGATTGACTGCTGTAAGGTCATCTCTGCACAGGCAGTGCTGGATGAGGATATCTGGGAAATGGAGTATCAAAAGGAAAATTCCCGACAGCAGGAATCCCAATGGGAGCTGTCGTTACTGCATCGGGTACCGGAGCAGAAATGAATGCCGGTGCAGTGATTACCTGTGAGGAAAAAAAATGTGGAAGGGACCGATTTTTGGTACCGCAGCGGCATTTGCGGTTCTCAATCCTGCTTATACCATGACCGTACCGAAGATGCAGGTACTATCAGGTGCTTTTTGACACGTTAAGCCATGCAATGGAAACGTATCTTGGATCATCGGATCGGGATAATGTTTCGGATGATGTGGCACTGGCTGTTATGCGGAACACGGTTGTGAATATGCGCGGGTGCTGGCGGACAGTAATGATGTGCAGGCAAGGGGCAATCTGATGTGGGATTCTGCCATGGCAGAGAATGGTATTTTGAAGGTAGGACGTCTGACGGACTTCCAGGCGCACCAGATGGAGCATCAGCTGGGAGCGTATACGGACTGTAATCACGGACAGGGACTTGCCGTCATCCAGCCGGTTTATTACAGACATATCTTAAAGGATGCAGAAGAAAAATTTACCAGATTTGCAAAGGTCGTATTTCAGGTGGATACGGCGGAGGAGGGCATAAAGGCGCTTGAAGCATTTATCAGAGAGTGCGGACTGCCTGTGAAGATGGGGCAGCTCAGATCCAAAGTGGAGATTACACCGGAGGTACTGCGAAAAGTAGCGGACACTTGCAACATCATAAAATGCAATCCGCGTGAACTTGATCGTGAAGAAATCTATGAGATTCTGATGGAATGTCTATAAGGAACCACGGAAGCTAATTCAGCCGTGTTACAAGGCGCAGCGCGCGATCCGGTCACGTATCAAAAAAAGGAAAATCGTACAGGCATATCAATATATGTCTGTACGATTTTCCTTTTTTTGATACATGACCGGAGCTTACATATAAACCAGAGTTTTCAACCATACATTGTCAAATATATACAAAACTTTAAATTAAAAATTGTTAATAAGGTAAAAAATAAACAGATCCCATTGACGGATAAAATAACAAGTGCTACTATAAGTTTAACGTTAAACCAAAGGAAAAACAAAGAATGAAATTGATGTGACAAGAATATAGAAAATATGGTGTATTTTGTTCAAAATAGGTATATATTCTGCTTTATCAAAAGTTTAACGTTAAACCAATCAATGTGTTTGGGAAGGGAGAAATTTTATGAAGAAAAAGAACATGAACAAAGTGTTGAGCTTAGCGCTCGCGGCAGTAATGACATCATCCCTGGTAGCCGGATGTGGCAGTCAGGCATCTACAGGAAGCAATGAATCTACTGGCAGTGCAGCAGGAACCGAGGTGGCTGCAGATAATGGGGAAAAAGAGGTTACACTTACACTTGGAATCTGGCCGGAAGATACATTAACAGATGACATTGAGATGCATGAAGGATTCGTAGAGCAGATGAAGGAAAAAGATCCAAATGTTACATGCGTTCCAGCATATTACAAATATGCAACTGACACCTTTATGCCATTAGTTGAATCCGGAAACTGCCCTACCATTTTTGAAACATGGTTTACTGAACCACAGAAACTGATCAAAGCAGGAGCGGTAGCAGATATTACAGACGAACTGGAAGCAAGAGGATGGTTAGATAAGATGAATCCTTCTGTAAAGGCACTGTTGTCAGATGAAAACGGAAGAGTATATGGTGTTCCGCGTGATGGATATGCACTTGGACTTATGTTAAATGTAGAGGTTTTTGAGGAAGCAGGTCTTGTTGACGAGAATGGTTATCCAATCTATCCAAAGACATGGGATGAACTCGCAGAGACAGCGAAGACGATCAAAGATAAAACAGGTTCTGCCGGTATCTGTCTTCTGGCAAAAGATAATGCAGGTGGATGGCATTTCTCCAATATCGCATGGGCATTTGGAGCAACACTTTGTACGGATAATGGCGATGGAACATTTACAGCTCATTTAGATTCTGATGAAGCAATTGCAGCGATGGAGTATGTTAAATCCCTGAAATGGGATTATGATGTTCTGACTGCAGATCCGACCAATGAAGACTGGGGAACTGGATTTACAGAGTTAGGAACGGGCGCTGCGGCTATGTACATCGCAGCGAACGATGCAGTAAATCAGCCTACACAGGTGAACGGCCTTCCGGAAGATAAACTTGCAATGTGTCCAATTCCAGAAGGACCTGGCGGACAGTATTCCTTATATGGCGGTACACCATACATGTTTTCAAAGGATGCAACAGAGGATGAGATTAATGCAGCTTTAGATTATCTTGAAATTATGGGAAAAGCTCCTGTTGTTACAGATGCTTCCATTGCTGGTTTGGAGGCAGATGCAAAGAACCGTGTAGATAATGGCGTTCCGGTTATTAAACCTTTCCCGGTATGGACAGATGCAGATTATGTTGCAGCACAGGAAAAAGTGGTAAAAGAGTACAACAATGTAGATGAAAAAAAAAATGTTTGAATCTTACTTTGATGCAACATCTTCCGCTGGCTTACATACAGAGGAACCAGGTTCTACACAGGATATGTATGCGGAACTGACAAGCGTATTACAGGCAGTGATCACAGACAAAGATGCTGACGTACCGGCACTTATGAAGCAGGCAAACGAAAATTATCAGAAAATATTAGATGACATGCAGTAAATAGATATGTCAAAAAAGTCAGAACTCAGTCCTGTTTGCGGGATATGGGTTCTGGCTTACTGATTAAAACAGTGCGATTCGTGAAGAAAGAGAAGATAGAGTGTCAAAGCGCAGGGGGCGAAGGTAAATGAAAAAAAAGAAAGTGGAAAAAAAAGCGATACGATAGGATGGCTGGTCATGCTGCCAACTCTTGTGCTGTTTACATTTTTCGTTTGGGAACCGTTATTGGAGAATATACGGATTTCTCTCTACAGTGAAGGGATATGAACTATTAGAATTTGTGGGTTTAAAAAATTACATAAAAGTAATTCAGGCACCTAAATTTTTTCAGGTAGTGAAGAATACATTTTCATATACGCTCTGGTCATTAGTGATCGGCTTTATTGTGCCAATTATTATGGGTATTTTAATTTCAGAAACAACACATTTAAAGGGACTATTCAGAACCGGTGTTTACTTTCCTAACATTGTTCCAGGACTGGCAACTGTATGGATCTGGAGTTATTTCTTTATTCCTGGTCCGACCGGTGTTTTAAATATAATATTGTCAAAACTTGGGATTGATCCCCAGATCTGGCTGACAAATCCCAAATGGACGATCCCTCTTATTATTTTGACATTGACATGGAAGAGCGCAGGTTCCACAGCATTGATCTATATGGCAAATATCAGTGGAATCAGTCCGGATCATCATGAGGCAGCTACCATTGATGGAGCCGGAATCTGGCAGAGAATCCGCCATATTACATTGCCGAGTATTTTTGGAATTGCAAAGACCATGTTGATCTTACAGATTATTTCTGTGTTCCAGATTATGTATGAACCTATGGTTATGACGAATGGTGGACCGAATGGAGCGAGCGAGTCACTGATGATGCGTATGTACCAATATGCGTTCAGAGATTATAACTTCCCGATGGCATCCGCATTGTCCGTTATGATCTGCATTATCCTTATTATCTTAAGCGGTATTTATATGAAGCTGACCAAGAATAAGGAAGAGTAGGAGGCAAAGATCTATGTCAGATAAAGAAAAAGAAGAAAAGAGAAGGCTTCTGGGGAGCATACATCAATAAAAAGGATGGAGCTATCCGGGGTTATGATATTAAAAATCCAAGTGTAAAAATTTTTTGTATCTTTATTATGTTGATCTGCGCCACGCTGGTTGTGATCAGTGTGTTCCCAATTTTATGGGTATTTTTGGCAAGCTTTAAGGATATTCGTGAATTTACGAGAAATGTAACGATTTTCCCGGACAGTTTTGATTTCTCAAAAATAAAAGCAACCTGGGATGCGTTAAAGTTTCAGAAATACTATCTGAATTCATTTATTTCAGTTGCGGGTAGTGTGGTCTGTGCCGTTATTTTTAATGGACTGCTTGCTTATGGATTTGCTGTGTTAAAGCCAAAGGGACATAAAATCGCATTTGGACTTGTAATGTGGAGTCTGTTAATTCCAGCGACAACGAGTATTGTTGCAGTATTCCGCAATATCAACATGGTAGGACTGTACAGAAGCTTTGTGCCATTATGGCTGGCATTTGGAGCGAATGCGTTTTATGTAGTTTTATTCAAGGAATTTTTTTTGAAGAAATTCCAACCGAATTACTGGAAGCAGCAAAGTTAGATGGTGCGGGTGTGCTGACTGTTTTTACAAAGATTATGCTTCCGTTGTCAAAACCAATTATCATGGTGGTTATCATCTTTTCGCTGACGGCTGCATGGTCAGATTTCCTGCTTCCATATCTTGTATTAAATGGTTCAGGAAAGGAAACGGTTATGGTAAAACTGTTTGCGTTTAAGGATACACCAACAGACGCAGTGAGTGTACTTCGCGCAACATTGTTTGCAATTATTCCACCGACCATTCTGTTTGCAATTTTCCAGAAGCAGATTACAGATGGTGCTACAGCAGGTGCAGTGAAAGGATAATGATATGGCAAAAAAAAAGCAGACAGATATTTTGAGGTAAATCCATGGAAGATTGTGGAAACACATTTTGACCCGGCTTATGCGAAAGTGGCGGAATCCATTTTCGCTTTGGGAAATGAATATATGGGAGTCCGTGGATATTTTGATGAAGGTGGTACAACAAAGTCATTAACAGGAAGTTATTTTAATGGAATTTATGAGCGGGAGAATCTTGGCAGCGGTGGTTATAAGGGTGTGGTCAATGACACGGAATTTATGGTAAATGCGGTAAACTGGCTTGCTGTCAAAGTGATTGCGGATGGAGAAACATTAGACCTTGCAAAATGCAAAATAGAAGACTACAGAAGAAGCCTGGATTTAAAGACAGGATTGTTAAAAAAAGAGAATTTATCTGGGTAACAGGCAAGAATGTGAGAATCAGACTTCGCTTTGAAAGACTGCTTGCCATGGAGCATACCACAGAAGCAGTTCAGAAAATAACAGCCGAGTCCGTTGATTTTGATGGAGAACTGCAGATAAATCTGGAAAGCGATTTTGGAATGATCCACCAGATGCACCAAAAGAATTATTGGGACGTTCAGGAGAAAAAGGCGGAAAGCACATACACGTATATTGCTGCAAAGACAATCCATACAGACATATACTTATTTTCAGGAAGCGTTGTTTGCGGAGAATCTAATGGTAAGGTACTGGAAGCTGCTGGATATGTGGAAGAAAAAAAAAGGCAGGGGTGACTTACCAGGTATCATTAAAACCCGGGAAACAGGCTGTTTTTATAAAAAGACCTGGAATGGCATGGAGGATATGCCGGATTGGAGAGAGCAGCTTTCACACGTAAGTTATGAAAGCATTCTCGCAGAAAACGAGGAATGGTGGAGCGAAGTCTGGAAAAAATCAGATATTGAAATCTATGGAGATGAGGAAAACCAGCAGGGAATCCGATATTGCATTTTCCAGATGATGCAGACGTATCACGGTGCAAAAGCAGGAAATAACATTGGAGCAAAAGGTCTGACAGGGGAGGCTTATAACGGAAATGCTTTCTGGGATACAGAAACATACTGTTTACCATTTTTCCTTTTTAATAACCGGAAGGCAGCAAAGAATCTGCTTTTATTCCGCTACCAGACATTAGAGAGGCCAAAAAGCGTGCAGAAGCGTTGGACTGCAAAGGCGCGTTTTATCCGATTGCAACGATCAGCGGAAGGGAGTGCTGCAATCTGTGGCAGCATGCAAGTCTGCAGTTACAGGCATCTACAGGAGTTGCTTATGGAATCTGGATTTATGAGAAGGTGACAAAAGACCGGGAGTTTATAGAGCAATATGGAGCAGAGATGCTGGTTGAAATCAGCCGGATGCTTGCCACGAGGGGCGACTGGTCGGCAGATGGCACAAAGTATGGTTATTACTGTGTCATGGGACCGGATGAATTTCAGATGATGGTCAATCATAACTGCTACACGAATTTTATGGGGAAATTTACCTTTGTGTATACACTTCGAGTTCTGAATGAACATGAAGGTCTTGCAGAGAAATTTCATGTAACGAAGGAAGAACAGGAGGATTGGAAGAAAAAAGCAGAGGCAATGCTCCTTCCATATGATGAGAACAGGCAGATTTTTGAACAGCATGATGGATTTTTTAAATTGCCACATGTGGATGTAGATGCGATCCCGATGGAGGAATTCCCATTATATCATCATTGGAGTTATGACCGCATTTATCGAAACGACATGATCAAACAACCGGATGTATTGATGTTCATGCTGTTATTTAACCATGCATTTACGAAAGAACAGCTTTTGGCGAATTATGAATTTTATGAACCTAAATGCATTCATGAAAGTTCACTGTCACCGTCCGTACATTCCATTCTTGCAGCACAGTTAAAAAAAGAAAAAAGAGGCGTTTGACTTCTTTGGATTTGCAACAAGAATGGATCTTGATAACTACAATCGAAATACGGAAGAGGGATTACATACAACATCCATAGCTGCAGCGTGGATGAATATTGTATACGGATTTGGCGGTATGCGAAGTGATGATGAGATCCTTGCTTTTTTCTCCGACTATCCCAATCTGCTGGAATGGATATAGATTCCGCGTGGAAACGGATAACGGAACGATTATCGTGAATGTGAAAACGGATCGTGTTGAAATGACATTAGAAAGTGACCGTGAATGTGAAGTACTTGTATATGGGGAAAAATATATATTGAGCAGTAAAAGGACAGATATTGCAATACCAGAAGAATGGAGATGAAATAAGTGAAAAACTGGATCATCAAAGAGGAATGGTTTAATAATCAGGAAATAACTGCCAATGAAAATCGATTTTTGTGTGGAAATGGGTATCTTGGTATTCGTGGTGCATTGGAAGAATTTCAAAAGAAAAACTTCCGGCAGTCAATCTGTCTGGGATTTATGACCGGGTAGGAGATGGATGGAGAGAGCCGTTAAATGCGCCTAACCCTTTGTATACAAGAATGAAGGTGGATGGTGAATATTATTTTTTACCGGAAAAAGAGCCGGTCAGTCATACACAGGAGCTGGATTTTAAACACGGACTTGTCAGACGCCACACAACGTTTCACACCAAAAGAGGTTCCGTGACAGTAGAATCAGAACATTTTGCGAGTATGGCAGACTGTCATCTGATTGGTATGCGCTATATTGTGATGGCAGATTTTCATGCAGATTTAGAAATTCAGACAGGAATTGACGGAGACGTATGGGATATTCATGGACCACATTATGATGATGTGAGGTTCGAACAGAAGGATAAGCGTATTCTGGTGGACGCCATTACGCATGAGAAAAAGGACATGTCTGTGTGGCAGAACAATATCGCACACAGGCGCCACACGAGCATAAGACAAAAGAGGAAGAACGAAGATCACTTCATCGGATCTGTGTTGTCACAGATATTAATAAGCCCGTGGTCATCGAAAAAATGGCAGCAGTGTACACGACAAATGATTGCGAAAATCCACAAAGTGCATCCGAAGAACTTGTTGCAGAGAGTATGGAGCTTGGATATGAAAAACAGCGGAAAAGACATATAGACTGCTGGGAAAAACTTTGGAGCACAAGCAAAGTGGAGATAGAGGGTGACGAAGAGGCAGAAAAAGAATTGAATTATTCACTTTATCATTTGCTTTCTATCGCACCATACCATGCAGAGAGCCAGTCAATTCCTGCACGTGGACTTTCCGGACAGACTTACAAAGGGGCAGTTTTCTGGGATACCGAAATGTTTATGCTGGACTTCTTTATCAATACACAGCCGAAGGTCGCAAGAACACTGTTAAAATACCGTATTGACACATTAGCGGGAGCAGAGCAGAAAGCGAAGTCGTATGGCTATTCTGGCGCATTTTATGCATGGGAATCACAGGAAGGTGGTTATGATGCGTGCAGCGATTACAATGTCACAGATGTTTTTACGAACCGTCCAATGCGAACCTATTTTAAAGATAAACAGATTCATATATCGGGAGCGGTTGTTTACGGATTGATACATTATGTAAACTCGACAGGAGATACTTCGATTCTATATGAAGGAGGAGCGAAGACAATTCTTTCCTGTGCCATGTTCTATGATTCAAGAATGATTGAGCGTGTGCACAGTGGAGTGTATGAGCTGTGTGATGTCATTGGACCAGATGAATACCATGAACGAGTGAATAACAATAGCTATACGAACCGGCTGGCAGGCTTTGTTTTGACGGAGGCGGTCAGAATTTTAAGCCAGAGCCGGGAGGATGAAAAACTCGCAGAGGCATTGGGCGAGGCAGACTGTGAATACTGGGAAAAAAAGATTCAAAGAAGACACAGAAAAACTGGTGCAAAAGAAGCCGGGAACAAATGGTGTGATCGAGCAGTTTGATGGATATTTCCAATTGGAAGATACAACTGTAGACACAGTGCGAAGCCGTTTACTAAATGAAAAGGAATATTGGGGTGGCGCCTATGGGGTTGCTTCGGATACGCAGATCATTAAGCAGGCGGATGTTGTAACACAGTTAGTAATGTTTCCGGAAGATTTTTCAAGGAAAGTTGCATGGGACAATTGGAATTATTATGAACCGAGAACCGAACATGGATCTTCTTTAAGTGCCTGTATGTATGGAATCCTTGCCTGTAATTGTGAAAATCCGGATGCAGCATATCCGTTTTTTTCGGAAATCGGCAGCGGCAGATTTAAAAGGCGGCGGTAAAGAATGGGCAGGGAATGTCTATATTGGCGGAACACATCCGGCAGCAGCAGGAGGTGCCTATATGACAGCGATAAAAGGATTTGCAGGAATTACGATGGGAGATGGGCAGATAAAAGCACATCCGCATCTCCCGGATGGCTGGGAAAAAATGCGTTTTTCCATCTTTTATCAGGGAGAGCGGTATGAGATATGTGTTACAGCAAATGGAACGGAGATAAAAAGCATGGGGCATTACAAAATTAGTGGTCATTGCGGAGATTTCTAACACTCTGGCGCTTGACAAGGTAAGTTGGCAGGATGACTTCTGTTTGTGAAAGTGTCCTGCCTTCTAATTTTTGCAGCATAAAATCGACAGCGGTCTGACCTTTTAGTGGCATATTCTGATGGATGGTTGTGAGAGGTGGAGTGATCATCTGACTGAAAACCAAGTCATCGAAACCGACAATGGAGAGGTCATCCGGCACACGGACACCAAGGTCGCGAAGACCAGTCATAATACCGGCAGCCATGATGTCAGCGGAGGCAACAATGCCGGTGAGATCAAGAATTGCTGTAAGCTGTTTTGCAAGCTCCCGGCAGGAAGGAAGATCCATTTCGTATTCACGAGATGTTTATCAAACGCAATCCCATATAGTGTGAGGGCTGCTTTATAGCCGAGAAAACGTTCCTGAAGTACACCGCCATCGCGGATACTTGGAGAAGTGAAAGCGATTTTTCTGTGTCCGTTCTCAATGAGATGACTGGTTGCCAGAAAGCTTCCGTTAAAATCTTCCAGACCAACGTTATAAAAGTTAGGGTGTTTTACATAACTGTCAATGAATACCATAGGAAGATCTAAGGTGGAAAGTGTATCAAAAAAAACTGTCACGGAAAATACCGGTGACAAACAGACCATCCACATTCCAGTTGCGAAGAAAAGCAAGTAATTCATCCGCAGTATCTACGGTGCGCACCATCAGATAATAACCATTTTCGCGCAATGCAGATTCAATGATACCAATCAGGGAAGCCTGAAAAGGATCATCCATAAAATTGGAATCTTTCCGCGTATTGATATGATTGATCAGTGCGATCACCTTGGAAGAACTGGATACAAGAGAGCGTGCGGACATATTTGGTACATATCCTAACTTTTCAATCGCATCCTGAATTTTATGAACAGTTTCTTCGGAAACACGGCCGGAACGACCATGGATCACATTGGAAATAGTGGTAGGGCTTACGCCGGTATCAGCAGCAATATCTTTAATGGTAGCCATTTTTTATATCCTTATCTATTGTTATTTTTGTATAAATCTAAGACGTTTAACGTGCAACTTATTATTTTTAGCATAGCATGATTTTTTTGTTTTTACAATAAATCTTTTGGAGGAAATGAAATGATTAAAGGAGTAATTTTTGATTTAGACGGAGTTTTAGTATCTACAGATGAGATGCATTATCAGGCATGGAAGAGACTTGCGGACCAGCTTGGAATTTTCGGATTTACGAGAAAAGATAACGAGAGACAGCGCGGAGTCAGCCGCATGGCATCTTTGGAAATCGTATTGGAAAAAACGGATAGAGTTTATACGGAAGAGGAAAAAGTGAAACTGGCGGAAAAAAAAATGATTATTATAAAGAACTTCTGCAGAAACTGGATGACGGCGCAGTTTTAAAAGGAGCAAAAGAGACACTTGCAAAACTTCGGGAGATGGGAGTCTTGATCGGCGTTGGTTCTGTCAGCAAAAATACGCCAATGATTTTGGAAAAAACTGGACTGCTTCCTTATATTGATAAAGTAAGCTGTGGATTGGACATTACAAAATCAAAACCAGATCCGGAAGTATTTTTAGTAGCAGCTAAAAAGCTTGGACTCCCGGCAGAGGAATGTCTGGTGGTAGAAGATGCGGCGGCTGGAATTCAGGCGGCGAAAGCAGCGGAATGAAATCTCTTGCGGTTGGACCTTATTATGAAAAACTTGGAGCAACGTATCAGGCACCGGGGCTATATGCGGTGAACGACTGGAAGGAGATGTTAGGCTAATTTAGCAGGAAGGGAAAAAAGGTATCTGTATGAAAAAATATACAGATGCAGGATATCCGATCTGGTCGGGAATTATGGCATGGGCGATAGAAGGCTTTGTGGAGGTTTTTTGTGAACGTTTTGTGGGAAGCAATTTATCATGCAAAATACTTGTGGTATACTGTACGCGAAAGTAATGAGCAGCGGCGGACAGGGAGCGGCAGGGCAAAGGCTCCGTGATGAAAGTGACGCTGCGGTCTGGATAGAATGCATAATGCATCCATGCGTGGAGGTTAGGAAGAGTATGAGTACGGTTACCATTTTTCAGATAGCGATTGAGTTCTGAGGGATTGTCTGGTGCATCATCGCATCTGCGGGAATTCTTTTCGGAAATGCGAGACTGCATGCGAACCGCAGCATTAAGCTGGCTATGCAGGCGATCTGCATCCTGCTTTTGCTGAATGATTCTCTGGCGTATATTTTCCGGGGGCATCCGGGGAATACGGCATACTATATGGTAAGAATCAGCAATTATATGGTATTTTTTCAGCAATTATCTGTATATGGGAGTGTTCTCGATTTTTCTGTGGAGATCGGTCAGAGAGCTGAATGAGCGGATGCCGAGGAGATTTATGCGATACTCGGATTCAGCGGGCTTGGAGTACTTCTGCTTACATTGTCACAGGCGTATGGATGGTTTTATACATTTGATGCAGACCATTATTACCATCGTGGTACATGGTACATTGTGGCACAGCTGATCGCTATCGTGGGAATGGCGATTGACCTGACGATTCTTTTGCAATACCGGAAACGGTTAGACCGGGTTCTGTTTTATGCCATTCTTTCTTATTTTGTGCTGCCGGCAATTACGACCGTGATTATGATTTTTACGTATGGGTTGTCACTGCAGAATATCGCCATTGTGATTTCCGCCCAGATTATGTTTGTTATGGATACGATTGATATTTCATCCAGACTGGATCGCTCGCATATGGCATTGTTGCGTGCGCGACATGAGGCGGAGCACGATGCGATGACAGGTCTGTGGAATAAAGTGGCGGGAACAACAAAAATCCGGGAATATATGGCACAGATGCAGCAGGATGATGTAGCGGCACTGATGTTTGTGGACATTGATGATTTTAAGTCGATCAATGATGTCTACGGACATGATGCCGGGGATTACTGGATTCGGGAAGTGGCGGCGCTTCTTGCCAATGTATGCGGGGCGGAGGATATCGTCTGCCGGTTTGGGGGAGATGAATATCTGGTGTTCATGAAAAGTCCTGCGAACACGACGACGATCACTACGCGTTTCCGTCAGTTCAAAGAGCTTCTTCAGTTCAAGGCACTCGAAATGAAGCAGAATGTACATTGCAGTGTCGGCATCTGCCGGTTGAACGGAGACGGATGTGAATATGAACAATGTCTGAAAATTGCGGATGAAGCTCTGTACGAGGTAAAGAGGAACGGAAAAAATAACTGTGTATTGTTTGAGGCGGGAAGCCGGATGCCACAAGAACGACAGAAGAAGATCATTGATCCGGCAGCGGCGCTTCAGATGCAGGAAAAGTTCTACCGCAAGATCATGAATATGTTTGTGGCAGTGATATATTATGATGCAAAAGACGGTACTTACGAGGTATTAAAGGAGTGCCAGCCGTTGCATAATAAGCTGCCTGCGGGGAACTGCTACCGGGAAAATATGATTGCGTTCGCCCGGTTGTGTGCGGATGCAAAGGATCAGGAGGCGGTCTGCACTTTCCTGGCAGAGCAGCGGATCCGGCAGCAGTCAGAACCGGTCGTCAGCATGGAATACATGGATGCTGCGGGCGGAAGAGCACTGGTGCATACGCTTATCAATACGGAGATCAAGGAGGCAGGTGCAAGAAACTGCATGATTGCCTTTCAGGATATTTATACCGTATAGAAGCGGCTGCTTAAGCATCCCTCTGCAGATATTCCATCAGCTTCCTGGCAGCGATGCTCTCCGGGCGGCTTGTATCCCGGATGAGACAGATCTCACGTTCCGGGATCGGTTCGACCAGACGGATGGGAAGCACTTCACCGCGCGCAATCGGTTCGGAGGCGGTGCTTCCGGGTAGAAGCCGATGCCGAGATTGTGCGCAACCATGGGCAGAATCTGATCGGTCGTGGATGCTTCCATGTCCGGTGAAAATACAAGATGATGACTTAGAAAATACTGGGAATATAATTCTCTCGTGCCGGTTCCGGCTCCGAGAGAGATAAAGGGACCTCCGACAGGTCGTGCAGACTCTGCATGCGGGAGGCAATAGCGGCATAGGAAGAACCTCCGATCAGGATTTCGCGAAAGGATAAAAGCGACGTCCTGTGAAGAGGTTTTTTGATGTCGATCGGGGTCGTCACCACGGAAAAATCGACGGTGCCGTGCGACAGGGCACGGATGGCCT
>VOFD01002677.1_pt1 | contig 13328 bp, 12 predicted proteins | sample 5384101 | NCBI WGS metagenome assembly VOFD01 (sample SAMN12384723, study PRJNA508395) | human gut metagenome | isolation source: healthy gut C | host: Homo sapiens
AAACGGCGGCTTTGACCCGGGCACGCGCATGTATCGCACGGCTTTGGCGAAATCGCCGGAGAGCCCACAGGATGGCGAGCTTTATTGGAGCAGTTGGAACCATGCAAATGGCGTTTACTGCGACGGCCTGCGCGCGGTGGAGCGGCTGGCGGAGCTTCACTTCACTTCTTTGAGCGCAGTGCACGGCTATCAAGATTACCCAGAGGACGAAACCAAAACGACGATGGGCCGCTGGAAGCGGCAGGAGATCACGCCGGAGCTTTTGGCTGAAAGGGGGATTCCCTGCGACCTCGCCTGGTTTTGCAACGAATCGGGCGAGCGGGTATCCCGCAGCGTATTTGCATATGTGCGTGATCATCTGGGCTACCGGCTTCAGGCAAAAACGCTGCGGCTGGAGGGCGATTGGAAGCCGGGTGCACAGATGCATGCTGCTCTGACCGTTTCTAATTATGGCTTTGCGGCCGGCTTTCACCTGCATGCCGGTTTCGCAATGTTGGATAGCTCCGGCCGCGTGCTCTGTGAGTGCCCGGCAGGGGAACCGGATCAGTGGCGCGCCGCACAGCCCGGTGGGGCGGGGAAGCGCCGCGGTATACGGCGGCCGCATGGGTTCCCCTGCCAAAGAAAAGCGGGGAATACCGCCTTGCGTTTTATCTGCGTAACAGCGCCGGGCAGTGTGCAAAGCTTGCAAACCAGATGGAGATGGAGCATGGGTATCATATTTTGTATCCCTTTTCCTTATTATAGTCATTTGCACCGGCTTGTGCAGCGCAGTTCGGCCAAAAAATAGCGGCTGGCCGGTTGCGCCAGCTGTAAAAAAAGGGCGGATTGATTGACAAATGCCCCGTGGAGGGATACAGTGAAACCAGGGCGGATTCTCAGGCGGCTCCGCCGCTGGGAACGATCCAGTTTTGATGGAGGCGATAGGATGGAGCACAATGTTGAAATCAATGGCGTTTCAATCTGCTATGAGCAGCAAGGGTGGCCGGCCAGTGATCCTGCTGCATGGCAACGGCGGTAGCCACCACACCTTTGACGGTTTGATAAAAAGGCTCTCGGCCTCCTACACCGTTTATGCGCCGGATAGCAGGGGCCATGGGCACAGCGGGAAGGCCGGACCGCTCTCCTATGAGCAGCTTGCCAGCGACACGGCGGAGTTGATCCGGGTGTTAGGCCTGGAGAAGCCCATGCTTTATGGCTTCAGCGATGGCGGGATTGTCGGCCTGCTTGTTGCCCTCCGGCTGGCCGGGGCTGCTCTCGAAGCTTGCGGTCAGTGGGGCGAATTCCAGCCCTGCGGGATTGAAAGCGCCCAACCGGTTTGCCTACCGGCTCATTTATGCGGTCACCCAGAGGCAGCAGACCGGCATGATGCTGCACGGCCCTGCACTCACGCGGGCGGAGCTTTCGCGCATCACCGTGCCCACGCTTGTAACGGCGGGGGAGCGGGATGTGATCCGTGAGGAGGATACGCGTTTTATCGCGGCGCATATTCCACATGCAGAGTTAAAAATTCTGCCCGGGGAGAGCCATGGCAGCTATGTGCACGATTCGGATAAGATCGCGCGCCTCCTTCTTCCCTTTTTTGGGCAATAGGATCATCGATAGATTGCAGAAATATTTCAATCGGTAACAGGTTTCTTACAATTTCGTTACTTTCGGATGGGACGTATTGACGAAACCAGTGGCAGCCGATATACTTTTCAACAGAGGTTTGACGCCTCTGTTTTCAATTCATGAAAAGAACAAGGAAGGGGGAACAGGTTTGACGAAGAATGTTCTTGAATTGTTGGAGCATTCCGCACAGAGGTTCCCGGAAAAACAGCGTTTGTAGAAGAAAAAGAGACGATTTCTTACGCATCCTTTTTAGGCCTTTGCCAATCGGCCGGGACGGGGCTGCTGGCGCTTGAAGCATATGGCCGTCCGGTTGCAGTTTATATGGATAAAGGGATTGCCTGCCTTGCAGCGATGCTGGGTGTTGCCAGCGGCAGCTTCTATACGGTGATTGATACCCATATGCCCGCTGCCCGCATCCAGAATATTTTCAGCACGCTTGCCCCGGCTGCCGTGTTGACGGATGCCGCGCATGCGCAGGCGGCGGCGGAGTTCCTGGGCAACGCGAGGCTGGTGCTGTTCGAGGAGATTGCGCAAACGCCTTGCAATCGGGAAGCGCTTGCACGAATCCGGAGCAGAATGATCGATACCGACCCGCTGTATGCGCTCTTTACCTCCGGCTCCACAGGCATTCCGAAGGGCACGGTGGTGTGCCATCGCAGCGTGATTGATTATGCGCACTGGGTAACGCAGACCTTTCACATTACGCAGGATACGGTTTTTGCAAGCCAGACGCCTTTTTATTTCAGCATGTCGGTGCTTGATATTTTTGCGACGCTCGGGAGTGGTGCAACGCTTTGCATGCTGCCGAAATCCTATTTTTCATTTCCGATCCAGCTGCTTGAATACATGGAGGCGCAAAAGGTAAACACTATTTATTGGGTGCCGTCCGCACTCGGCTTGATCGCGCGAATGAAGGCCTTGGATTACGTAAAGCCATCTGCGCTATCGACGATTCTATTCGCCGGCGAAGTGATGCCGGTGAAATGGCTTAATATTTGGCGCTCGCATTATCCGCAGGCGTTATTTGCCAACCTCTATGGTCCGACGGAGGTGACTGACATCTGCGCTTATTATATCGTTGACCGCCCATTTCGGGAGGATGAATTGCTGCCGATTGGCCGCGCATGTGATAATTGCGGATTATTGGTGCTGGATGAAAACGGCTGTGAGCCGGCCCCTGGTGAACTGGGCGAATTGTGTGTGCGCGGTTCGTTTTTGGCCATGGGGTATTACGGTGTGCTGGATAAAACGGCGGAGAGCTTTGTTCAAAACCCGCTTAACTGTTCCTATCCCGAGTTGATTTACAAAACGGGGGATCTCGTGTATTACAATGAGCGCGGTGAGCTGGTGTATATGGGCCGCAAGGATTTTCAGATCAAACATATGGGCTACCGCATCGAGCTGGGCGAGATTGAGGCGGCGGTATCCGCCTGCGAAGGGCTGGAGGTGTGCGTTTGCCTGTATGACGCCAAGCGGGATAAGCTGATCTTACTCTATGAAGGGGCTGCTGCTCAGGCAGATATCCTTCCTTTGCAAAGGAGAAGCTGCCATCTTACATGATGCCGAACAAAATTATTCGGGTCCGGAAGATGCCATATAACGCAAACGGAAAGCTTGACCGCAAATGGCTGGGCGAGCATTATCGGGAGCTGGAAGGATCATAACAATCTATCCAAAACAGTTTGATAAAAAGAATTGGGCTTGAGAGTTTGGGAGATTCCGCTTTTCAATCGCGTTTTACGCTTTGTGGCAGAACCACCGCTCATCATTTTGACTGTGCCAAAACCGCATCATTGTGTGGCACGGCGCAAGAAAGGATCATATACGTATGGAATAATTATTAGAAATTTTGCATGAGCTGAAGCCAGGTGTGAAGTTTGAAGGGCAGACGCGCCTGTTTGACGATGGCATTCTCGATTCCCTGGATGTGGTATCCTTAGTATCGGAAATCGACGATGCGTTTGATGTGGAAATCTCCGTTGTAGACCTGCGCCCGGAGAATTTTAACTCTGTGGAAGCAATGATGGCGCTGATTGAACGCTTGCAGGAGGAATAAAACAAGCTTTTTTTTCTGGCTGAACGCGTTAAGCGCTTGTTTTGGAATGATCTGCGGTTCTGTTCTCTCCGCTTGTGTGGGCAAGCGGAGAGAACTGTTGTAATGACGAGAATGGCTGGAGGGGTTTTAGAAACAAATATTGGGGGAACAGCCAAACATGAGTTATACTGCGTTTACCTTTATTATTTTCATGCTCGTTACCATGCTGCTGTATTTTATCATGCCCCGGCGCGCACGTTGGGGCGTTTTGCTGGCGGCAAGCTACCTTTTCTATTTTTTTGTCGAGCAAGCTGCTCGTGTTCAGCCTGCTGGCAACAACGGTTTCGGTGTATCTATCGGGCCTGGCGCTCGGGCGGATCAATACGCAATTCCATTTGGCCAAAAGACAGTGCCAAAGGAAGAGAAAAAGGCACTGCGGCAGAAAACGGCAAGCAAAGAAAAAATTGGTTGTATTTTTGGCGGTGCTCTTTAATTTCGGGCTGCTGCTATTTTTCAAATATTTTAATTTCTTTGGAGAAACGGTAAACTCTATTTTCGGCTTGTTTGCAGATGGCTCCTTGGTGCCTCACCTGAAGCTGATTATGCCGCTGGGCATTTCCTATTACACGCTGCAATCCGTTAGCTATGTGGTGGATGTCTACCGTGGCAAAATAGAGCCGGACCGTCATTTCGGCAGGCTTGCGCTGTTTGTCGCTTTTTTTTCCGCAGATCGTCGAAGGCCCGATCGGGCGCTATGGGCAGCTGGCGCAGCAGCTTTATGAGCCGCATCGCTTGAGCACTGCCAATCTGATGCAGGGGATGCAGATGATTCTGTGGGGCCTGTTCAAAAAAGATGGTGGTAGCCGACCGGGCGGGTATTTTTGTCGATGCCGTGTTTCATGACAGTGCGGCGTATACGGGCCTTCCGTTATGCTCGCCGTGCTGCTGTATACCATTCAAATTTATGCAGATTTTTCTGGCGTGATGGATATTGTGCGCGGAGTGGCACGATTATTTGGCATCCAGATGGCGCTGAACTTCCGCCGCCCGTTTTTCTCAACCTCCGTGCAGGAATTCTGGCGCCGCTGGCATATCACGCTTGGCGCATGGCTGCGTGATTATGTGTTCTATCCGGTTTCGCTTTCCAAGCCGATTTTAGCGCTTGGAAAAAAGGCGAAGAAAGTATTCAAGGGCCATGCCGGCCGCCAGCTTCCCGCCATCTGCGCGCTGTTTTTTGTTTGGTTTGGCAACGGCCTCTGGCATGGGGCGGGTTGGAAGTTTATCGCCTATGGCCTGTATTATTACATCATTATGACGATTGGCACGCTCTTTGAGCCACTGTCCGTAAAAGCGCTCCATGCGCTTCATATCGACCGGGAGGGGAAACCGTGGCGTGCCTTTCAGGTGCTTCGCACCTGCGGATTTGTCTACATCGGCATGTTGATTTTCCGCGCGCCGGGGTTACGGTATGCGGGCAGGATTTTTGTTTCCATGTTCCAGGGGCCGTTTTTGGGCGGAGGCTTGGTTTTGCCGAAGTTTGAGGCGGCTGATTGGCTGGTGCTTAGCATTGCCGTGCTGCTGATGCTTGTGGTGAGCGTGTTGCAGGAGCGGGATATTAGCGTGCGTGCGCTGATTGCAAAGCTGCCGCTGCCCATACGCTGGGTGATTTATTTTGCGGCTTTATTCAGCGTGATTATCTTTGGAATTTATGGAGATGGGTATCACGTTGGAACCTTCCTTTACGGTCAGTTTTAAAGGAGGGTGGAAATGAATTCTTTTCAAAAACAGCTTTTGCTCTGGCTGAAAAGGGCAATAAAGGCTGCCGCTTTTCTTCTTGTTTTTATCTTTTTGCTGAATACCGCTTCCGTTATTTTGACTCCAAAGGTGAATAAACGGGAGGATGGCTCCAGCGAAGCGATCCATTTTGGCTATCGTGGCGAGCCAAAAGATTCTCTGGACATTGTAATGGTGGGCAACAGCGATCTTTATAATTCGGTGATTCCCATTGATCTTTATCAGAATTTTGGTATTGCAGGCTATGCTGGAGGGCGTCCTTATGAATCCGCGTTGGGTGCATGGCGGCAAAGCCGTGATATTCTGCGTTATCAACGAAACCCGAAGGTTTTAATATTCGAAACGGATTGCCTTTTTCAGGAAGAGAACACATTTACTTGGAAGTCGCTCAACTGGAAGGCGCTTTGCGAATCTACGCGTGCCTTTCAGAATTCGCTGCTCAAATATTCAGACAGTAAGCTTAGCAATGCGTTGGGCACAAAACTGGGGTCTGTGCTTCCGGCTATAAAATACCACTCAAATTGGAAGAAGATCACCTGGCAGGATTTTATTGATCCGTTTCACAGGGCATATCATTATGCAGGGAAGGGCTATATCCTGAATGTCAAAGCCCAACCCTACAAAGGCGGATTTGATTATATGGAGCCCGGGCACAGCCCGGATACACCGCTGAGCAGTCAGGCGAAAAACGCGCTCAACAAGGTGAATGATACGTGCCGCAAGCGCGGAATCGGGCTGATGCTGCTTGACATGCCCTCTGCCAAAGCATGGAGCTATGAAAAACACCAAGCGGTGGCGGCGTTTGCTGAGGCAAACGGGATTCCCTTCCTGGATATGAATATTGAGGGCAAAAGAAGGCCGCTTTTTATTCGATTGGACAACGGATACCAAAGATGCGGGCAGCCACCTGAATCTCAGCGGCGCGCAAAAGGCGACCGCTTACCTCGGGGCGTATCTGAAAGAGCACTATGACCTGCCGGACCGTCGCCTGGATTCGAGCTATGCTTTTTGGAAAGACGATATCGCGCGGTATCAGGAGCTCCGAGCGGAGAAAATTGCACAGGCGGCGCAAAAGACGGCCTCGAAAAAGCCTCCCTCAAAGCAGAGAGGGAAGGCGCATTCCTCAGGAAGTCAGGCGGCAGGCAGATAAAGCGCCCGGCTGGTTTGTCTTTGAGTGGGAAACAGAAGCTGACCTTAGAAAGGTATGATGGAAAGTATGCAGAAGGTGCCAAAAGAATTGGCTGTTAAAATAGGGCGCAGGGCTGTAAAATGCATCGCCTTCTCTATTGTTTTTCTCCTGTTGCTTCAGGGGGCTTCCATGGTGCTGGTTCCCCGCAACGATAAGGCGGAGGATTCCACCCTGAATACGGTAGTGTTCGGCTATCTGGGAGAGCCCGATCATACGCTGGATGTCGTTATGGTCGGCAACAGCGATCTCAATAATGGAATATCGCCGGTTGCAATGTATCGTCAATATGGCATTACAAGCTTTGCCAGCGGCCAGCCGCGCCAGAATCCTTTGACTGCATGGCTGCGCGTCAAGGAGGCGCTCGCCCGCCAATCTCCCCGCGTCCTGGTGCTGGAAGTGGATGCGATGTACCGCAACCCCAACATGCACAAAAACCATTGGAAGATGTTTGTGGATAAGGTGAAAGCCTTCCCGCGGCAGGTATACGGCTATTCCGATACTTTTATGAATAATGCAGTGGGCACGGGCGTTGGCTACCTTTTTGCCGGCGTGAAATACCATTCCCGCTGGAAGGAACTCACCCGGGATGATTTTACAGATATCCGCCGTAAATTTTACCACTATGTCGGCAAGGGCTACTTGATCCATACAATGACTGTTCCCTATCAGGGCGGCTTCGATTATATGGAGCCGGGTGGCAGAGACGAGCCGCTGAGCAGGAGGCGCTGCGCTGCCTGCATAGAGTGATGGAGCTGTGCAAAGAGCGCGGGATTCAGCTCATGCTGCTGGAAATGCCTTCCGCAAGCTCCTGGAGCTATGAAAAGCATCAGGCTGTTTCGGAATTTGCCCGGCAGAACGGCTTGCCGTTTCTAGCTTTGAACGTGGAGGCGCAGCAGGGCCGCATGGTGTTCGATTGGACGAAGCATTCCAAGGATGGGGGAGATCATTTGAACCTGTTCGGTGCAGAAATTGCTACAGCCTACCTCGGCGCATATCTCAAGGAGCATTACGACTTGCCGGATCGCAGGCAGGATCCGGACTACGCTTTCTGGAAAGAGGATGCGGCCTATTATGAGCGCAATCGGCGCAAAGAGCTGGAAAAGCTCAATGAAATGCCTGAAGAAGAACCGCCGCTGCATGCCGAAAAGAAAGCGGCCGCCTGACGGAAAAACAGGGATAAAAAGGCACGCTGCAAACAACAATGCAGCGTGCCTTTTTGTTTTATGATGCAAGAAAGAGAGCAGCTTAATCCTTCGGCTCAGCATTCTCTTCGCTTGTTTCTTCCGCATCCCGCTCGTGCAACAAGCGGCGGCGTTTTTTTCGCCTGCATCCGGCTCTTCCACAGGTGCCTCCCCTTGGGGCAGGATTTCCACACGGACTTTCCCAATACGGCGCTCTTCCACGCTCAACACGGTAAAGCGGATATTTTCATACTCCACCACATTCATTTCCCCGTCTCCGGGGAGGAAGCCAAGCTGGCTTGTGATGAAGCCGCCGAGCGTGTCGTAATCGCCCTCCGGCAGATCGGCGCCGATGAGTTCATCCACCTCGTCAAGATCCGTTATGCCGTCGATCGTGAAGGTGGTGTCGTTGATTTTGGAGATCTCCTCATCTTCATTGTCATACTCATCCTGAATATTGCCGACAATGCTTTCTAAAACGTCTTCCAGCGTGACAAGGCCCGCCGTGCCGCCATATTCATCCACCACGATTGCCATTTGCACATGGCTCTCACTCATCTCCTTGAAGAGCTCGTCGCAGTGCTTGGTTTCCGGAACGTAATACGCCTTGCGCATGATATCGCGCAGGGTTCTATCCTTGGGAAGGCTGCGGCCCACATACTTGAGCAGATCTTTGACATAGGCGATGCCAATGATATTGTCCGGATCATCGTCGTATACGGGGATACGGGAGTAGCCTTCTTCCATCGAAATTTTCACAACGTCCTCGAGCGGGTCGTCGACTTCCACCGCAAACATTTCCGTGCGGTGCGTCATAATGTCGCCAACGTCCATATCGTCAAACTCGAAAATGTTGTTAATCATTTCCTTTTGGGTATTTTCAATGACACCCTTTTCTTCACCCACATCCACCATCATGCGGATTTCCTCCGCGGTGACGTCCTCTTCATCCGCATTCGGATCGAAGCCGAACAGCCGCACGACCAAGTTGGTGGAGAAGGAGAGGAATTTAACCACCGGCTTTGTTATTTTTGCCACAAACAGCAAGGGGCCGACCGCGAGGAAGGAGACCTTTTCCGGCTTCTGCATGGCGATCTTTTTTTCGGCACAAGCTCGCCGAGCACTAGGGAGAAATAAGACATAATCAGCGTGATGACCACCATCGCAAAGCCGCTGATAACGCTGTAGGGGATCACTGCGACAACCTTCGGCTGCGCAATTGCCGTGGCAAGCTTATCCGCAAAGGTCTGCGAAGCAGAGGCGGAGGTCAAGAAGCCGGCCAATGTAACGCCGATTTGAATGGTGGAGAGAAAGTTGCTGGAGTTTTCCGTCAAGCGCAGAATTTGTTTGGCCTTCTTGTGGCCTTCCTCTGCCATTTTCTGAATTTTGTTGTCGTTGAGCGAGATCACTGCGATCTCGGACATGGCAAAAAAGGCATTTACCAAAATCAGCACAAGCAGCAATAATAGCTGCAAAATAATGTTTCCGGCAGGGTCCGGGTCATCCATAGGGGATTGGCTCCTTTCTGAATTGCTTTGCAGGAATGTTACAACGGGACGTGTGCCGGGCAGGCAGACTCACAGTGGAAGGGTGGCTGCGCTATGGTTGTGAATTTTCCTGTCACGCGCGGGGTGCCGTTGCGTTGCAAAGTTGCAAAGTAGATTTGCATTATTATACCCGTTTTATCAGGGCGTGTCAAACCGAAAGGAAAGGGCTGAGAAATCGACAAACGGTGTGCGGAAGGGCGCTGCGCAGGCCCTTTTGCAAGTGGTTCAAAAAGAGGGCTGAATGCGGCAAAAACGGCTATTTTCGGGCGGTTTCAAAAAATTCACAAATTGTTAAATTTCCGCAGCCCGATTTTTTGCATACTTTTACCCCGCTTTTTTGGTTTACACAAACGGACAAACGTGTTAGTATAATGAGTGGCAGTTTCTATCTTTATCTATTGTCCCCAAAGGCATGGAGAGCAGTCTGTCCGCAGATAAGACACCAATGCGAATGCGGGCGGAGCAGCCTTTCCCGCCTGAATCAAAAAGGAGGAAATATTGAGTATGGCAAGAAAAACCAAGACCATGGACGGTAATAGCGCCGCGGCATACGTATCCTATGCGTTCACCGAAGTTGCCGCTATTTACCCGATCACGCCGTCTTCCGTGATGGCGGAGGAGACCGATAAGATGGCCGCAGCCGGCCAGAAAAACCTGTTCGGTCAGAAGGTAAAGCTCGCTGAAATGCAGTCTGAGGGCGGCGCGGCAGGCGCTGTGCACGGCTCCCTTGCAGCCGGCGCGCTCACCACGACCTACACCGCATCCCAGGGCCTGCTTCTGATGATCCCGAATATGTATAAGATCGCTGGCGAGCTGCTGCCGGGCGTCATCAATGTTTCCGCCCGCTGCGTTTCCACACATGCGTTGAACATTTTTGGTGATCATTCCGATATTTATGCCTGCCGCCAGACCGGCTATGCGATGCTGTGCTCCAACAGCCCGCAGGAGGTCATGGATCTCGGCGCTGTGGCTCATTTGGCCACCATTAAGAGCCGCGTGCCCTTCCTGCATTTCTTCGATGGTTTCCGCACCTCTCATGAGATCCAGAAGATCAAAATTTGGGATTATGAGTCTCTGGGTGAAATGCTTGACTGGGATGCAGTAGACGCATTCCGCCGCCGCTCCCTGAACCCGGAGCATCCGGTACTGCGCGGTTCCGCTCAAAACCCGGATATCTTCTTCCAGGCACGCGAGGCCTGCAACCCCTACTATGACGACGCCGTTGAGGCGACCGTTCACTACATGGACGAGGTCAACAGCCGCCTTGGCACAGATTATAAGCCCTTCAACTATTATGGCGCGCCGGATGCGGAGAATGTTGTGGTTGCAATGGGCTCCGTCTGCGATACCATTGAGGAGACAGTGGATTACCTCAACGCACACGGCGAGAAGGTCGGCCTTGTGAAGGTGCATCTCTACAGGCCTTTCTCTGTGAAGCATTTGGTTGAGGTTCTGCCAGCTTCCGTCAAGAAGATTTCCGTGCTTGACCGCACCAAGGAGCCCGGCTCCCTCGGCGAGCCGCTGTATCTGGACGTTGTGGCGGCCCTGCACGACACGCCGTTTGCAAATATCCCGGTTTATGGCGGCCGTTATGGCCTCGGCTCCAAGGATACAAACCCGGGCCATATCATTTCCGTTTTCCGTAATATGGAGGCGGCGGAGCCGAAAAAGCGTTTTACCATCGCAATTGAGGATGATGTGACGCATCTCTCCCTGCCGGTGAGCGAGAATCCGGATACCACGCCGAAGGGCACGCACTCCTGCAAATTCTGGGGTCTTGGCGCAGACGGTACTGTCGGCGCAAACAAGAACTCCATTAAGATCATCGGCGATAATACCGATATGTATGCACAGGGCTATTTTGCCTATGACTCCAAAAAATCCGGCGGCGTAACGACCTCCCACCTGCGCTTTGGTGAGAAGCCGATCAAATCCACCTATCTGATCAATCAGGCGGATTTCGTGGCCTGCCACAACCCATCCTATGTGACAAAATATAAGATGGTTGAGGATCTTAAGAAGGGCGGCATCTTCCTGCTCAACTGCTCCTGGGATGCCGCGCAGCTCGATGAGCATCTGCCCGGCTCCATGAAGCGCTATATTGCGCAGAACGATATCCAGTTCTATACCATCGACGCTACCCACATTGCAAAAGAGCTTGGCCTCGGCGGGCGTGTCAATACGATCTTGCAGGCTGCCTTCTTCAAACTCTCCGGCATCATCCCGGAAGAGAAGGCTGTTCAGCTCATGAAGGACGCTGCCACCCGCTCCTACGGTAAGAAGGGCGAGAAGATTGTTGCTATGAACCACGCTGCGATTGAGCGCGGCGTTGCGGGCACGGTAAAGGTTGAGATCCCGGCCTCCTGGGCAAATGCTGAGGATACGGTTGTGGAGACAGAGGTCAACACCGACCGCCCCGAGCTTAAAAAGTTCGTCAAGGAGATTCTTGAGCCCGCGAGCGCCCAGCTTGGCGATCAATTGCCCGTATCCGCCTTCAAGGATACGGCGGACGGTACCTTCCCGCAGGGCTCCGCTGCGTTTGAAAAGCGCGGCATCGCAGTTGATACGCCCTGCTGGATTCCGGAAAATTGTATCCAGTGTAACTTCTGCTCCTATGTTTGCCCGCATGCGGTCATTCGCCCGTTCGCACTGACAGAGGAAGAGGCCAAGAACGCCCCTGAGGGCATGAAGATGAAGCCGATGACCGGCGTGCCCGGCATGCAGTTCTCAGTTGCTATCTCCGCGCTTGACTGCACGGGCTGCGGCTCCTGCGCAAACGTCTGCCCCGGTATGAAGGGCGAGAAGGCGCTTGTGATGAAGCCGCTTGAGACACAGGCTCATGAGCAGGAGAAATTCAACTATGCGCATGCTCTGCCCGAAAAGCCGGAGGTTGCCGCAAAATTCAAGGAGACCACCGTCAAGGGCAGCCAGTTTAAGACTCCGTTGCTTGAGTACTCCGGCGCATGCGCCGGCTGCGGCGAAACGCCGTACGCAAAGCTTGTTACCCAGCTGTTCGGCGATCGTATGTATATCGCCAACGCCACGGGCTGCTCTTCCATCTGGGGCGGTTCCGCACCGAGCACGCCCCTACACGGTGAATAAGAAGGGTCAGGGCCCGGCTTGGTCGAACTCCCTGTTTGAAGACAACGCGGAATTCGGCTACGGCATGTTCCTTGCCAACGCACAGATCCGTGCGCGCCTGGAGGAGAACGTGAACGTTCTTGCTGAATGCGATAAGGCTGGCGTGGCGGAAGCTGCGAAGGCTTGGATTGACACAAAGAACGACAGCGGCGCCAATATGGCTGCATCTGAAGCGCTCATTAAGCTCCTTGAGGACACAGCGTTTGATAAGGATTGCTGCAAGGCTGCTGCCGAGGCGATCCTGAAGGATCAGGATTATCTCAATAAGAAGTCCATCTGGATCTTCGGCGGCGACGGTTGGGCATACGATATCGGCTTCGGCGGCCTGGATCACGTGCTTGCACAGAACCAGAATGTGAATATCCTCGTCTTTGATACAGAGGTTTATTCCAACACGGGCGGCCAGGCGTCTAAGGCAACGCCTACTGGCGCTGTCGCGCAATTTGCCGCAACCGGTAAGGTTGTTAAGAAGAAGGACCTCGCTGCAATCGCCATGAGTTACGGATATGTCTATGTGGCGCAGGTCGCCATGGGCGCAGACTACAACCAGTGCCTGAAGGCCTTCCACGAGGCGGAGAGCTACGATGGCCCGTCCATCATCATCGCCTATGCGCCGTGCATCAACCATGGTATCAAGGGCGGTATGGGCATTAGCATGACGGAAGAGAAGGCCGCTGTGGCCTCCGGCTACTGGCACAACTTCCGCTTCGACCCGCGCCTGGCTGCGGACGGCAAGAACCCCTTCTCCCTTGACAGCAAGGAGCCGAGCCAGAGCTACCGCGACTTCATTATGAACGAAGTGCGTTACAACTCCCTGCTTCGCGCCTTCC
>VOFD01002652.1_pt1 | contig 13288 bp, 15 predicted proteins | sample 5384101 | NCBI WGS metagenome assembly VOFD01 (sample SAMN12384723, study PRJNA508395) | human gut metagenome | isolation source: healthy gut C | host: Homo sapiens
TATATATAGGCGGCGGAATGATTATCCATGCAAGTAACCCAAGCTCAGGAATTAAGATATCTAATGCATATTACCGTCAGCCAATTAAGGTTGGACGAGTTATTAAGGATTGACCTTAGAAGTTAATATTGCTATTATAAGGCTGTTATGGTTTTGACCGTAACAGCCTTGTTTTTGATTACAGTGTCATGTGGGAGCGGATTGTGTAAGGTGCGCAGCAGCGAAACAATCTGTAATAAGTTTTGGTACCTTTACCTTAAGGAGGGCAGGAGGATTTATGGATTACAGATATTTACTGATTATACCGGGATTGTTTATTATAATAGCGCTCAAAGCCGTATATGATTCTTTTTTATGAAAAAAGGAAGACCAAAGCCATGCTTTTTAAGCAGATGGGGAAAGCTTCCTGATAAAGAATATGCCGCCGGAAAATATGAGTCTATACAGAAGTATTATGAATCAATATGTGAAGAAAATGACGTAGATGATATTACGTGGAATGACCTTGATATGGACGATATATATATGCTTCTTGATAATACACAGTCAGCTATGGGGGAAGAGATGCTTTATGCGTGTCTCAGGAAGCCTCTTTTTGATGAAAAAGAGATATATTACCGTGATAAGATAATAGACTATTTTCAAAAAAAATAACGACGACAGAATTACTATACAAAAGTAAGCTTAGGATTATTGGAAGCAACAGGAATGTTTCATTCTATGAGTTTTTCTCAAGGCTTAAGGAAGTTAAGAAAGAAAGTAATATTTATCACTATATTATAGACCTTGCATGGATTCTGGGAATTGCCATGTTATTTGTTAATACGGCTGCGGCGGTTACTATACTTGTAGTAAATGTTGGCGCGTCAATTATGCTTTATTATAAGAGAAAATCTCAGATAGAAGCATATTATTCAATACTTAATTATGTATTAAGGATGTTGTATTGTGCGAAAAAGCTTTCGGTTGTCAGTATGCCTATAATTAAAAATGAGCTTGATGTTATTAAAGGTATATATGGAAAGTTGTCGTCTTTTAGAAGAATGTCAGGTATTGTGCTGAATCCGAACGGAGGAAACTTGCTTGATATTATGCTTGATTATGTAAGAATGCTAACGCATATAGACCTTATTAAATTTAACAGAATGCTCGGTACTATAATAAAAAAGAATGATGAGATTCTTAAGCTGCATGAAACGATAGGATTTCTTGATGTAATGATTGCCGTCGCATCATATCGCGAAATGTGTAATGAAAGCGGTTGGTGTGTTCCGCAGATTACAGATGATGTGTCTGTAGATGTTTCGGATATTTACCATCCTATGTTAGATAATCCTGTTTATAACAGTATAAGTACGAAAGGCGGTATACTTGTTACCGGTTCCAATGCTTCAGGAAAGTCAACTTTTTAAAGGCAGTAGCGATAAATGCAATACTTGCACAGACAATAGCAACGGTAAATGCGTCCTCTTATAAAGCGGCGTGTTTCAGAGTTATGACCTCAATGGCGCTTAAAGATAATCTTGTTAATAACCAGAGTTATTTTATTGTTGAAATTATGTCGCTAAGGAGAATACTCTGCGCAGCAGGTAAAACCCCTGTATTATGCTGTATAGATGAGGTACTTCGCGGAACCAATACTATAGAGCGTATAGCGGCGTCAAGTGAGATTCTTAAAAAACTTAATGATGAAGGCGTGATATGTTTTGCGGCAACGCATGATATTGAACTTGCGAGAATACTGGGCAGGCATTATGCTAATTATCATTTTCAGGAAAAAATTGAGGATGATAAAATAATATTTGATTATATACTATATGACAGATGTTCTGTTACGAAAAATGCGATAAAGCTTCTTGGACTTTTGGAATATGAAAAAGAGGTAGTTGATTTGGCGAAAGGGCTTGCGGATACATTTGAAAAAACGGGAATATGGCCCGAAATTTAATGAAAATGAATAATTGTTAAATAAAGGGCAACAATAAGAATGATAATACTTTGAGGCGAGGTGTATTTTCGTGGATAAGAAGAAAAGCGTTCTTATTGGTTCTGTTGCATTGGCATTTTGCATTTTTGCCATTGCGGTTTTAGCATATAACGTTCATACTTTGTCTGAAAAAGAAGATAAGGATAATAATTATAATAATAATATCAGAGCAAAGGCGTCGTATGCTACAATGCAGCCGTATAAAGTTTCTGATAACAGAAATTCAGACAGTCCCGAGAAGATAACGGGAGATACAAGGTATTTTTTGCAGACATATTATGTGAATGCAGATAATCATGATAATCTTACTGAAAAAGAGTATAATGTGCCGTCAAGATTTATTACTTATGATAAAGAAAAGATGCAGGAGTATATTGACGGTTATATGGAAAATATGCCTCTTTCAGAATACCTTGACGGACTTATTTCATATGAAATAATTGATTTTTCAAAAAATACGGTTGTACTGCGTAAGACATATGCTTCGGACTGGAATGAGCATCAATATTATATTTGTGATGTGAACGGTGAAGTAGTTGTATATTACAGTGACAAATCTACCGTATACGAGTATACAGGTATAAGAACCGACAGTCTTAGTGAGGATGAGCAGGTAAGAATACGTATAGGGTATTTTGTCTCTGACGAGGAAGAGTCTTTATTCTTTGCTTGAAAGTTACTCAAGCTGAATTAGGGGGAATTGTATGTATAAAGCAGATGTTGTGGTTATAGGCGCCGGAGCCTCAGGGCTTAGCGCCGCTTATCATATTGCAAAAAACTACAGGAGGTAAGGCAGTTATTTATGTGCTTGAGCATAAAGACAAGCCTGCAAAAAAATACTTGCATCAGGCAACGGAAGATGTAATTTTACAAATGATATTATTGATAAAGAAAGTTTTCGCGGACATAATCCCTGCTTTTGCATATAATCTGGTTAAAAAAATATGATAAGGAATGGCTTATTTCATTTTTCAGGGAACTGGGAATTGTACATACATGTATTAACGGTTATTATTATCCGCATTCACTTCAGGCGGCAACAGTCGGCAGTTCATTTATATCAGCGCTAAACAGATACAATGTACATTTAATTACGGGTGCTCATGCAGACAATATATATTATTCGGATGAAAGGTATATTGTAACGGCAAATGATGTAAAAATACAGCGCCGCATATGTTGTCCTTGCTTTGGGCGGAAATCTTATACGCCGCTTGGAGCAGACGGTTCGGGTTATAAGCTTGCAAAAAACATGGGACACAAAGTAACAGACACTTTTCCGGCGCTATGCGGACTTGTTCTTAAAGGCATTAATTTTAAAAGAGCAAGCGGAGTAAGAGCAAAAGGAAATGTAAAGCTTATATGTCAGAATAAAATAATTTCGGAAAGCAGCGGAGAACTTCAGTTCACAGATTACGGACTTTCAGGTATACCGGTATTTCAGATTAGCAGATATGCTGCGGATATTATTAACAGCGGCGCAGGTTGTGGGCTTAGGGCAGACGTTGTGCCCGATTACAGCGAAGACGAGCTTTTTGATATAATTTCTGAGATAATACATAATAACCCTGAAAGAACTTTTGCATCGGTTTTAAATGCATTTATTCCTATCAAGCTAAGTGAAGTCCTTATACATGATTTAAATATTAAAAATGTGCATGATATGTGCAGCGGAATAAAAAATATATATCTTACGGTTAAGGATACAATGTCGTTTGATAAGGCACAGGTTACGGCAGGCGGAGTAGACGTATGTGAGATAGAAAATGATACAATGCAGTCAAAATTCTGCAACAGACTTTATATAACAGGCGAGCTTTTTGGATATTGACGGAAACTGCGGAGGCTATAATCTGCATTTTGCATTTGCGTCCGGGGCATGTGCAGGAATTCATATTGGAGGAAGAATAACAGATGGTTATAAGAATAAGCCAGTTAAAGGTTGAGATAAAGAACCTTAAGGAGCCGAATAAAAAAGGTTTTGTTAATGAAGAAGAAAGGCGTGTTATTCATAAAAAGATACGTAAGCTTTTGTCAGTCGGAAGTAACACTCCTTTAGATATAACTATCAGGAAGAAATCAATTGACGCAAGAAAGAAACATGATATTAGTTATACATATACGATAGATGTTTTACTTCCAATAAAGGGAGTATCTGAGGAACATATACAAAAGGCTATAAAGAGGCTTTGCGGAAAAGCAAATATAACAGATGAAAGCAAACATGTATTTTCGCCGTATTATAAGCAGGTTAATGGCGTTAAACCTCCCGTAATATGCGGTGCAGGTCCTGCGGGATTGTTTGCTGCGCTTATTCTTGCCATTAACGGAGCAAGACCTATTCTTATTGAACAGGGAAGCAGTATAAGTGAGAGAGTTAAGCAGGTGGATGATTTCTGGATGGGAAAGAATTCTCTTAATCCGTATTCCAATGTAAGCTTCGGGGAGGGAGGAGCAGGAACATTTTCGGACGGCAAGCTTAATACATCCGTTAAAGATACATTCGGACGTATAGAATATGTAAAAAAGTATTTGTCGAATGCGGAGCACCGGTTGAGATTATGTATATGGCAAAGCCGCATATAGGTACGGACAGGCTTCGTGACGTTATTGTAAATATCAGAAATGAAATTATAAAACTTGGCGGAGAGGTACATTTTGATTCAAAGCTTACTTCTTTTAAATATGATAATTCAAAAGTAACAGGCGTGGAAATTACTGATACAAAGACCGGAATAAAGCGGAATATAGATTGCAGTATACTTATTCTTGCTACAGGACACAGCGCAAGAGATATATATACTATGTTAAAGAACCGTGTTGGAATGAGAAGAAAGGATTTTGCGGTAGGTCTTCGTATGCAGCATAAGCAGTCTTATATTGATAATCTGCAGTACAAGGAATATAAAGAAATGCTTCCTCCTGCCGATTATTCGGTAGTTTATCATACGAAAGCAGGAAGGGCAGTATATTCGTTCTGTATGTGTCCGGGAGGTTATGTTGTAAATGCATCATCAGAAGAAGGACATCTTGTTGTAAACGGAATGAGCGATTATGACAGGAATTCGGATAATGCCAACAGTGCAATTGTAGTAAATGTAACAGATGAGGATTTTTCTTCGGATGACGTGCTTGCAGGAATGGAATTTCAAAGACGCCTTGAAAAAGACGGCATATAAGCTTTCAGAGGGAAAGATTCCGTGTCAGATGTATGATGATTATAAGAATAATATTGTTTCCGGCAGTAATGCGGATATAAAGCCGGTTAATAAAGGTTTTACGGCATTTGCCGATGTAAGAAGCATACTCCCTGAGTATATTAACGAATCAATAATAGAAGCAATGGAGCATTTTAATGAGGTTATGACAGGATTTTCGGAAAATGTGCTTTTATGCGGAGTTGAGACAAGGACTTCCGCTCCGGTAAGAATAGACAGGGATGATACGATGCAGACAGATATTCGAGGAATTATTCCGTGCGGTGAAGGCGCAGGATATGCGGGAGGAATAATGTCTGCGGCAGTAGATGGTATAAAAGCAGCATTTGCGGCACTTGATTTGATGTAAATAATACACTATAATAAGTTGATAAAAACAGCGATGAAGGACAGACCTATGGACGAGTTAAGGAAGAATTTGAAAAATAAGAAAAAAAAATTGTAGTTAAAATAGGAACTACAACAATAACACATGCTGATACAGGCAGGCTTGATTTGATTAAACTTGAAAAGCTTGTAAGGGTTCTTACGAATATACGCAATCAGGGCAGGGAAATTGTGCTTGTATCGTCAGGAGCCATAGCGGTTGGAAGACAGGCTATAGGACTTGCTAAAAACCGGAGATAAAGTCCGTTAAGCAGGCATGTGCAGCTATTGGACAGGCAAGGCTTATGATGGTTTATCAAAAGCTTTTTGCAGAATATAACCAGATGACAGCTCAGGTTCTTATGACAAAATATACTATTGAAAACGAAGAAAGCAGACATAATGCATGTTCAACGCTTACAGAGCTTCTTAATATGGGAGTTATACCGATTGTCAATGAGAATGATACTGTTGCAACGGATGAGCTTGATTTCGGAGATAATGATACGCTTTCAGCTCTTGTTGTTTCTCTGATTAAAGCGGACCTTCTTATACTTCTTTCAGATATAGACGGGCTTTACTCAGACGACCCGCATAATAATCCTGATGCAGAATTTATCAGTTATGTTGACAAGCTGGATGAAAGACTTTTAAGCATGGCAAAGGGTTCAAGCAGTATATCCGGGACAGGCGGTATGGAAAGCAAGCTTTCGGCAGCAAAGATATCGTCTGAGTCAGGCGCTGATATGATTATTGCAAACGGAAAAGATGTGTATGTTCTTGATGAAATTATTTCAGGAGCCAATATAGGTACATATTTTAATCTTGGCAGCAGAAAGTGAGAAGATAATGAATCAGGCAGATATAACAAGAATTAACGAATTATACCATAAACAGAAATCATGCGGGCTTACAGATGAAGAAAAAGGAAGAGCAGGCAAAACTTAGAAAAGCTTATCTGGAAAGCATAAAAGGAACATGAGAGCAAATCTTGATAATGTTTCAATAGTAAATGAAGACGGAAGCATATCAAAGCTTTCCGATATAAGAAAAAAAAGCATAATAAGAGGTAACTCATATGAATGTTGTATGCAAGCCGGAACTGCGGAAAAATATGCTTAGTAAAAGAAAGCTCATTACTTCATATGAAGCTTTGGCGGCAGGAAAAAATATTGCAGATTTTCTTGTAGAGCTTATGTCAGAAAAAAAAGGGGAAAAGTCTCGTATTATCATTTGCTTCATATAAAAACGAGCCGGATACGGATGTAATTTTTGACATAATACATAATTGCTTTGAGAATATATGTATAGCGTATCCAAGAGTTTCAGATGACGGTGTTAATATGGAATATTATATTATCCACAGCGTTAATGATTTGATATCAGGATATAAAGGAATACGGGAACCAAAGCCTCTTTCTGAAAATCATATTGCACCTGACAGCGTACTTGCTGAATATGATAATGTATATGTTATTGTCCCCGGACTTGCATTTGATAAAAGAGGTTACAGAGTAGGATACGGCGGAGGATTTTACGACAGGTATCTTAAAAGACTAAAAGGAATATTTATCGGAATATGCTATGATTTTCAGTATATTCATGATATAAATATAGAGACGGATATATATGATGTGTGCTGTGATTATATTATTACAGACAGGAGAATTATAAGGAGGGCGTAATATGGATTTGACCGTTATCGGAAAAAAGCAAAAAGCAGCTTCACGAATTCTCGGAAGGCTGAATGTAGAGGAAAAGAATAAAGGTCTTAAGGCTGCGGCAGATGCGCTTAAGGCTGAGGATAATATTGAAAAAATTCTTGCCGCCAATAAAGAAGATATTGAAAATGCTAAAAATAATAACATGAAAGCATCATTAATAGACCGGCTGGCGCTTGATAAGGACAGAATTAATGCAATGGCATACGGTCTTTTTACAGATTGCAGAGCTTCCTGACCCGGTAGGAGAGGTGCTTGGCATTAAGATACGTCCAAATGGTCTTAGAATCGGTGAGAAGAGGGTTCCGCTTGGAGTTGTCGGAATAATATATGAGTCAAGACCGAATGTTACGGCTGATGCATTCGGATTATGCTTTAAAACCGGTAATGCAGTTATCTTGCGCGTAGGACGCGACGCTATTAATTCCAATATTGCGATAGTTAAGGTTATAAGGGAAGCGCTTTCGGAATGTAATCTTCCTACGGAAAGTCTGAATCTTATAGAAGATACGAGCAGACAGGTTGCAGAGGAATTTATGAGGCTTGATAAGTATGTGGATGTGCTTATTCCGCGTGGAGGAGCAGGGCTTATAAAGACAGTTGTTGAAAAAGCCAATATACCTGTTATAGAGACAGGAACGGGCAACTGCCATGTATATGTTGATGAAAGCGCAGATATTGATATGGCTGTTGACATAATAGATAATGCAAAGACACAGCGTCTTGGAGTGTGCAATGCATGTGAATCGCTGCTTATTAACAGCAGAATTCTTTCTGGACGTCCTTCCTCCTTTGTGTAAACGGCTCAGAGAAAAGAATATTGAGCTTCGTATGGACAAAAAAGCCCTTGCTATAATTAAAGACGGAATTCCGGCTGCAGAAGAAGACTGGGGGAAAAAGAGTATCTTGACGCAATTATATCAATTAAGACTGTTGATAATATTGATGAGGCAATAGAGCATATCAATACTTATAATACAGGACATTCTGAATCAATTATTACAAATGATTATAATAATGCGCAGAAATTCCTTGATGAGGTTGATGCGGCGGCGGTATATGTTAACGCTTCAACTCGCTTTACAGACGGTTTTGAATTTGGTTTCGGAGCTGAGATAGGAATAAGTACGCAAAAGCTGCATGCACGCGGACCTATGGGTCTTAAGGCGCTTACAACGACAAAATATATTATTTACGGAAATGGTCAGATAAGAAAATAATTAGTATAAATTTACTCTGGTAACTGTATAATTTAAGGCAGACTTTTTTTTGGAGGCATTATGGATTATTACAGTTACCAGAATATGATTTCTGACGCTATGCTGCTTCAGAAGCAGTACAGCGGTCTTATAGAGTGTGAAACTATCGGTTATTCTGTAAAGAGAAGAAAAATAATTATGCTCATTATGGGCTGTGGTTACAGAACTGTATTTCTTACCGGGGGAATTCACGGAAGAGAGAGTATTAATACAAAGCTCCTTATGATGCTTGTTTCTTATTATGCGGAAAAATATTATGGAAAAGATATATTTAACCGTTACAGCTTTAACATAATTCCTCTTGTCAATCCTGACGGTTATGTTATGGCGACGTCAGATGATTCCAAAAAAAGAATATAAATATAATTATAATAACGTAGATATTAACCGTAATTTCCCTTCTGTGTTTTTACAAAAGAGGAGGTACGTCCGGTCCATATGCGGCGTCTGAGCCTGAAACAAACGCCCTTATGATGGCGTTTAAAAGCCATCCGTCAGTAATGTACCTGGATTTTCATTCACGTGGCGAGTGTATATATTATTACAGGCAGGCAATGAGCAGCCAATATAATAAAAGGCAGCGTGTTATAGCAAATGAGCTTTAAGGCAAGTACAGGTTACAGCCTTGTTCCGCCGGAAGATGAGATAGGAGTTGATGATTCAGGCGGAAATTCTGTTCATTTTTATTCCGAAAAATTTAAAATGCCGGCGTTTACCATAGAGACAGCTCCCGAAGATACGGCTTTTCCTATGGATATAAGACTTGCGGAAGAAGCGTTTGACAGAATGAAGGATATATTATTAGATATTGTATCGATATGTGATTCTGAAGTTCTGTGAACTGTTAAATAAAATTAAATTAGGTATTGACATACAGAAGGTTCTGCTATACTATTATTAAAGTTTTCGTGTGCGCCCACGAAATAATAAGTATAAGGAAATGATTTTAGGAGGAGCACTAAAGTGGAAGTTCTTAAATTTGGTTTTGGTTATTGGAAGAAAAACTTGCCTATGGCAATACTTATTCAGTTATGCAGCTATATAGCCATTATATGTGACCTTATGCTGCCGCTTATTTCAGAGATGTTTATTGATTATGTTATTTTAGACCACAGCGCTGATACGTCTGATAATATTTTTGCATTTATGTTAAGCGGAAAATACGGTGAAGTACATACGATGCGGCTGTTTTTTTTCGCTTGCGGTTATATTCATGATATTGCTTTCTATAAGGCTTGTTCTTGTATATTTTAAAAATGTTACCTCGCAGAAGCTTGGCGTTAAGCTTGAGACGGACCTTAGACGCGCAACATTCAGAAAAATTATGGAGCTTGACAGCGAAACACTTGCTGAGTTTAATACAGGAGAGCTACTTACTAAAGCTAATGCCGATACTGTAATGTATAAGGAATTGTTCTGTACAATGGTAGTGAGGATATTTGACAGTATATTTGTGCTTGCGATGTGTATATATTTTCTGTCGTCGATAAGCGTATCTCTGCTTATAATTCCTGTGATTCTGCTTCCGTTTTTGCAGTAGCGCTTATCAGTTTCAGAAAAAAAGCAAGGGTTAATTACAGAAATATAAGAGCGTGCAACAGTGAGATGAGCTTAACCGTCCAAGAGAATATAGAGGCGGTAAGACTTGTGCGTTCGTTTACAAATGAGCACATTGAAAAAGAAAAATTCCGGGAGAGTAATGATAAGCTTAAAAATGCTTATGTTAATCAGGTTAATCTTTCCTCAAAGTTTGAAGTTATATTCAGTACGATTAAACAGATTGCATATATCGGTTCGATAGCGATAAGCGCTGTGCTTGTTATTAAAGGATATATGCTTGTCGGATTTCTGGTAACAGCTTCAAGCTATGTTATGAAAATCATGGACCATATTTCACAGATTAATAATACGCTTTTCATTATGCAGCAGCAGATAGTATCGGGAAGCAAAATGATACAGTTTCTTTCATGTAAGTCAAAGGTGCCTGAAGCAGAAAAATGCTGTAGAGATTCAAAAATAAACCTGATATAAGTGTTAAAGACGGATATCTTGTAATGGATGGAAAGACTGTGCTTAAAGATATTAATCTTAATATTCCGTATGGAAAGAAGCTTGGAATCGTTGGCGGAACAGGAAGCGGAAAAAGTGTCCTTTGGAATCGCTTGTGCGTATCCATGACCTTACCGGCGGTGCAATAAATATAAACGGTACAGATATAAGAGATTATACGCTTGACAGTTTAAGGGATAATTTCTCATATGTATTTCAGGATGTATTCCTGTTTTCCAATACAATTGATTCCAATATTGCATATTCCGAGCCTGATATAGAGCACAGACAGGTTGTTCAGGCGGCAAAACATGCACAGGCCCATCATTTTATTAAGGGGCTTGAGATGGGATATGATACGATAGTCGGAGAGAGAGGTCTTGGAATATCAGGAGGTCAGAAGCAGAGGGTTTCAATTGCCCGTGCTCTGCTAAAGGATGCGCCTGTTATTGTGCTTGATGATTCTACAAGTGCGCTTGATGTTAAGACCGAGAAAAAGCTTCTTAAGGATATCAAGGAGAATTATCCGAACAAGACAATGCTTATTTCAGCTCACAGGCTTTCGTCCGTAGTTGACTGTGATGAAATTATATATATGCAGGACGGAATGATAGTGGAACGTGGTACATTTGACGAGCTGATGAAGCTTGGAGGACACTTTGCAAAAAGTATACAATATACAGGAAAATGAGCGAAGCGAAGTTATAGATTATAATGCAATAGGAGGTGTTCACTGATGGCGGCGCGCAATACATATTTTCAGGATGAAGTAATAACAAAGAAAATAGATATGAAACAGTTTGCAAGAACACTTAGGTATATAGTGCCATACAAGAAAGTATTTATGCTTGTAGGCGTGCTTATGTTTGTGTCAGCAGGAGCTTCTTTAGTATCGCCTCTTCTTATAAAAAAGAGATAATTAATAATGTAGTTAAAAATGAAGACTATAGAGAGCTTGCAATTGTAGTTTGCGGATTATTTGCGCTGGCTGCGATTGAAATTGCAATTAACTTTGCACATCAGAGGCTTATGGGTAAAACCGGACACAAAATAATTGCGACGATACGTGAGGATGTATTTGACAAGCTTCAGAGACTGTCTTTTGATTTTTTTTGATTCAAGACCTAACGGAAAGATAGTTGTAAGGGTAACGGATTATATAAATGATTTGGCGAATTTCTTTACTAACCATGTGCTTTTTGTTTATGGTATACATTGTTAAACTGATTGTTGTAAGTATATTTATGCTTACGATAAGTCCGCAGCTTACCGGAATTGTATATCTTACCGTAATACCTATGATGGTATGCGTTATGTGCCTTAGATTTTCTTTTTAAGAAAGAGGTTTGCAGTACACAGGGCGAAGATATCGAACAGAACGGCATTTATTATTGAATCCATTATGGGTGAAAAGATTGTCAAGAACTGTAACCGTGCGGAAGAAAATGAGCGCATTTACATGGATGTTCATAAGGATAATATAAAAACGTGGATTAATATATGTTACAGAAACGAACTGAATACACCTATAGTTGAAGTGTTCTGGAACGTCGGAACATTATGCCTTTACGGAGTGTCGCTTTATATGATTCTTAGAGGGCATACAGGAATTGATGCCGGTACTATAGTTGCATTTACAAGTTATATGGGACTTTTCAGCGGACCTCTTACGCAGATTGCATTTATTATACAGCAGCTTGCGTCGGTAAGCTCTAATCTTGAGCATGTATTTGATACTATTGATTATCCGGTGGATATTAAGGACGGAAAAGAAAATATAGAGCTGAAGGATGTAAGAGGAGAAGTTGATTTTAATGATGTGACATTTGCTTATGACAGCGGAAACAACATACTTGAGCATTTTAATCTGCATGTTAATCCGGGACAGACTATAGCGCTTGTAGGTCCTACCGGAGCAGGCAAGACAACAGTAATTAATATGCTTACAAGATTTTATGATGTTGATGAGGGAAGTGTTCTTATAGACGGAATCGACGTCAGGGACGCAACGCTTACTTCTTTAAGAAAAGAAGTCGGCGTACTTATGCAGGACCCGTTCATTTTTAAAGGAAGCATTATTAATAATATAAGATACGGGCGGGAAGATGCAACGGACGAGGAATGTATTGCAGCCGCAAAGACCGTATATGCCGATAAATTTATAGATAGGCTTTCAGACGGATATTACCATGAGCTTGAAGAGCGTGGAGCCGGTCTTTCCGCAGGTGAAAAGCAGTTGTTAAGTTTTGCAAGGATTATTCTTAAGAATCCGTCAGTAATTATTCTTGACGAGGCTACAAGTGCGATTGATACTGAAACAGAGATGCTTATAAAGAAAGCGCTTGATGAAATTATAAAGGATAAAACTGCATTTATTGTTGCTCACAGGCTTTCAACAATACGCAATGCCGACCAGATTCTGTATATTGATGATAAGGGAATCAAAGAACAGGGAACTCACGAGGAACTTATGCAGTTAAAGGGATTGTATTATCAGCTCAATTAGAGTTATAATAAAACCAATGACTCAGTAGGAGATATGTGTATATGTCGGTAAGCATAAAAGAGATTGCCAGAATGTGCGGAGTATCTGAAGGTACAGTTGACCGTGCGCTTAATAACCGAAGCGGAATTAAGGAAGAAACCAAGAAAAGAATTCTTGAAACCGCAGAGAAGATGAATTACCAT
>VOFD01000011.1_pt1 | contig 13283 bp, 15 predicted proteins | sample 5384101 | NCBI WGS metagenome assembly VOFD01 (sample SAMN12384723, study PRJNA508395) | human gut metagenome | isolation source: healthy gut C | host: Homo sapiens
CCATCCTCCCCAGGTCTTATCCGTTCTCGCTCCCTTAGCCCCGCTAAGGTAAGATACTGGGTGCAGACACTGTCAAGGAAAACTCTCCTACGTTTGTTTCACCAAGTCAGTCACACACTGTCTGAAGTGCCGCATCTCTCTCGATTGCGGATGCAAAGGTAGACCTTTTAACGATTACCAGCAAACATACGAAGGAAAAATTATACGGATTTTCTGAAACTTTTTTGTAATACTCTGAATAACAGATGTGTTACAAAGCATGTTTTTATAGCGGAGGACACGGGAGGAAAAAGACACACACATTATAATATTCGCACGCGCGTATAGGGACGGAAAAAGGAAGGAACCTATACGAAAACAGCAGACGGAAAACAAGGAAAGACGGAAAAGAAGCAAGCCCGAAGAAAAACCGGACAGGTTACGAAACACAAACCACAGAGCTCTCAAAAGTGCTGACTCCGCAAACACTGGGGAAAAACTGTAGGAAAAAAAATAGAAAAACAGTCGCATCAAGCTCGGATCATACTTCCCCACCAAAGTCCGACAAACCCAAAATTCCGAATAAAGAAATGAAACTTAGTTCCTGTTTAACTGTTGTTCCGTATTCTTTTGAAAGTTCTTTTTAAAGAAAATTTAAATATATTTTCATATTGCAAAGCAATTCCTATCTCACATTCCAACTTCCCCAAAATAACACCCGAGCATGTTGCCTGCAACCAAAAACAGTTCTTATAACCTGTCTTCCCCATTTATTTTGTACCTTTGCCACACATTGAAAATCTATAAACCGAAATATTATAAAACTATGGCAAAGGAATTAGAAATCTTCATGCAAGAAGGGGAATTGCCTATCGAAGTATTGAACGGACGTCCCGGATACATCAATTTTCTGGACGCTTTCAACAGCTGGCAACTAGTGAAAGAATTGAAAGAAGCTACCGGACTACCCGCAGCAGCCTCCTTCAAGCATGTCAGTCCGGCAGGAGCCGCAGTAGGAATCGAGTTGAATGACACCTTGAAGAAAATTTATTTTGTGAATGACTTGCCACTTACCCCATTGGCTACCGCATATGCCCGTGCTCGTGGCGCTGACCGCATGTCTTCTTACGGAGACTTTATCGCATTGAGCGATACTTGCGACGAAGCTACCGCGCGCCTCATCAACCGTGAAGTTTCAGACGGCGTCATAGCTCCCGATTACACACCGGAAGCGCTGGAAATCCTGAAAAACAAACGCAAGGGAACATACAATGTAATTAAAATAGACCCAGCTTACCGCCCTGCACCTATTGAACACAAAGATGTATTCGGCATTACTTTTGAACAGGGCCGCAACGAAATCAGACTGGACGAAAGCCTGCTGACTCATATTCCAACTAAAAGCCAGCATTTTCCAGACGAAGCAAAACGCGATTTGATTATTGCCCTTATCACCTTAAAATATACACAAAGTAATTCTGTTTGTTATGTAAAAGACGGGCAGGCTATCGGCATCGGTGCCGGCCAGCAAAGCCGCATCCACTGTACACGTCTTGCCGGTAATAAAGCGGATATATGGTATTTGCGCCAACATCCTAAAGTAATGAATCTGCCGTGGGTAGAAAAAATCCGCCGTGCAGATCGTGATAATACAATTGATGTCTATATCAGTGACGATCATGAAGATGTTCTGGCTGACGGCATCTGGCAACAATTCTTCACAAAAAAACCGGAAGTGCTGACTCGCGAAGAAAAGCGCGCATGGCTGGATACCATGAAGGGGGTATCATTGGGTTCGGATGCTTTCTTCCCATTTGGTGACAATATAGAACGTGCGCATAAGAGCGGAGTGGAATACATAGCACAAGCCGGAGGCTCTGTACGTGATGACCATGTAATTGACACTTGTGACAAATACGGCATCACCATGGCATTCACTGGTGTTCGTTTATTCCATCATTAATTATTCTCAGTGCAAATTGCAACACGGATTTACAGATATAAAGCAAACCATACTTAGCCTGTAAGATCCGTGTTTACAATCCATATAAAAAATCGTCTTAAAATTTATATCCCGCTGTTACAAAGCCGGTAATATTCTTCCCTTGAAGTTCTTTTTGAAGTTTGCACAGCCCTAATCGTCCTTCCACTCCTATCACATAATGCCGGTATTCCACCGATAAACCTATCGCCACTCCATAATCGAAACGACGCAGATCAAGTCCATCTTTGCCAAAAGTATTTATTTCAACCACATTTCCAGTATTCCAATCCGGTGTAGACGATGATGACCAGCTATACCCTAAAGCCTTGGTTTTGCCACCAATCCCCCATGCACCATAGGGACCTGCCGCAACAAGTATATAAGTATTCCGATCCATTGCAAACCGGGCTGCCACCATTACAGGCAACTCCAAATAGGATGCATTTACTTTAGCCTGAGCCGAAATTCCATCTGTTTCAACAATCGTATGATTAGTGCCTTTGGAAACAAACGAAACGCCTGTTTGTAAAGACCAGATCTTATCAAAAGGGCACTCCAAGCCAATGCCTAATTTATACGCCAGCTTTACTTTAGGAGATCCCATATTATCACCTATAATATTTGCCATGCCTATACCGGCCTTTATACTCCAATCCACCTGACTCTGAGCCGGAGTCACCATGCTTACCATCATAAACAGTGCAAAAAGAAGTAGTTTTATCACTCTTACCTTATCTATTAATGCCATATCCCTAAAAAATTGTGTCTTTAATCATAATCTGCAAATATAGCTTTTATTTCATAAACCACGCTTCATCTAAAAAAATGGCTGCTTCTTTCTAAAAGAGAAACAGCCGTTCTTTATATATTTAAAGGTAAGATTATATCTGTGGTCAGAATTTATAACCGATAGTGGCCAATGCAGAAAGGTTATGAGCACTAACACCGCTAGCTACTTTAGTAAAACTTGTGCCAGTTTCAACACCTACAACTATGTTGCCAAATTCAAAAGCAACTCCTAACCCCAAACCGGCATCGAACCTTTTTAAACCATCATCACCGAAAGTATCAGCCTTCTCGGATACACCATCTATTTTAGTTTTTCCGCCAACTCCATAAGCCAAATACGGACCACCTTTGAAAAGAAGATCAAAATTGCTGGCCGTATGTATCCGAGCACCAACCATCAAAGGCAGTTCCAGATAAAGCTGGTTGATCGTCACATCAACCACGTCCCAAGCATCAGTTACTCCATCACCTTTCACACCTTTAGAAATAAAGTTCAAACCTGTCTGGAAAGACCATATATTAGTATTAGCAAAAGGTACTTCCAAACCTATACCCACCTTATAAGCAAATTTAGCATCTGTACCATCCGTATCATCACCATACCAATTTGACATACCAATACCCGCATTCACATTCCATTTCAGATTTGATTGTGCAGAAACACCTAGTGTAACCAATGACAATAAAATAAAAAAGGCTAGTTTTTTCATGACTGTTTGTTTTTAGTTAATAATAAATTTCAGTTCCCAATTCCTTTATACCGTCATTACATTCACAAATATAAGCTTTATTTTGGAAACCAGTCCTAATGTGTAAAGAAAATAAGCGGAATCTTTCATAAAATGAAAAATTCCGCTCACCAAACTATTATACAGTTATATGATTCCTGATTATCAGATACATTTATATATGATTAGAATATATAATGAAAGCCAAAGTTTAACTCATCCGTATCAAAATCTATACCAACATTTTCACTCTCATATCCATGATTCTCTTTTTTGGAATATCCAAGAAAACCATACTTGGCAACCAGACAAAAATGATCAGACAATTTGATGGCAATACCCGGTTTAATACCAATATTCCACGAATTCAAAGCGTCATTCCCCTTCGTTTTTGAAGTAGAAAAGCCAAATCCGCCATCGGCAAATAACCGGACTACATCACTATTCAAAAAGAAATAACGTGCATAAGGAGCAATAGTGAAAGTATTAGTTTTCACATCACCGCTTTTATTATATTCATAACCGACTACTGTACCGACAGACCAATCTTCATTTAGTTCATAACCGACCTCCGGCAGAATCTTGAAAGTAGTATTCTTAACTTCTGTTCCTTCTGTTTCCACTTTATCAGAACCTACTCCAAATGTTCCACCTACATACACCTGCGCATTTGCAGTAATAGCAATCAATGCTACAATAATAGACAATACAATCTTTTTTCATCTCTTTTGTCATTTTTAAATTAAACTTTTTACCTATTAATCCACGCCGAAGAGGTTTGCCTTCTTTGTGTTTTACATTGCAAAGGTACAGTTTATTCTATGTTTTACAACATATTTTATATAAAAACGAATAATTCCAAAACAAAGGAGAGGATAATTGTTTAATTATTAATAAAGTACTGAATATTAAATTCAATCTACATTCCTATTTATTCTTATGTCTGTTAGCACGTTTTTTACGAAACTCAGCTTTCATCTTGGCAGCTCCCGACCCATGCAACCCTGTTATATAGCTTTTCTTTTTAGCCTTGGTCTTCACTTTATCTTCTTGCTTACCACTAGGAGATTTACCACCTTTGAATACAATTCCTTCGGTGATTGCTTTTTCTATGTCCATCGTCTATTTTTTAGGTGTTAAATTCTGTTTTACTATCACTCTATTGCCGGCTTTGGTACAAACAATTTCCGTTTTGTGCAAAGTACGGTCTTTCATATCAAAAATCAGATTCGGATTGAAATGTTGTCCATCTATCCGGAATTCCAGATGAAGGTGTTCAGTAGTGGCACGTCCGGTTCTGCCTGTCAATCCTACTGCATCACCGGCCTTCACGATATCTCCGGATTTTACCAAATTCCGGGAATTATGACTATAAATACTTTCCAATCCATTATCATGACGCACAACAACTACATTTCCATAAGCAGCGTATGTTTTTGCCATACGTACTATTCCATCAAACGCACAACGGATAGTATCATTGGCCTTAGTCTTTATATCCGTTCCACTGTGCCCCCGGCGGGCTCCGTATGCAGAAATCACTTTACCACCGGGAAGAGGAAAACAATATTCATTCTCTTTTATACTATCCAGATGAATGGAGAAACTTTTGCGCCCGTTAAAGAGCCCGGGAGTCTTGACTCTGATATGGTTTACTTCCATTGCGGTAAAATTACTCTTGACCGGCCCCCCAGCCCATGCCGCCACACTTATGAACAATAAAAATAGTAATTGTGTGCTTTTCATTATCTCATTTTAAAAATAAATTAATTCTTCATCCTTGGACGCTGCAAACTCTTTCAAGAGCTCCAACATATAATCTGCCGCTTCCTGCAAACCTTCCTTGCCGCTATATCCATTAATAATAGTCAGCAGATGCGTAGTTCCTGCCTCCAGTTTAGTACGCTCGTTATCACTGGTCGGCGTACCGATTCCGCCCATAGCATCTCTGTAAACAGGCATTCCTTCTATATTCAACTCTCCACGTCCTATCCCTTCATAAGGCTCTCCGGATTTACCGATACCCAACACCAATGTATCTCCTTGTATTTTATCCGCATCAAAGCCACCGATGGAATATCCGTAACGAATAGATACCAAGTTAATAAGATCTACCAAAGTATCTATCTGATACAAGGAAATTCCACGCAGGATTCTACGGCAGAGCGCTTCCCCCGAAGGACGATAACGGCTAGGGTCTTTCCCACATTTCTTATAAGCCTCCCGAGTGGCATGAATCGTAACCATATCCTTAATGGAATCCGTAGTGTACATTTCACGATAGCATATAGTGAACTCGTCTATCTTTTTCCACAAAGATTCGCTATAAGCAGTGTTCTCTACCGTAGCACGGATGGCTATACCGGCAAACTGCGGACAGGCTTTCTTTATTTCTTCCGATACTTTTATTTCCATATTTATTTTTATACTGCGTTCTTCCAATGAGTGTGTTCCTCAGACACCTAAAAAGAATGCCCGATAATATCCTTCCCGACCGGATTCCTTGCCGGCGGGCCGAAAAGAAATCATCGTTATTATGATACGTACAAATGCCGGATATCTCAATATGTTCAGGCTTCACACCGTATGCCAACAATTGCTGACGGTTGGCTTCCCACAAATCAATATGCCATTTTGCTTCTTTACGGGCAATCTGATTCATATCAAACCCCGCCTCACAAAAAGCTTGATAAACTTCATCCCCTACTTCAAAAGCCTCCAATGAAATACTGGGACCGATGCAAGCTATGAGATCTTTCCCTTGCGAGCCGTATTGGTTATCCATGACTGAAACTGTCTTCTCCACAATCCGGGCCACCGTACCACGCCATCCGGCATGAATGGCAGCCACTACCTTCTTTCGGGTATCATATAATAAAACAGGAACACAATCGGCCGTAGATACACACAAGCAATAACCGGGAATGTCTGTTACCAATGCATCCACTCCTTCCAATTCAGTATTTACCTGAATAGTATCCACAACTTTCACATGGTCACTATGGGTCTGATGCGGAATTACGAGTTCTACCGATTCCCCGGGTAACAAGCTACGCAGCAATTCCCGGTTGCGATTCACATCTTCTGCCTCGTCCCCACAATATCCGTTACAATTGAACGAAGCGTAGTTTCCCTTACTACAACCTCCGTGACGGGTGGTAGAAAAACAAGAAATGTTGGGATATGCCTTCATCAGCTCATATCCCAACATTTTATTATCTGATGTCAGCCGTTTCATTTCTTTTCCTCTTCTTCGTCCCAATTCTCATCTTCATATTCATAATCGAAGTCATCATCGGCATCTTCTTCATATTCATATTCAAAGTCCTCATCCTCACCCATGTCTTTCAACTCTTCCTGCAGTTTGGCAACATCTTTGGCGCGATGAACAATTGTTTCCGTACGGACACCTTCCAACTTATTGCTGTCCTTATTCAATTCTGTCCATAAAATATCCTTCAGCTGCTGTATCCCCAAGCCAGTTACCGACGAGATAAAGATATGCGGAACATTATCCGGCAATGTCGGCTCCAACATGGCAATCAGTTCTTCATCCAACATGTCACTTTTGGTAATGGCAAGCACACGTTGTTTATCCAACATTTCCGGGTTGAAGGTAGCCAACTCATTCAGCAGGATTTCATATTCCTTACGGATATCATCTGTATCACCCGGTACCATAAAGAGCAACAAAGAGTTGCGTTCTATATGGCGCAGGAAACGAAGTCCCAGTCCTTTTCCCTCACTGGCCCCTTCAATAATTCCGGGAATATCCGCCATGACAAAAGATTTTCCTTCGCGATAGGACACGATACCCAAATTCGGCTCCAGCGTAGTAAACGGATAATTGGCTATTTTAGGACGTGCCGCCGATACGGTAGACAATAAAGTGGATTTCCCTGCATTTGGAAAACCTACCAAACCTACATCAGCCAACAGTTTTAATTCCAAAATAACCATCAGCTCCTGCATGGGTTCTCCCGGTTGTGCAAAACGTGGCGCCTGACGGGTTGCTGTACGGAAGTGCCAGTTTCCCAATCCCCCACGTCCTCCTTTCAACAGAATTATTTCTTGTCCGTGTTCGGTGATATCACAGATATATTCACCTGTTTCAGCATTATAAACAACTGTACCACAAGGTACTTCAATAACTTTGTCTTCACCATCTTTACCAAAGCTTTTGTTCTTCGAGCCATTGCCACCGTGTGTGGCAAACACGTGGCGGTCATACTTCAGATGAAGCAATGTCCAATAATTACGGTTTCCCCGCAAAATAACATGACCTCCTCTACCGCCATCACCACCGTCAGGGCCACCATTGGGTACATACTTCTCACGACGCATATGCGCAGAGCCTCGCCCGCCCTTACCCGAGCGGCAATATATCTTCACATAATCAACAAAATTCGATTCAGCCATAATTAATAATTTACTAATTTATCAATTTACTAATGTGCCAACGAAACTGTACTCCATGTATCATTATGCAGACTGACACATTGGCGGACTGCTGCATCAGCACATTAGCATATTACTATAATTTTTCAACAGCAGCAACAATGTCGGCAAAAATAGCATCCATCGTACCCAAACCGTGAATGTGCTGATATTTACCTTCGTTCTTGTACCAGTCAATCAGCGGAGCCGTCTGCGAGTGATAAACAACCAAACGTTTCTTTATTGTTTCCTCGTTATCATCCGCACGTCCCGATTCCTGTCCACGCTTAATCAGGCGAGTCATCAATTCTTCTTCGGGTACATCCAAGTCCAACATAACAGATACTTCCTGTCCACGTTCGGCCAGCATTTTCTTCAACGCTTCTGCCGGGCGATGGTTCTGGAAATCCATCAAAAATAACCCCTTTGCTTTCCTTAAAGCTATCCAGCGTACTTGCCAGAATATCAATAATCAATTCATCAGGCAGCAACTGGCCCTGATCGATATATCCTTTGGCTGTCTTTCCCAATTCTGTACCCTTCTTAATCTCAGCACGAAGCACATCCCCTGTTGAAATGTGATTAATACCGAATTTCTCTACAATACGTTCACTCTGAGTACCCTTACCAGAACCCGGAGCTCCAAAAATTACAATGTTCAACATCTTGTTTTACCTTTTATTTTTATATTTAGTTGTACAAATTTCATTCCATTACGGTGTAAATATCCCGATAGTTACGTCCCAAGCCATCATAATCCAGACCATACCCCACAATAAAATCATTGGGAATACGCATGGCCACATAATGTATATCCAATTCCACCTTCAATTTATCAGGTTTCAGCAGCAAGGTAGCGATACGGATCTCTTTCGGTTTTCTAGCTTGTAATGTTTCCAACAAGTCCTTCATTGTCACCCCGGTATCCACAATATCTTCCACAATCACCACTGTACGACCCTCAATATCATCATTCAAACCTACCAACTCTTTTACCTTTCCTGTAGAAGAAGTTCCTGCATAAGAGGCCAGTTTCACGAAAGAAATTTCACTGGGAATGGTAAGGTTACGCATCAAGTCGGCAGCAAACATGAATGCGCCGTTCAATACACTTAAAAACAAGGGATTAGTTCCTTCTAAATCCCGATTAATCTCACTCGCTACCCGTGCCACTTCTTTTAAGATCCGTTCTTCAGGAATGAAAGGAGTGAAACGTTTATCTTTGATTTGAATGGTATCCATAACCGCTATTTTATTAAATTGCTGCAAAAATAACATTTTTATTCCAAGTATCGAAGTATTCACATAACCTCTTTTTGTAAATAGTGTTATCTTTGTACGTTCAAACAAAAGAGATTGTCATGAAAATTATTTCGAGCACCCAACTAAAAGAGCTGGACAAGTACACGATTGCCAAAGAACCGGTTGCCTCCATTGATTTGATGGAACGGGCAGCCGAAGAACTGACTCGTGCCATTACCCACCGATGGGATACTTCTTTCCATATTGTAGTATTCGCCGGACCGGGAAATAACGGGGGCGATGCGCTTGCCGTAGCCCGTATGTTGTCTAAGCAAAACTATCACGTAGAAGTCTTTCTGTTTAACACCAAAGGAAAACTGTCGGAAGAATGTCAGACCAATCTTGAACGGTTAAAAGAATGCGGCTCGGTGTACTTTACTGAAGTAAGCACACAATTTGATCCTCCAGTCCTGACAGAAAGGCATCTGGTAGTAGACGGATTATTCGGTTCCGGACTCAACAAACCACTGAACGGTGGATTTGCTGCCGTAGTGAAATATATTAATGCATCCAAGGCACAGGTAGTAGCCATTGATGTACCTTCAGGATTAATGTGTGAGGACAACACTTATAATATCCGTCAAAACATGATACGCGCGGATGTCACTCTCAGCATTCAGCTACCTAAGTTATCCTTTCTTTTCCCCGAAAACGAAGACATTGTAGGCGAATGGCAACTATTGGACATCCAACTGAAAAAAGACTTTATTGATACAGCACAAAGTCCCTACTATATCACAGAGGAAGAAGAAATTCGCAGTCTCATCAAACCGCGGAAACGATTTGCCCACAAGGGAACTTTCGGCCATGCACTGCTCATCGCAGGATCTTATGGCATGGCAGGAGCATCCATTTTATCTGCCCGTGCCTGCCTGCGTTCGGGAGTGGGATTACTGACTGTCCATGTACCTATCCACAACCATGATTTACTTCAGACCACTGTTCCCGAAGCCATTGTACAGACAGACATACACGACCATTATTTTGCCGAGCCCGTGGATACAGACCGTTATCAAGCCATAGCCATCGGTCGGGGTTGGGACAAGAAGAAGATACAGCGTTGGCCATGATGGAACAAATACAAGGTTGTCCGGTACCTTTAGTGCTGGATGCGGATGCCATTAATATTTTCGGCACTCACCGCAACTGGCTCAGCCGGATGCCGAAGCGCTGTATTCTCACCCCCCATCTAAAGGAACTGGAACGACTGATAGGTAAATGCATGGATACTTACGAACGGCTGACAAAGACGAAAGAACTGGCAGCCTATCTGCAAAGCTATATCATTATAAAGGGATCATGGAGCACAGTTGTCACCCCCCGAAGGAAATTGTTATTTCAATCCCACCGGGAATCCAGGTATGGCAACCGCCGGCAGCGGTGATGTGCTGACCGGTATTCTGGCAGCCTTATTGGCACAAGGATATACTCAAGAAGATGCATGCCGCCTGGGCGTCTACGTACATGGTCTGGCAGGAGACATTGCAGCGGAAGAAAAAGGAGAAATAGGAACCACCTCAAGTGATCTTATTGACGCATTACCCGCAGCATGGAAGAAATTAACAGAAACAAAAGGCAGATTTACAAAAGAATAGCTATATTTGCTTACATATATGATAGAATATAGAAATATGAAAAAAGGATTAATCGCAGCAGGGTTACTGGTTTCATTAAGCGGCACCGCACAAGATGTCAGTACATATACTCCCGGAACCATGGGAGAAGGAGTGGTTTATTATTTGCCTAAGACCGAAATAGAATTGCAAGTCACCGCAACCAAAGTTGTCTACACGCCCGGAGAATTCTGCCAATACGCCGATCGCTATCTGCGCCTTACAGGCATATCATCCCAACCGGAAGAACATTGGGAAATAAACAGTATCAAGGTAAATTCCATAGGCATTCCTGACCCGGACAATGCATACGCTGTAAAACTGAAAGACAAAAGTGCGGCCTCACAGGTAGAATTGACTCCTGAAGGAATCATAAAGGCTATCAACACCACCTCTCCTATAGAGAAAGCACCTGTGACAAAGGTTGCCGATACGGTCAAAAAACGTATTGACCCACGCAGTTTTATGACCGAAGAGATTCTGATAGCCGGTTCTACCGCTAAAATGGCTGAGTTGGTGGCGAAAGAAATCTACAATATACGAGAAAGCAAAAACAGCCTGACCCGCGGGCAAGCAGATTATATGCCCAAAGACGGAGCCGCTTTAAAACTCATGCTGGACAATCTGGATGAACAGGAACAAGCCATGATGCAAATGTTTGCCGGCACAACAGACCGCATAGAAAAATCATTTACCATCCGCATAAAACCAGAAGCGGACATGAAAGAAAAAGTAGCTTTCCGTTTCTCAAAGAAACTAGGGATGCTGGATGCCGATAATTTATCCGGTGAACCTTATTACATTTCCATCATCAACCAAGAAACATTGCCACCGATGGATCCGAAAGGCAAAGAAAAAAAAGAAGACGGATGGTGTTATTTACAATATTCCGGGAAAAGCTCAGGTTACCGTATTCACTCCAAACAAACGTTATTTTGACGGAGAACTACCTGTTACACAATTTGGGACAACGGAATGTCTGATAGATAACCTTTTTAATAAAAAAGTAAATACACGAGTGATCTTTAATCCTAATACCGGAGGAATTGTGAAGATTGATAAAGACTAAAACTCCATCTCACCCCTACATAGCAAAATGAGGGTATCCATAATACACTGGACACCCTCATTTTCACTAAAAGACAATCAATTATTTTTTAATATTTGGTTCCTCCAATCCATACCCCTTTTTCTTATTCTCACCTTTCAGCCACAAAGCAAAAGAACAATGCAGCCACACCAAAGCCTGCAAATATCCACATGGGAAGTGTATAATCATAAGTCTGCATTCCATCTACTACCGGTCCTTTGCAATACTCATTCAAGACAAAACCAATCAAAGCAGGTACACCCATCAACCCCCAGTTTTGTACCCAGAAGATCAAAGCGTAAGCTGTACCCAACTGCTTTTCCGGAATAATTTTAGGAACAGAGGGCCACATAGCCGATGGCACCAAAGAAAAGCCAATCCCCAATATAATCATAATGATAGTGGCAAACCACCATACATTCAAGACAGGTAACGCAAACATTGTATGAACAAAAATCAACAGCACAGAACCGATGATCATCAGCGTAGCTCCCTTGCCTATCCGATCGTACACATTACCGAAAAGCGGAGTAAGGAACAAAGTTCCCAATGGTAACAGGCTAGGAATAGTACCCGCCAATTCCGGATCTACATTATATTTCTGCACCATCAAGTCTGTAGCATATTTCAAGAAAGGGAATACGGCAGAATAAAACAACACACACAGCAACGCAATCAGCCAAAATCCTTTATTGGTTACAATCAACCAAATATCTTTCATACGGAAAGGCTCTTCAGGTTCCGCCCCTTCTTCTTCTAAAGAAGCATCCAGTTTCTTATCATAGAAAGTATAAATAAAGAATGCTACCGTACCAATACAAAGCATAGTAAGGCACAGCAACAATGGAGCAGGAATATTAGGATGGAACACACCCTCATCATCAGTAATACCAAAGAAAGTAGCGATAGGAACCGTAACAGCCAAAGCCAGCATAGTGCCTAAACGGGCTGTCGCCATCTCCATACCCATGGCCAGAGCCATTTCTTTTCCTTTAAACCACTTCACAATAATTTTTGAGACCGTGATGCCTGCAATCTCTACACCGACACCAAATATAGCATATCCCAACGCAGCCAGTCCTACCTGGGTTTTCATTCCAAGCAAAGTGCTTCCCTCAGCAAATGTAGTAGAAATAGCATAATATTTTAACCCACAGCCCAACACCATCAAAAGGCATGCTCCCATACCAGTAAAGCGCACTCCCATCTTATCCAAAATGATACCACCGATAATAAGCATAAAGGCAAAGACATTGAACCAACCGTATGCACTGGTAAAAATACCATAATCCAGACTATCCCACAGCAGCTCCTTTTCAAGCATCGGTTTTAAGGGGGACATTACATCGGTCAAAAAATAA
>VOFD01001101.1_pt1 | contig 13271 bp, 19 predicted proteins | sample 5384101 | NCBI WGS metagenome assembly VOFD01 (sample SAMN12384723, study PRJNA508395) | human gut metagenome | isolation source: healthy gut C | host: Homo sapiens
GACGAACATCTGGACGCCGGAGGCAAACTTCTCCACGGTGCAGGTCCGGCTGTCGATCTGATCTCCCAGATCCTTGTATTTGATGATAGGGCCGGCGATCAGCTGGGGAACAGGGTAACGAAGGTGCCGAAGTTGACCAGCGACCGCTGGGCCCGGGCGTCCCCCCCGGTAGACATCGATGGTGTAGCTCATGGTCTGGAAGGTGTAAAAGGAGATGCCGATGGGCAGATGGACGTTCAGGACCGGCATGAAGTTTAGCCCCACCGCCTGAAAGGAGGCGGCCAAAAAGTCCCAGTATTTAAAAAAGCCCAGCAGCGCCAGGTTGAAAAACACCGACGACGCCACCGCCCAGCGGGCGCCTCGGTCGTTGCCCCGGGCCTTACATCGCTCCACCAGCATCCCATGGGTGTAGTCGATCAGGGTGGAAGCTACCATGATGACCACATAGATCCGCTCGCCCCAGGCATAAAAGAACAGGCTTACCGCCAGAAGGGCCAAATTCCGCCCCTTCAGCGGGACCGCATAGTAGAGCAGCAAGGTCAGTGACAGATAGACAAACAGAAACAGGGGGGTGGAAAATACCATAAGAGAGTCCTCCTCAAAGCGCAGGCGGGCGAAAGCTCGCCCGCCTGCGGAATGGGTACTTCAGATTCAAAAGAGCGCGTTGAAGTCGTCTACGATGGCATCGCACTGCTCATGGACCACCATCAAAATGTAGTTTCCGTTGGACACCACCCGGGAGCATTCGGTCCAGATACGGGTGGGCTCGGGATAAAAGGCGCCGCCGTTGATCATGCCATCGATCCGGGCCTGGAGGATGGCCTTCACCCCATCCACGTCCTTGCTGTCCGTAACCTCGATCAGGGCCAGTTCCCCCATGTTCATGCTCATCTGGTTCACATAGACCAGCATCTGCTGGGAGGAGACGGCGCTCAGGCCGGGGTAGAAGATCTCCATCAGCTCCTGGTCGGCCTGCTGCATGAAGGAGGGGAACTCATAGTCCCCGGACAGCTGGGTATAAAAAGCGGACAGGTCTGCCTGGTCCGCCGCGGGCGCCTGGGAGGAGCTGCCTCCATTCCCGCTCTCCTGGGAGGAGCTGTTCCCGCCGCCGGAAACGGGCTGATCCTCCGGCAGCTTGCAGCGGACGGTGCAGGAAGCACGCAGCTCCGTCCCCTCCACGGCGGCGGTGATGGTGGCCGTGCCCCGGGCCACTGCGGTGACGGTGCCGTCCTGGGACACGGCCGCCACCGTCTCATCGCTGGAGGTCCAGGTCACCTTGGGGGCATCCACCCCGGACACTGTGGCCTTCAGCTGATAGCTGCTCCCGGCCTTGAACAGGGAAAAGTCGGATTTATCCAGCGCCAGCGCCGCTACCGCCTCCGGCTCGTCCACCGGAGGCTGGGGGGCCTCCGGTGCGCTCTCCCCCGGTGCGCTCGTGTCCGGGGCGCTGGCATCCGGCAGGGAAACGTCGGGCTGGGAGGCGTCGGGGCTCCCCTGGCTGGAGGAGGTGCTGCCGCCAGGCTGGGAGGTGCTGCCGCTCTCCTTGGGGCCGCAGCCAGAGAGCAGGGAGAGGGAAAGGCCAAGGGCCAAAAACAGGGCAAAGGTGCGATGCTTCATCATTTCAGATCAAACTCCTTTTTAGGGGGATCGATCCGCCTGGGATCGTCTTACCCTACATTGGACGACGGTCCTGCCCAAAAAGTTCCCCCTGATCTGAAAAATTTTTGTTCCCCGCCTCAGCGGACCCAAGACACCAGGTTCCCGGTCTTCTCCCGGGGGCCGGGGAAGTCCACGGCGGGCCAGCCCAGGGCCAGTGCGGCCACCGGCATCTCCTCCGGCGTCACGCCGATCTCCGCCAGCTTCTCCTGGACCTCCCGGTCCTCCCGGGTGCGGTAGAGCTGGTTGATCCAGCAGGAGCCTACTCCTAAGGAGAAGGCGGCCAGCATCATGTTCTCCATGGCACAGGAGGCGTCCTGGACGCAGGTGGTGCTCTCCTTCTGGTTGGTCACCAGAACCAGCACCGGGGCTCCATAGCGGAAGTCCTTGTCCCGGTAGTTCTCCATCTTGCGGCTGACCAGAGCGGTGAGGTCTGCCAAATAATTTGGATCCGTGATCACATAAAAATGGTTCAGCTGCTTGTTCATCCCGCTGGGCGCGAAACGGCCGGCCTCCAGGATCTGTTGGATCACCGCCTCCTGCAGCGGCTCGGGACGGTAGGCCCGGGTGCTGCGTCGGTCGTGCATCAGCTTCAACATCTCATTCATGGAACATGCTCCTTTTCTCCGTCATTCTGTCCCCGGCGTCCGTTTTTGGCCCTTTTTCGGGGGCAGCCCTCATTATATCAGCCTTTTTTCCAAATCTCCACCGGTATTTGGAAAATTTAAAAATTCCTCTTGACAAATGGGCTCCCTTGTCATAGTATAATATATGAACAAGAGCTCATATGTTTAAACGTTAGGAAGGAGACCGCTATGGAATTCGTCGATCACTGTGAGATCACCCAGGTGCACCAGGGCGCGGTGGACCAGGTCCGTCAGGTCCTGCCGCCGGATGAGGTGCTCAGCGACTTGGCCGACCTGTTCAAGATCTTCGGGGATTCCACCCGGATCAAGATCCTCTACGCCCTGCTCCGGTCCGAGCTGTGCGTGTGCGACATCGCTGATCTGCTGGGACTGACCCAGTCCGCCATCTCCCACCAGCTGCGGGTCCTGCGGAGCAGCAAGCTGGTCAAATTCCGCCGGGATGGCAAGACCCTCTATTATTCCCTGGCCGACGAGCACGTCTGCCGCATCCTCTCCCAGGGGATGGAACACGTGGAAGAGTGAGCGGTGGCTTTCTTTCATTGCGGATCACGTTTGCCTATGCCCTGGCCGAAGAGGGGGACCGCCGGGCGGTGGCGGAGGAGACCGCCGTGCCAGCCTGCTGCGCCTTTCTGGAGGGGGCGGTGCCTCCCTCCAACCGTGTTCCGTCCCGTCCAGCTGTATCCCGGTGGACTCGGCGGTAATGAGACCATGACCCATCAAAAGTTTTGAGGAGTGTTGAAGATGAAAAAAGACGTTCAAACTGGTAGACCTGGATTGTGCCAACTGCGCGGCCAAGATGGAGGCCGCCGTCCAGAAGATCGACGGCGTCACCGCCGCCTCCGTCAGCTTTATGACCCAGAAGATGACCATCGAGGGGGACGACGCCCGCTTTGACGAGATCGTGAAGGAGGCAGTCAGGGTCTGCAAAAAGTGGAACCTGACTGCGAGATCCTGGTGAAATAAAACAGGACAGAGGGGCTTCCCTCTGTCCCCGCCTCTGGAGGAACCGCCATGACAAAAAAGCAGAAAAAAATGCTCTCCCGCATCCTAATCAGCGCCGTCCTCTTTTTGCTCCTCTACACCGTCCCCGCCCAGGGGGTGGTCCGTCTCCTGCTCTACCTCATCCCCTATGCTGTTATCGGCTGGGATGTACTGTGGAGGGCGGTGAAGAACATCCGCAACGGCCAGGTCTTTGACGAAAACTTTCTCATGTCCATCGCCACCATCGGCGCTTTCGGCTGCGGGGAGTACCCCGAGGCCGTGGCCGTCATGCTCTTCTATCAGGTGGGCGAGCTCTTCCAGAGCGTGGCTGTGGGGCGCAGCCGGCAGTCCATCGCCGCCCTGATGGACATCCGTCCCGACTACGCCAACATGGAGCGGGACGGCCAGCTGGTCCAGGTGGACCCGGAGGAGGTGGCGGTGGGTGACACCATCGTCATCAAGGCCGGCGAGCGGGTCCCCCTGGATGGCATAGTCACCCAGGGAAACAGCGCGCTGGATACCGCCGCCCTCACCGGGGAATCCCTTCCCCGGGACGTAGCCGCCGGGGACGAGGTGATCAGCGGCTGTGTCAACCTGTCCGGCCTGCTCCATGTCCGGGTCACCAGGCCCTTTGGGGAATCCACCGTGGCCAAGATCCTGGACTTGGTGGAGAATTCCAGCGAAAAGAAGGCCAAGGCGGAACACTTTATCACTAAATTCGCCCGGTACTACACCCCCGCCGTGGTTTTTGCCGCCCTGGCCCTGGCCGTTATCCCCTCCCTGCTGCTTGAGGGAGGCTGGGGCGTGTGGGTCCCCAGGCGCTGAACTTCCTGGTGGTGTCCTGTCCCTGCGCCTTGGTGATCTCCATCCCCCTCTGCTTCTTCGGCGGCATCGGCGGTGCCTCCAAGCATGGCATTCTGGTGAAGGGCAGCAACTACCTGGAGGCCCTGGCTCGGGCAGGCATCGTGGTCTTTGACAAGACCGGCACCCTCACCCGGGGCACCTTCGAGGTCACGGTGATCCACCCCCAGCAGCTCAGCGAACAGGAACTGTTGGAGCTGGCCGCCCTGGCGGAGCATTTCAGCACCCATCCCATCTCTCTGTCCATCCAGGCCGCCTGCCGGCCCGCCCCAGACCCGGCCCGGGTCACCGACGTCAAGGAGATCGCCGGCCGGGGCGTCCAGGCCGTGGTGGATGGCAGGACCGTGCTGGCCGGCAATCAGAAACTGATGGACCAGTTCCAGATCTCCTTTGAGGACCGCTGCCGCCACATGGGCACCATCATCCACGTGGCGGTGGATGGGGAATACGCCGGTCACATCGTCATCTCCGACCAACCCAAGCCGGAGGCCGCCCAGGCCCTTTCTGACCTGAAGGCCGCCGGAGTCCGCCGCACGGTCATGCTCACCGGCGACGCCCAGAGCGCCGCCGAGGGCGTGGCCCGGGAGCTGGGTCTGGATGAGTTCCACGCCGAGCTGCTGCCCGGAGACAAAGTGGACCAGGTGGAGCGCCTGCTGGCCCAGAAGCAGCCCAAGGAAAATCTTGTTTTTGTGGGGGACGGCATCAACGATGCCCCCGTCCTCTCCCGGGCGGACATCGGTGTGGCTATGGGGCGCTGGGCTCTGATGCGGCCATCGAGGCGGCGGACATCGTGCTTATGGACGATGACCTCTCCAAGCTGGCCCAGGCGGTGCGCATCGCCCGCAAGACCCTGTCCATCGTCCGTCAGAACATCGTCTTCGCCCTGGCGGTGAAGGGGCTGGTGCTGGTCCTGTCCGCTCTGGGCTATGTGGGCATGTGGTGGGCCGTCTTCGCCGACGTGGGCGTCTCGGTCCTGGCCATCCTCAACGCCAGCCGGATGCTGCGGGCAAAATGACAAAAAGACTAAAAGATCAGGTGCCGCCCCGGGGCGGCACCTGGTTTTCACGTCTGCGTCTCATCCTTGTACCGGTCGATGGGCACCAGCCCCCGGAAAAAATCGTCGTACTGGGCGTTCAGCACGGTCCTCAGGGCAATCAGGTCACTGACGAACAGATTTCTCCGCCCGGTCTCGATCTGGGAATAGGCGGACTGGAGCATGGGCCTGCCAAGCTGTGCCATCCTGGCGCACACATCCTCCTGGGTCAGCCCCCGGGCCTCCCGCAGTTTCCGCAGGTTCCCGCCGATGCTGAGGTCCTGTATCAGCTTTGCCATAATCGCTCCTTTCAAATTATTGCTATTGCGATTTTCTCGATCACAGCAAATGCTATGGCGCAATGATCACTATCTGGCGATAATTATATTTTTGCCCAATAAAAGCCCCCTGTCCCGAGGGGGAACAGGGGCCGCCGTCCGCTTATTTGCCGCAGAAGTCCTTGGCCACTTCCACAATGTGCTCGGCGCACAGGCCGAACTGCTTGAGCAGCGCGGCGGCGGGTCCGGAATGGCCGAACTCGTCGTTGACGCCGATGCGGCGCACGGGGGTAGGGCACTTCTCGCTCAGCAGCGCGCACACGGCCTCGCCCAGGCCGCCGACGATGTTGTGCTCCTCGCAGGTGATGATTCTGCCGCACTCCCGGGCGGCCTTGAGCACCAGTTCCTCGTCCAGGGGCTTGATGGTGGCCATATTGATGACCCGGGCGCTGATGCCGGCCTCCTTCAGGGCCTTGCCCGCCTCCAGCGCCCATAGGAGAGCAGGCCGTTGGCGATGATGGCCACGTCGGAGCCGTCCGGGAGCACCTCGCCCTTGCCGATCTGGAACTGGTAGTTCTCCTCGTCGTGGAACACGGGCACGCCGGCGCGGCCGAAGCGCATGTAGACCGGCCCCAGATGCTGGTAGGCGGCCTTGACCATGGCGCGGGCCTCCACGTCGTCGGCGGGGGACATGACCACCATGCCGGGGATGGAGCGCATGAGGGCAAAATCCTCGCAGCACTGGTGGGACGCGCCGTCCTCGCCCACGGAGATGCCGCCGTGAGTGGCGCCGATCTTCACGTTCAGGTGGGGATAGCCGATGGAGTTGCGCACCTGCTCAAAGGCCCGTCCGGCGGCGAACATGGCGAAGCTGGAGGCAAAGGGCACCAGCCCCATGGCGGCGGCGCCGGCGGCAGCAGACATCATATCCGCCTCGGCGATGCCGCAGTCAAAGTGGCGGTCGGGGAACGCCTTCTTGAAGACGCCGGTCTTGGTGGCGCCGGCCAGGTCGGCGTCGAACACGATCAGGTCGGGATGGGAGGCGCCCAGCTCAGCCAGCGCGCTGCCATAGCTGTCCCGGGTCGCGATCTTCTTCACATCTGCCATCTTACATCCCCTCCACTTCTGCCAGGCGGGCTTTCAGCTCGTCCATGGCGGTCTTGTACTCCTCGTCGTTGGGGGCCTTGCCGTGCCAGCCTGCCACGTCCTCCATGAAGGGAGACCCCTTGCCCTTGATGGTGGTCATGATGATGGCGAAGGGGACGCCCTTGGTGGCTCTGGCCTCGTCAAAGGCGGACTCCATCTGCTCGAAGTCGTGGCCGTCGATCTCCCGGACCTGGAAGCCGAAGGCACGCAGCTTCTCCGGAATGGGATAGGGGCTCATCACGTCGGCCACATTGCCGTCGATCTGAAGGCCGTTGTTGTCAATGATGACGCACAGGTTGTCCAGCTTATAGTGGTGGGCGAACATAAAGGCCTCCCACACCTGGCCCTCCTGGATCTCGCCGTCGCCCAGCAGGGTGTACACCCGGCAGTCCTTGCCCTGGTACTTGGCGGCCAGCGCCATGCCGGCGGCGGCGGAGATGCCCTGGCCCAGAGAGCCGGTGGACATATCCACGCCGGGAGTCTCGTTCATGTTGGGGTGGCCCTGGAGGTAGCTGCCGATGTGGCGCAGGGTCTTCAGCTCCTCCCAGGGGGAAGAAGCCCTTCAGGGCCAGGGCGGCGTACAGGCCGGGGGCGGTGTGTCCCTTGGAGAGGACGAAGCGGTCCCGGTCCTCCCACTTGGGGTCGGCGGGGTCCACCTTCATCTCCCGGAAGTACAGGTAGGTGAACAGGTCGGCGGCGGACAGGCTGCCGCCGGGATGGCCGGCCTTGGCGGCGTGGGTGCCTTCGATGACGCCCATGCGCACCTTGCAGGCCGTAGCCATCAGCTGCTTTTTCTCACTGGCTGTCATGACGTTCTCCTTCTTCTTCGATTTCCGGTCGCAGGTCCTTCTCTCTCTTCCCGCGGCCGGAGCGTTTCTATGCGTATTATAAAACAGTCCTTCCAAAAGTGCAAGGGACCGTCCGCTTACTTTCCATGAAACGATGGGATGGACCCATGCATAAAAAAAAAAGAGGCTCCCTGTTCCCAAAGGGGGAGACAGGGAGCCTCAGTTTGCCGAAAAAAGCCTCGCAGAGTTCGCGCCTGCGCGCGGCAGACTGCATCTTTCTCGAAAAAGCGGCTTTGCCGCTTTTTCGACCGTCTCATGCCATCGCCAGCCCGGAGTAAGGGGTGTCCATGGGGATGGTCACGTCCAGGCCGGGGATGGTGATGCTCTCCCCGGCGGCGTCACAGTAGTAGATGTCCAGGGAAGAGGGCTCCCCCTTCTCCGGGTCCACAAAGTTGTACTGGAGGGTATGCTGGATGCTGTCCAGGATGGTGGCCGCCAGCTCCCCCGCGTCATACACGTGGAACTCCTCCTTCTGGGGGTCCGGCGGACCGGTAAAGATGGAGCAGGTGTCGGCAAAAGACACCGTCATGCCGCCCGGACCGCTGGTGATCTCGTCCGCCAGATCCAGGTTCCAGCCGGTGAGCTCCGCCATACCGGCGATCATGGCCTCCGCGGGCACCAGGCCCTGCTCGTCCAGCTCCCCTTCATAGGTCATAGGGTATTCCTGAAATGTCCCATCCATGCCGATGTACAGGGTGTACTCTGTCCCCTGGGGCTGGGCCTGGCTCCCGCCGGCCGTGCCGTCCGCCTGTTGACTGGAACTGCCGGCGGAGGACTGGGAGCCTGCCGGCTCCTGGGCGGAGGTGCCGGGGTCCGGGCTCCCGGACGCGCTCCCTGTCGGCGTCTCGCCTCCGACGCAGGCGGCCAGACTAAACAGCAGGGCTCCGGCACAAAATACAGATACTAGCTTTTTCATCGTTTCCTCCTTTTCCACGATGGCCTTGGGTCTCTCACTCCCGCTCTGGAGTGATTGGGGCTATCATAGCCACATCCGCCTCCGCCGTCAAGGAATTTTCCCCAACCTTCACACTTTGGTCACGGAATCTTTACCGCCCGGTCAAAAAAGCCCGCTCTCTGACCGGAGGAATATTTTATCAAATGGACGAATTTGGGAAAAGGGGCAAGGCAGTGCCAGTCCTTCTCCTCTGGAGGGGAAGGACTGGGGCGCTTTTCTGTCAGGCCGGAGCAGGCGGGATTTCTTGACTTTCCGCAGAAGTGGGCATATTATGAAAAATACTTGATCGTCAGGGGGAAATCAGAACCATGTTTCACTATCTGGACAATGCCGCCACCACACAGACCCGGCCGGAGGCCGCTCAGGCGGCTGTGACCGCCATGACGGAGGAGTGGGGCAACCCATCCTCCCGGTACGCCTTCGGCCAGGAGGCGTCGGGACGGCTGAAGGAGCATCGGGCACAAGTGGCCGCCGGCCTGGGCTGCCGCCCGGAGGAAGTGTACTTCCTCTCCTGCGGCACTGAGGGGGACAACTGGGCCATTGCCGCCGCAGTGGAGAAGAACCGGCGGAAAGGAAAACACATCATCACCACCGCCATCGAACACGCCGCGGTGCTGGAGCCCATCCGGGAGCTGGAACGGCAGGGCTATGAGGTCACCTGGCTCCAGCCGGACCAGCAAGGGATCATCACGGCAGAGCAGGTGGAGGCGGCCCTGCGCCCGGACACCATCCTGGTGGCCATGATGCTGGTGAACAACGAGCTGGGCACCGTCCTCCCGGTGGCCGAGACCGCCCGCGCCATCCGTGCGGCCCGCTGCCCCGCCCTGCTCCACTGTGACGCGGTCCAGGGCTTTCTGAAGGTCCCCTTCACCCCGGAGGGGCTGGGGGTGGACACCCTGGCGGTGAGCGGGCACAAGGTCCACGCTCCCAAGGGCATCGGGGCCCTGTATATCCGCCGGGGGCTGAGGCTGCCGCCGCTGATCCGGGGGGGCGGACAGGAGGAGGGACTGCGCTCCGGCACGGAGTCCACGGCCCAGACCGCCGCCTTTGCCGCCGCGGTGGAGGCGGGGCGGGCCAGCCTGGAGCGGGACCTGGCCCACATGCGGGAACTGAAGGACTACGCCGCCCGCACCCTGCGGGAGCAGGTGCCGGGGCTGGAGCTGATCGGGGCGGGGACCGCCCCACACATCCTCCCTGTCACCCTGCCCGGCTACAAGAGCGAGGTGGTGCTCCGCTTCCTCAGCGACAGGGGGATCTATGTCTCCTCCGGCTCCGCCTGCCACAAGGGCAAGCCCAGCCATGTGTACGCGGCCCTGAAGCTGCCCAAACCCCAGCTGGACGGCATACTGCGGATCAGCTTCTCCTACGACACCGCCCGGGAGGACGTGGACGCCCTGGTCCAGGGGCTGAAGGAGGCTCAGGCCCAGCTGTTCACCAGTTTGTCCTGAGGGGAGCGTCAGACACAGAAGAAAACAAATAAAGAATAAAGGAGTGGAGCGGGATGACACCGGAACTGCGGATCACGGTCCTGATGGAAAATACGGCCCGGGAGGGGCTGGAGGCGGAGCACGGCCTGTCCTTCTTCCTGGAGTACCGGGGCAGGCGCTTTCTGCTGGATGCGGGCTCCTCCGGCCGGTTTGCGGACAATGCCCAAAAGCTGGGGGTGGACTTGGATGGGGTAGAACTGGCGGCTCTGTCCCACGGACACTACGACCATGCCGACGGCCTGCGGGCCTTTTTGCCCTCAATGACAGGGCCCCGGTGTATATACGGCCCCAGGCGGGGGAGGCTTACTACTCCAAGTCGGGAGGCTCCCCAGATTTGTGGGTATCCATCGGGAGATCTGGGAGGGCTTCCGGGACCGCTTCGTGCCGGTGGATGGGCTGTACCCCCTCTGCCCCGGGGCCTGGCTGGCGCCGGAGACCGTCCGGGGCGGGCCCTTTGCCAGCCGGGAGCCCAATCTGCTGCGCAAGGTGGGGAGGACCGGTTCCTGCCCGACGACTTTTCCCACGAGCAGTCCATGGTGCTGGAGACCGGGCGGGGGCTGGTGGTGCTCAACTCCTGCTGCCATGGGGGTGTGGTAAACATCGTGAAGGGCGTGCTGGACCAGTTCCCGGGACAGCGGGTGTATGCCCTGCTGGGCGGCCTGCATATGCTCAGTCCTGGGGCCAATGCGCTCAACTGTCCCCCGGACTATGTCCGCCAGGTGGCCGCCGCGCTGCTGGAGCTGGGTGTGGAGCACCTGTGGACGGGGCACTGCACTGGTCCTGCCGCCTTTGCACTGCTGAAGGAGGAGCTGGGGGACCGGGTGGAGCCCCTCACCGGCGGAATGCGGCTGGGTATTTAAGGAGCGGGATATCGTCCATGTTTGGACGGACTCATTAGCAATTTCAGAAGCCCTCTGCAAAAACAGATCGCAGAGGGCTTCTTCCGTTTGTTCAAAATAAATTCATAAAGTAACTATTGACAATTTGGAGGTCAGGTGGTACTCTATCGTTAGCACTCATGGAATATGAGTGCTAAAATTAGAAAAACACCGAGGTGAGCGTGCAATGGAGCTGACCAACCGGAAAAAGCGGATCCTGCGGGCCATCGTGGAGACCTATATCGCCACCGCCGAGCCGGTGGGCTCCAAGGCCATCGCCCAGCTGGCTGGATTGGATGTGTCCGCCGCCACCATTCGCAATGAGATGGCAGACCTGACCGAGATGGGGCTGCTGGAACAGCCTCACACCTCCGCCGGGCGGGTCCCCTCCTCCGCCGGTTACCGTCTGTATGTCAACGAGCTGATGGGGCAGCACCAGCTGACCCTTCAGGAGACGGAGCGGATCAACAGAGCGCTGAACCTGAAGATGGAGGAGCTGGACCGGGTCATCGACCAGGCCGGCAAGGTGCTCTCCCAGATCAGCGACTACCCGGTGTTCTCCATCGCGGCCGGCCCAGAGCGGGTGACAGTGAAGCGGTACGATCTGCTGATGGTGGAGAAGGGCGCTTTCATCGTGGTGGTGATGACCGACACCAGCGTGGTGAAAAACAAGATCATCCGGGTGCCGGGAGAGCTGTCCGAGACTCAGCTCCAGCTGCTCTCCGCCGTGCTCAACAGCTCCTTTGTGGGGCTGGAACTGGCCGAGATGCTGGAGGCACTGGAAAAGATGGAGGCCCACTCCGCCCCAGGTGCCTTTGAGATGATCTCCTGGTGGTGGACTTTGCCATGGAGATCCTGGAGGAGCAGAGCCGCAAGACAGTACACACCGCCGGGATCACCCACCTGCTGGAGCACCCGGAGTATCACAGCCTGGACAAGGCTAAGCCGCTGATGACCTATCTTTCAGAGGAGTCGGAGGCATCCAAGCTGCCGGTCGCCCTGGACGGCGGCAGGAACATGAACATCCTTATCGGCCCGGAAAATGTGAACGAGGCCCTGAAGGACACCAGCGTGGTGGTGGCCAGCTATGACATCGGCGACGATATGCGGGGCGTCATCGGAGTGGTGGGCCCCACCCGTATGGACTATGCAAAGGTGACTGCACGCCTGTCCTACTTCGCCGACAGCCTCACCCGGATGTTCGGCAAGGGGGAGCTCCCCTCCGGAGACGGAGACGGGGACGGGCAGGCGCAGGAATAGGAGGAAGATAGCCCATGAGTCAGAAAGAAAAGAACAAGACGCCCCCCGAGCTGGACGATCAGCTGGAGGAGGCGGCCGCGAAGGAAGCGGCTGAGGAGCCGGCCGAAGCGGAGGCCGGGGCCACCGACCCTCTGATGGATGAGCTGGAGGCGCTGAAGGACCAGGCGGCCCAGCAGGAGGACAAATACCTCCGTTTGGCGGCCGAGTACGACAACTTCCGCCGGCGCACTGCCAAGGAAAAGGAGTCCATCTGGAACGACGCCAAGGCGGACGCCGCATTGGCCTTCCTCCCGGTGTACGACAATCTGGAACGGGCCCTGAAGCAGGAGACTGCAGACGAGGCGTATAAAAAGGGCGTGGAGATGACCATGAACCAGCTGAAGACTGTGCTGGAAAAGCTGGGCATCACCGAGATCGACGCCCTGGGAAAACCCCTTTGACCCCGCCCTGCACAACGCGGTCATGCACATTGAAGATGAGAATTTTGGAGAAAACACCGTGGCCGAGGTCTTTCAGGCCGGCTTTAAGCTGGGCGATAAGGTCATCCGGTTTGCCATGGTGAAGGTCGCCAACTGACGAAAAACAGAATGGAGGAGACAGCTCAGTGAGAGATCCCATGATCCGGAAAAAGCCTGCCGGCAGTGCCTCTGCCTGGACCCGGCCGTCTACGCCCTGTTTCTGACGGCCAGCATGTGTTTCCTGTTCTCTTTTGTCTTTTATCTGCTCTCTTTCATCTTTTTGACCTTGTAAATACAAATCTTTTCATATTGGAGGAACGGAATTATGTCTAAGATTATTGGTATCGACTTAGGTACAACCAATAGCTGCGTTGCCGTTATGGAGGGCGGCGACCCCGTGGTCATCCCCAACGCAGAAGGCAACCGCACCACCCCGTCCGTCGTGGCCTTCTCCAAGGACGGCGAGCGCATGGTGGGCCAGGTGGCCAAGCGCCAGGCCATCACCAACCCCGACCGGACCGTCATCTCCATCAAGCGGGAGATGGGGTCCGACTATAAGGTGGACATTGACGGCAAGAAGTACACCCCCCAGGAGATCTCCGCCATGATCCTGCAGAAGCTGAAGGCGGACGCTGAGGCCTATCTGGGCCAGAAGGTCTCCGAGGCCGTCATCACCGTCCCCGCCTACTTTAACGACGCCCAGCGCCAGGCCACCAAGGATGCGGGCAAGATCGCCGGCCTGGATGTGAAGCGGATCATATCACCGCCGACGCCACCGGCCCC
>VOFD01001895.1_pt1 | contig 13260 bp, 18 predicted proteins | sample 5384101 | NCBI WGS metagenome assembly VOFD01 (sample SAMN12384723, study PRJNA508395) | human gut metagenome | isolation source: healthy gut C | host: Homo sapiens
AAAGGAAGGCATAACGGGCACCTCTTTTCAGAAAGTCGGAATGGTCTTCGTACGATTCACGGGGATGCTTGTAGGCACGGAAGCATTCATTGCGGGCATCGTCGTCATGACGGACCGAACGCCCGCGCCAACTGCCGCCACACTTGATGCCGAAGTGATTATTACTCTTGCGTGCCAACTGGCTGTTTCCGGCTCCGCTTTCAAGCAATCCCTGTGCCAGAGTGATGCTTGCGGGAATTTTTGTGAAGCTTCATCTGCTCCACAGCCAAGTCACTATACTTATTTATATATTCTACATAACGCGTGCATTCCGTCTTTGTGCCTGTACTCCTACGGCAAAGTAATAATGGCAGTTAGAAAGACTAGTCTATACAATTTGTTCTCCATTTTAATTATATGTGGATTATAGGACACAAAAATCATAAAAATAATTGGGATTATCAATCTCTTTTCTAACTTTGTAACATGATTTGTAGAACTAACCGTATTTACCGATATGAAGGACCTCACAATTACCGCTATAATCAAAGTATATCAATACGATGAACTGAACGAAGCTGACCGGTCATTAATGAAAACAGCCATGGAAGCAACCGCCCGCAGTTATGCTCCTTATTCGCATTTTCGGTAGCGCCGCCGCACTGCTGAACAACGGAACCATTGTGACGGGAACCAATCAGGAGAATGCGGCCTATCCGTCCGGACTCTGTGCCGAACGCACTACGCTATTTTATGCCAACTCGCAGTATCCCGACCAACCGGTAAATACTCTCGCTATCGCAGCAAGAACGGAAAAAGGATTTTATAGAAACGTCCGATTCCTCCTTGTGGCGCCTGCCGCCAAGTGATTCTGGAAACGGAAAACGCTATGGGCAACCAATACGTATCTTGCTCTACGGCAAAGAATGTATCTACGAAGTAAAGAGTATAGGCGATTTACTACCGCTGTCATTTGACGCATCAGCTATGGAGGAATAAAGTATGTTACAACAATATCACACAAAACTAAAAGGCACTCTTGCACTCACGGATTCTTATCTGACAGAGAAAGCGTTACAAAAGAAAAAGGACTCTATAAGTTTATATGGGTGCGCAACGGAAGTATCACGGTAGAAATTGACCACCAGGAAATGGTATTGGTCAAGGATGAGGTAATCTCACTTACCCATCTGCAACACCTCGAATTCAAATCAATCGACGGTGAATACCTGACCCTCCTATTCAACAGCAACTTCTATTGTATTTATGGAAATGATCATGAAGTATCATGCAGCGGTTTCCTATTCAACGGTTCGTCCCATCTGATCCGCTTCATGCTGAATGAGCAAGAACGCAAGGAATCGGATACCATCACCGAAGCGTTGGAAAACGAGTTCACCGTTTCCGACAGCCTGCAGGAAGAAATGCTGCGTATCCTGCTGAAGCGTTTCATCATCCAATGCACCCGAATCGCCCGTCAACGACTGGATATCACGCGCGAAAAAGGAATCCGGCTTCGAAATTGTCCGCCAATACTACAACCTAGTAGACGAGCATTACCGGACCAAAAACAGGTACAGGACTATGCCGATATGCTTCACAAGTCACCGAAGACACTTTCGAACATATTCTCAACATGTAAACTGCCTTCTCCGCTAAGGGTCATCCACGAACGGGTGGAAGCGGAAGCCAAACGCCTTCTGCTTTACAGCAACAAAAGCGCGAAAGGAGATTGCTGATATTCTAGGTTTTGAGGATCAGGCTTCTTTCAGCCGTTTCTTTAAAAATATGACAGGACAGAGTGCCGTACAGTTCAGAAATACGGAAGTTGGGAAGAATTGATAAGTGAAGCGGAAGTATTGCCATTTCGGGGGGTATGCAGAAAAGCACGACCTTTGCGGTATAAAGTTAAACCCATAAAAAGACCGCAAAATGAAAGAGAAATTTATTGCTTTGCTTACCTTCACTTCCAGCTTGAAGAATTTCGGAATTAAGTTTATCCGTGTAGCTATCTTAGTCGTATTCGTATGGATCGGTGGACTGAAATATTTCCACTACGAAGCCGACGGAATTGTTCCTTTTGTAGCCAACAGTCCCTTCATGAGCTTCTTCTATGCGAAAGACGCACCCGAATACAAAGAATACAAAAATCCGGAAGGAGCCTTCGTTCCGGAAAACCGCGCCTGGCACGAAGCCAATCGCACTTATACTTTCTCCTATGGATTAGGAGCGCTCATCATGAGTATCGGTATTCTGGTATTCCTGGGCATTTTTCTTCCCGAAAGTAGCGCTGGTAGGTGATACGCTCGCCATCATTATGACGTTGGGTACACTATCCTTCCTTGTCACCACGCCCGAAGTCTGGGTTCCGAATCTGGGTGGAGATGAATTTGGCTTTCCGCTATTGTCCGGTGCCGGAAGACTGGTTATCAAAGATATCGTTATTCTCGCAGGAGCCGTAGTGCTTCTTTCAGACTCGTCACAACGCGTACTCAAAACACTGAAAAAAAGCTGATTCTGTCCGCTACGGACACCTTTGCTTCCCGGATATGACGCAAAACAAATATACTCTTCATGTGTTATAATAGCTGAGTATAAATCGTTAATCAAAAGGAAGTTATGAAACAGTATGATGCAATTATTATAGGATTCGGCAAGGCAGGAAAACACTGGCTGCCGAACTTTCCAACAGAGGATGGCAGGTCGCTGTCGTCGAACAGTCCGATGAAATGTACGGAGGGGCTTGCCCTAACGTAGCCTGTATACCAACCAAAACTTTGATTCACGAATCAGAGATTTCCACCCTGCTTTATCACAATGATTTTGATAAGCAGAGTAACATGTATAGGCAGGCGATTGCCAGAAAAAACAAACTTACCTCTTTTTTTAAGAGAAAATAACTACGAGAAATTAAGCAAACGCCCTAATGTGACTATTTACAGGTAAAGGGTCTCTCGTTTCAGCCAATACGGTGAAGGTTGTCTTCCCGAAGAAGAAATCGAACTGCAGGGAAAGAGATTTTTATCAATACCGGCTCTACACCTATTATTCCCAGTATAGAGGGTATTCAGCAAAGTCGAAATGTGTACACCAGTACCACTCTTCTGGAATTGGATATTCTGCCAAAGCACCTGATTATTGTAGGCGGAGGCTATATCGGACTGGAGTTTGCTTCGATGTACGCCGGCTTCGGAAGTAAAGTGACTCTTCTCGAAGCAGGAAACAGATTCATGCCCCGCAATGATTCGGATATTGCGAAAAGCGTTCGGGAAGTGATGGGAGAAGAAAGGAGTCGAGATTCGTCTGAATGTCCGTACTCAATCGATCCATGATACGACGACGGGGTAACTCTGACTTATTCGGATACTTCGGACGGCACTCCTTACTTTGTAGACGGTGATGCGATCCTTATTGCCACAGGCCGCAAACCAATGATTGAAGGACTGAACCTGCAAGCAGCCGGTGTAGAAGTCGATGCGCACGGGGCAATTGTAGTCAATGACCAATTACATACCAATGCCCCCTCATATATGGGCAATGGGAGATGTAAAAGGAGGAGCGCAATTTACCTATGTCTCACTGGATGATTTTCGTATTATCCGGGATCAGCTTTTCGGGGACAAGAAACGTGACATCAACGACAGGGGATCCTCTGCCTTATGCTGTATTTATCGATCCGCCATTGGCACATATCGGAATTACGGAAGAGGAGGCACTGAGAAAAGGGTATTCTTTTAAAGTCTCCCCGACTGCCGGCAACCTCCGTTGTCCGTTCGCGTACCTTGCAACAGACTGATGGGATGCTAAAGGCTATTATCAATAGCCATAGCGCTAAGATTATGGGATGTACCATGTTCTGTACCGATGCTCCGGAACTGATCAATATGGTTGCAATGGCTATGAAGACGGGACAGACTTCTACGTTCCTGCGTGACTTCATCTTCACACATCCGAGTATGAGCGAGGGGTTGAATCAATTTTTGACGTATAATGTAAAGGGAGGGACTAAAACGTGCAGGAATACGTTAATAACTTATTATGTCTTTCCACTAATCTGAGCCTATTTTATGGCAATAACAGTTATCCCCAGTCGCACATTTGAGTAATACTTAGATGTACGACTGGGGAAAATGATTTATGCAAGAAAAAACAAGAAAGACCGGCATTAAACACTCAAATGAATCAAATACTCATATCTATCATTTAAAACAGACTCAAAACAGAGCCTCTGAATCGAGTAAACAGAGCCTCTGAATGGACTAAACAAAGCCTCTGATTCAACCGAACAGAACCTCTGAAATACATCTTTTTTAGCTAAAAACGGTGATATATAAAAGAAAGTACTATCTTTGCACCCAAGTTAAACTATATACTTACCACAATGAGAATTTCTAAGTAAGACAACACTTCCGGTAAACATCACTTTTCATCCATGCTTTTTCTTTATCGTTAAGCATCACGAAATTCGTGTTGTTTAGCCAGTATTGTGTTTGTCGTTCCCTTGTCCCGTGATTATCCTCACCCAGTTTTCAACCTCAAACCCAATAGACCATCATGCCTATTAGTATTCAACAAATCAGCTATATCCATCCGGATAAAGAAGTATTATTCAGTGACCTTAACTTTGCCATCAGTAAAGGGCAGAAGTTAGGATTAGTCGGCAACAACGGCTGTGGCAAATCTACCCTGCTGCAAATTATTGCCGGACAATTAGCACCCTCTTCCGGCGTCATCGTCCGACCGGACGACCTCTATTATATTCCCCAACATTTCGGGCAATATGATTCGTTGACCATCGCGCAAGCCTTACAGATAGACCATAAGCAGAAAGCACTACATGCTATCCTTGCGGGAGATGCCTCAATCGAAAATTTCAGCATATTGAACGACGACTGAATATAGAAGAACGTTCCGTCGCCGCCCTCGATTCGTGGGGATTGGGCCAATTCCCACTATCCTACCCAATGAATCTGCTCAGCGGAGGAGAAAAAGACACGCGTATTCCTCGCAGGTATGGACATTCATAATCCATCCGTCATACTGATGGATGAACCGACCAATCATCTCGATTCGTCAGGCAGACAACGTCTGTATGACTGGGTGGAAAATGGCGTTCCACGCTGTTGGTAGTAAGCCATGACCGTACACTGCTGAATCTTCTTCCCGAAATATGTGAACTGGAAAAGCATCAGATCAGCTATTACGGTGGAAACTATGAATTTTACAAAGAACAAAAAACACTGATGCAAGAAGCCCTGCAACAACGCATCGAAGAAAAAGAAAAAGCGCTCCGCACCGCCCGCAAGGTAGCCCGCGAAACAGCTGAACGGAGGATAAACAGAATGTACGTGGTGAAAAAAAAGAAACCTGAAAAAAGGTGTTCCGCGTATTGTACTGAACGGTTTGCAAAGCAAATCGGAAAAGAGCACTGCCAAACTAACCGGTGCCCATCAGGAGAAAGCCGAGAAGTTAACTGACGAGCGTAACCAACTCCGAAGTTCACTCTCGCCGACAGCTGCACTAAAGACTGACTTTAACAATTCCGGACTTCATACCGGTAAAATACTGGTTACGGCAGAGGAGATTAACTTCGGTTATCATCCCGATCAGCCACAACTTTGGCAAGCTCCTCTCAGCTTCCAGCTGAAAAGCGGGGACCGCCTTCGTATAGAAGGAGGCAACGGCAGCGGAAAAACAACTCTGCTGAAAATCATAACCGGACAACTTCAACCACTGAAAGGCACGCTCATACAGGCAAATTTCACCTATGTATATCTGAATCAGGAATATTCGATCATCAATGATCGAAACAGTATTTTGGAACAAGCCTATGCCTTCAATGGCCGCAACCTGCCGGAGCACGAAATAAAGATTATTCTGAACCGATATTTATTTCCGGCTTCCGAATGGGATAAATCTTGCCGGAAGCTAAGCGGCGGAGAGAAAATGAGACTTGCCTTTTGTTGCCTGATGATCAGTAATAATATGCCCGATATGTTTATACTGGACGAACCGACCAATAACCTGGATATACAAAGCATCGAAATTATTACCGCTACCATCAAAAACTATGCAGGTACTGTGATAGCAATCTCACACGATAATTATTTCATTCAGGAAATTGGTGTCGAACAAAGCATATTTTTGAGTTAATCTATTGATATTTTATCCGGTACACCCTACATATATCGATACAGTTTTTATAACTTCGCAGCGCGAAGAAAATAGAAAAATATAAAATGAATCAAACAGCTGAATCCCTGTGGTTTGTCTTTTTACAAAGACGAACTACTACTTGAAAAGGAGGGGAACGGTACATTTGCCATTCCCCTGCGGAGAAATTCCTCCTATCCTGATCAAAGACAAGACTACAGTACACAATATCACCACACTGGAAGGAAGAAACTGCAAAGCTTATTCCGTATCCCAACCTATTGAAGAGACAGAGCAATATGCAATGATAGGGCTTCGCGCTTCTTACGAATACCTTCCGCTGGGACATTATCAGGCAGCAGGCAAAGCCCACGAAATACTGCATTGGGACAGAAACAGTCTGTTCTGCTCGGCTTGCGGCACTCCGATGGAACAAAAAGGAATCTATCATGAAACGCTGTCCGAACTGTGGCCGTGAAGTGTATCCGGCTATCTCGACAGCCATCCTTGTTTTAGTGCGCAAAGGCGACTCCATACTTCTCGTTCATGCCCGCAACTTTAAAGGTACTTTCAATAGCCTGGTAGCCGGATTCCTCGAAACCGGCGAGACATTGGAAGAGTGTGTAGCCCGCGAAGTGAAAGAGGAAACCGGACTGGACGTGAAGAATATCACTTATTTCGGCAACCAGCCCTGGCCCTACCCCAGCGGATTAATGGTAGGATTCATTGCCGATTATGCCGGAGGAGAAATCAAATTGCAAGAAGAGGAATTAAGCTCCGGTGATTTCTATACAAGAGATAATTTGCCGGAACTTCCACGAAAGTTGAGCCTGGCACGGAAAATGATCGACTGGTGGCTGGAATGCTCCCATAAATAAACAGACATGGAGAACATCATCAAAGGAATCCGCCGATATTATCCGGTATCTGACAGCTCACTGGAAATGCTTTTCAGCCACATGAAAAAGCTGGAATTGCCAAAGAAACACTTACTGATACACGGCGGAGTATCAGATCGTCACGTCTACTTTATTGAGAAAGGATTTTGCCGCTCCTATTGCCTGCGTGACGGTGAAGAAATCACGATCTGGTTCTCACGCGAAGGCGATATCACTTTTGCGATGAAAGACTTATACCACAACCAACCGGGATACGAATATGTAGAGTTACTGGAAGATTGCGAACTATATGCCATACGCATTGATGAATTAAATCAGATTTATGAAACAAATATCGAAATTGCCAACTGGGGACGCATTATCCATCAGGAATGTCTGCTCTACATGGACATACACCACATAAAACCGACTATACCTACCGGCCAAAGAACGCTACGAACAACTTCTACGCGAACAGCCGGATGTAATTCACCGTGCCCAACTGGGATATATAGCTTCCTTTCTTGGGATGACTCCACAACATTTAAGCCGCCTGCGCTCCGAATCCTGAGTTCTTTTTAATCTATGTGAATTTTTATATCACAGAAAAACTGTACTTTTACAGCCGAATACAAAAAAAGAAACAGATAAACATCGTGATCAACACATTAACATCTTTACGAATATTCTTTGCCTTGATGGTATTCGGAGCACATTGCTATGTTCTGGATACAAGTTTCGATGCCCACTTCTTTAAAGAAGGATTTGTCGGAGTCAGTTTCTTTTTTTGTCCTCAGCGGGTTTATTATTGCCTACAATTATCAGGAAAAACTACTGACAAAAACGACTACTAAACGCACGTTCTGGGTAGCACGTATTGCCCGCATTTATCCCCTGCATCTACTTACACTATTAATTGCCGCATGTATAGGAGGATATGTTCAATATATAATGCGACATTTTCACTGCTTGCCGGAAAGTCTTATGCCATATTCGCTCTGCTTTTCGGATTTCACTTTCTATATCCAATCGCATAATCAGCAGTTGAAAGGCAAAGATTTCGGCTACCGTTTTTATGGAGAATGATATTGCTGGCAGGATTCGCCACTTTGAATGCTGCTTTCTTCCCGGCAGGAGATGTCTGCTTCTGTTTGTTGTAGTCAGTCTTGTACTATTTATCGTACGTAAATGGAGTGACAAAGCGATTCTAATCACCGCCATCTTGTTTTCACTGCAACCGATTGAATGGTTTCATTATATAATGAGTCTGTTCAATCCTGCCTACACCCTGCCCGATCTGAATGTCGGAGCCATGTATGCCGAAGTAGCCGAATACACGAAAGGTGGAAACTTTTGGAACTTCTTTATAGGTAATATCACATTAGGACAGAAAGCCAGTCTGCTTTGGGCTGTTGGTGCCGGACGTTTCTTACAAACAGCCGGACTATTCCTGGTCGGTCTGTACATCGGACGCAAAGAACTATTCGTTACTTCCGAGTCTCATCTAAAATTCTGGACCAAAGCACTGATCATTGCAGCTATCAGTTTCGCGCCACTGTATTCTCTGAAAGAACAGATCATGCAAAGTGACAGCAGTTTAATTCAGCAAACGGTAGGTACTGCCTTTGATATGTGGCAGAAATTCGCATTTACGATTGTACTTGTTGCTTCTTTCGTGTTGCTTTATCAGAAGGATCAGTTCAAGAAAACTGTATCTAATCTGCGATTCTACGGAAAAATGAGCTTGACCAATTATATTTCTCAATCTATTTTGGGAGCCATTATCTATTTCCCATTCGGATTCTATCTTGCTCCCTTACTGTGGATATACTCTTAGCCTGATTATCGGTATTATTCTTTTCCTGGCGCAAGTTCGGTTCTGCAAATGGTGGCTGTCGAAGCACAAACAAGGACCATTGGAAACCATCTGGCACAAATGGACTTGGATAGGCACGAAGAAATAGAAATAGCACTGACTGAAAAATAGACTAAGAAAGCAGGCCACGAAATACACATAACTACAAACGAACAACTTACGAATATGAAACTGAACGTATCACTCTAAAGCATCAACAAAACATGTGTATCCGCAGCCTGCGGGTTGAAATTGAGATGATGTCAATACAACAAGATTCTCGCAAGAAGGATTAGCAAGGGAACTTAAAGAATGCAAAGGAAATGAAAGAACTGTGCCAAGTTGGGAGAAAAAGCCCGAAAATAGGCAGAATCAGGGGCTATGTATAGAGAAAAGAAGCGCCTCCATAATCTTCGAAAAGACCATGGAGGCGCTATTTATTATTATCTTTCGTTATCTATATCTGAAATTTCAGAAGAAACAAAATCAGATACCCAATGATTTCTTCACTGCTTCAATCTTTTCCATTGCAGCAGATTCGGCAGAAGCATAACAATTGCGGCAACCTAATCTTCGGTTCTGTACCTGAAGGACGAACAGAAACTTTGCTACCGTCTTCAGTGAAATATTGAAGTACGTTAGATGGTTCCGGCATATCGATTGCAGTTACGTTACCTTTATCATCTGTCTGTTTCAGCGTCTTATAATCTTTGCTCAAGATCACTTTAGAGCCACCCAATTCTTTCGGAGGATTGGCCCGGAAGTTCTCCATCATGGCCTTGATTTCATCAGCCCCGCTCTTTCCCGGTTTCACTACGTTTACAGTTTTTCTTTAGAGAATCCGTATTCTACGTAGATATCCAGCAACAACTGATACAAGGATTTACCATTATCTTTTGCCCATGCAGCAACTTCAGCAATCAAACAGCAAGCTGATACGGCATCTTTATCGCGAACGAAAGTCTTCGGCAAGGAATCCGTAGCTTTCTTCACCACCACCTATATATTTCTGTTTGCCTTCACGCAGACGGATTTCACGGGCAATCCATTTAAATCCGGTGTAGCAGTCAACATTTCGATATTGTTCTTATCTGCGATTTTCTTGATTAGTTCAGTTGTAACGATTGTCTTCACACAGAACTCGCCACCTTTAATCTTACCCATCCAGTTGTTTCTGTGTCAGAATATAATAAAGGTACATCATACAGGTTTGGTTACCATTGATCAGCACCCATTCTCCTTTTGTCATTTTTACAAGCCATACCTACGCGGTCTGCGTCCGGATCGCTAGCCATTACAATGTCAGCGTCTATTTTCTTTAGCCAAATCAATAGCCATAGACAAAGAGCCTCGGCATTTTCCGGATTCGGAGAGACAACAGTCGGAAAATCGCCGACTCTTCACCATTTGTTCAGGCACGGTATGTACATTTTCAAATCCCCATTGCTTCAATGCACGCGGAATCAACATCATACCTGTACCATGAATCGGAGTATACACAATTTTCAAATCCTTCTGACGCTTGATCACTTCAGGATCAATAGAAATTGTTTTCACTTTATTCAAATAGACGCTGTCTACCTCTTCGCCCACAATCTGAATCAGATCCTTGTTACCTTCAAACTTGATGTCAGTAGCCGATGAAATCTTGTTCACCTCATCAATGATACCCTTATCGTGCGGAGCCAATACTTGTGCACCATCATCCCAATAAGCCTTGTAACCATTGTATTCTCTCGGATTATGAGAGGCAGTAATATTGATACCGCTCTGGCAACCGAAATGACGGATAGCAAATGACATTTCAGGAGTAGGACGCATATCTTCAAACAAATATACTTTAATACCGTTCGCAGAAAAGATATTGGCAGAAATTTCCGCAAACAAACGGCTGTTGTTACGGCAATCACCAGCCTCAAGTTTCAGCATCATAAGTTCGGGGTCAGCCAGCCTGAGTTTTTTCGGCATTTTCGGCTTTTTCAGTGACCTGTTTAATAAGTTCCTGATTTTCCATTTCGATTGTTATTTATTGGTTAATGAATTATTTATTGCTCATTTTCTTGAGCACACAAATATAAAATAATAAGTTTACAAATCCTAGTTATTCAATTCTTATTTCACCAAATATCTAAATATCACCGGTCTGTTTGACATATTCTTGCAAAAATTCTTTCGGATATCCGGGACGGATCACACCGGCAGGTTGTCCGATAGAATTACGCTCAAACTGTCCATCTTTAACACGCTTCACTACTCCATCATTATACTTCACAATCAAGAATGTACCTAATTGTTTCCAAGTATCGAAAGTGCTCTGTGCAGTCATGTTTGTATAATTTGTCAGAAAATCTACTGCTGCGTTCTTATCTTTAGCCAACAGTTTGGCAGCCATCTCTTCAATCCCTTCCTGCGCATTGTTGAAAGTCGTTTCCATTTCTTGCGCTTCCCGTACATCACCGATCATCAAATCATAACGCGGATAGACCATATTAGATACCCAGTTAAAAAATCCAGAAAGCTGAATTCCAGGAGAATGTAATATAATCGGCTCCGCCCACACGGGTATAGCATACCGGAGCTTTCGTTGCACAGCAATAGACCGGAGTAAATACCGCCATGTTGGCATCATCCACTCCAAACCAAAGAACTCCGCCTATGGGGTCCGGCTTGTTGGCACGCATTTGTGCAACAAATACGAAGCCACTTTGTTGAGTCGAAATCGGACGTTCGTTAAAATACTCCTTATCACCTACCTTGAAGTTCAGTGGAGAAAGGCGGTACGGGGTTTTATAAGGACCGGCACCGAAATCATTGGAAATATCAAGCGGTGTTCCTTCGTAGTGGTCACGCATCATATCTTTCACGTCCTGTACAGACAGTTTTTGTTTCGGTTTCACAAAAAAGAGGCATCGGAGTATCTGTCTTTCCTTCGATATAAGGAAGATAATCTTTTCCGTTATCCGTGAACTTATTAAAATAGCTCCACACACGTGCCTCACAGAAACGGCGGGCACCAAAATCAAGAGGTGCGTAGGCTAGCGAAAAGCTAAAATCTTTGTTTACTCCATTAAAATATCCCTTCTCACGGGCAAAAGAAACAACATCCGGAGAGTACATACAGTTCTCCTTGTCATTCATATCAAACTGGTGAATACGTGACTGATTGCCATATGAGTCGGCTGAATAGGAAACAATGGATCGAACCATCGCTTCGGACGCATTTTTCCACAATCAAATTAGTACAGCAGTATTCCGCCACAGCCGTCATCCATACGGCAAAACACAAATAATACTTTCTCTTCATAATATATCATTCATTTTTATAATTACCAGACAAAACTTTCACGGGCAATACTCGTATTCCCAATGATCGACAACATAAATTCAACAGTATGTTTTTCTCCCTTTCTTCACACGCTTCGGATCAAGTTTGCATTCCCAATAAGACTTTACAATATTAGGCCGTCCGAAAGTGCATATTTTCCGTCAATCGTTCCCCGATAAGAAGCAACGCCACTTCCTTTATCTTTTCAACCGATAGACTATCTTTCCATTCCTTCCCCCACTGATTCTTATTGACAGGGATAATTTCCGGTGGAACCGTATCAACGACAGTATAAGTCCCCAATTCACGAATAGACGATCTTCATGTATCCGTCTTCGTATTTTTTTCCTCCCTACACTGTACTTACTTCCTTTCCGGGTAACCCGTGCCCATAATACTTGGCCGTATCAGCAACCGTTTTCCCTACGCAGTCGATACGGAGTTCACAACTTCCATGAAGCGGAATGGATTTATCATTATCTGATAGGTGAACGCCACTGCCCCCTATCGGCTTTTTACCTGATAATTGAGCGTATTTTTATATAACATTCCTTTCGGAACCACCAGGCTCAATCCCGGTTCTTGCAAATATTGGTTTTTATCCCAGATAAGAAATATTTCTCCCGATGAAAGGTTCAATCGGCTGCTTTCGCCCGCACGACAAAGCTATATTTTGAAGTATTTCCAAAAGCGTCTTTCAAAGTATACAGAAATTGATAATCCCTCTCTTCGTCAATCGTGACCAGACCGCGATTTTCATTTGAGCTTTCAGCAAACGCAACGTATTTCCCGGATCGATAAAAGATTTCATATATTGTCCATACGTCAAGAGTTAATCATCCGGTTCTCTTCTTGCGAGAAACGATCTGCCACCCTTTCGGCAATGGGAGAAACAAAACCGCTCAAATGGCGGTTGATAGTTGAATAACCATTATGGTAGCAGACATCAAGTACATACCCCCGATCCATTCGTTACGCGAATACGTGAAATATAGCCATCAGCGAGAGCACGAACGGGCTTACCGATCACTCCGCCTGTTTTAAAATCCAGCCCGGCCATGGAAGTGATT
>VOFD01000364.1_pt1 | contig 13258 bp, 20 predicted proteins | sample 5384101 | NCBI WGS metagenome assembly VOFD01 (sample SAMN12384723, study PRJNA508395) | human gut metagenome | isolation source: healthy gut C | host: Homo sapiens
AAACACGATAATCATAAGTCATATACAACAAATTTTACGAATGGCAATATAACAGTAGATTTCGGGTGCAATAGAGTAAAACTGCCTAAATTAAAAAGAATAAAAGCAAAACTGCATAGAAATTTTATCGGACAGATAAAATCGGCAACGATATCACAAGTTCCGAGTGGAAAATATTATGTATCAATTTTAGTGGAAACAGAACACGTGGAACTGCCACATATAAATCAAAATACAGGAATAGATTTAGGTATTAAGGAGTTATGTATTACTTCTGCTGGAAAGAAATACGAAAATCCAAAAATCATCAGAAAATACGAAAAGAAACTGGTGAAACTGCAAAGGCAGTTAGCCCATAAAGAGAAAAGAAGTCAAAATTACTGCAAAACAAAGAAAAAGATAGCATTATGCCATGAAAAAATAACAAATACCAGAAAAGATTATCTGCACAAGATGTCGCATGAGATTATCAGCGAAAACCAAGTGATAGTTTCGGAAGATTTGCAGATAAAAAACATGGTAAAAATCACCGTTTGGCAAAGTCTATAAGTGATGTATCATGGTATGAGCTGACAAGACAGTTAGAATATAAGGCAAAGTGGAATGGCAGGAAATATGTCAAAATAGATAGATTCTATGCCAGTAGTCAGCTGTGTTCAGTCTGTGGATACAAACAAAAAATACAGAGACAAAAAATCTATCAGTAAGGGAATGGACATGTCCTGTCTGTGGAACAAATCATGACAGGGATATCAACGCAAAAGTAAAAAAAAATATACTGGAAGAAGGATTAAGACAAATAGCATCAAAAAATAACAATATAGGGCACGAGCAGAAATAATGGTGCTTATATCACAAAGTGTCAGGCACGCAAAGGACTGTGAGTCCAGTATCTTTCTCCATCTGGTTTCATTCTTTTGTTTATAAATGAGATAGTATGTAATTGTTGCAGATGCATCGGAAAATGGGATGTTTACGAAGCTGATTCTTTCATTTGCTGAATGGGCAAGAGATATATTTGTTGAAAAGGATGGAAGCTCTGAAAATTTGGTGAGTTCAGCTAATGCCTTAAATGATTCTTGCTTATAGAAAGACGAATCTGGCATTTGTGTTTTTACAAGATCCTCCCAAATACCGACCTGAGAAAACATAAGGAAATTCTGTCCGTTCATTTCAGCAAAGGAAACAGAGTTTTTAGATCTTTGCGGGGTGAATTGCACTGACAGATAGATTTAGATGTTCACTAATATATTTTTTGGAAATAAAATGTTCATCTTCAAGAGGATGGGTTAATATTGCAATTCCATATTCATCGGATAAAAGTCCACGAAGTATAGCCTCTTCTGTATCTACAGTAGAGGTTATTGTTATATCTGGGTAAAATGCAGCACCTTGAGGAAGAATTACCATCAAAGGTCCAGGTGCTATGCTCCCGATATGAAGGGTTTGAAGGCTCTTGTGAAAATTTCTTACGTGTTTTTCCATTTCCAGTTCTTCATCCAGGATTTTCCTGGCGTATTCTGCCATCAGTTTTCCGGATTCATTTAGGGATAGACGCTTTTTATCACGGTTAAAAAGTGGAAAACCAAAGTAATCTTCCAGTTTGCGCATAGAACGAGAAAGTGTTGGCTGTGTCATATGTAGTTTTTCGGCGGCTTCACTGAGTGTTCCGCAGGATACAAAGGTGTTAAGCTGTTCTAACAGATAGATTTCAATCATAAAGGATCCTCCGATCAATCATATACGTGATAAGTATATTTTATTACTGATTATCATTTTACTTAAGCTTATATCTTTTGTAAAGTATAGATATCAAGTACAGAATGAAACGGCCGTTCATTTATAAATTGAGAAAGGAAGAAGAAAATGCTGGAATTAAACTGGAGTGATGTGAATAGAAGGATTTATGCAAGACAGATAATAAAAAGCCTAACATATCTTTTTCTCAGTAGCAAGCGTAAATCTCCGTATTACGAGCGTGGAGATGAGCCCTTGTTTTTGGAGACTATGATGCATTATCAGGTGGCAGAAGATCACGGATTTACGAAAATAGCAGATGTAATCATTTTAGTTTAGTTACAAAACAAATATCATTTGAGAAATTGTTAATGTAATATGTTGGGAAAGTAGATCAGATTGGAGGTTAACATGGAACACATTAAGTTGAATAATCAAATTAAAATCCCGGTAGTTGGAATTGGTACATTCTTATTATCACCTAAGGATGCATAGCAGGCAATTGAAAAAGCTGTTAAAGCCGGAAAGGTGAAATCAATAGGAATTTCAAAGCTTGATAAGGGGACTCGCTATTATGTTTCTTCTGAGGAAACATTGCAGGGATATCATGCTTTTGCACCGGATTTTGATGGATAAGAATAGAAAAGGAGCTACCATTACATGCCAAAAGAAAAGAAACAGAAAATGAAGAAAAAATCTCACAAAATCATAAAAATAATATTGATAACTTTTGCATTAGTTATTGCTTTGGTTGCTATTATTGGATTCATATTTTTCAGAAGAGTGAATGCACCGCTTCGAGCAAATCTTAACGCAAGTGAGGATGCGGTAGCTACAACTACGGCAGGTCTTGTTAAGGGTGCAATTGACGATGGTATATATGTATATCTGGGAATGCCTTATGCGGAGGCGAAAGAAAGATTTGTCAGAGCTGAAGCGTTAGAACCATGGGATGGGGTTCGCGAATATACGGAGTATGGTGCGATTTCTTTACAGTCATCTTTTATGGGAATGGGAGGCACTGACAATCAGGATAATAATTGCCAAAACTTAAATCTATGGACACCGGAATTGAATGATGGTGGCAAGAGACCCGTCATGGTATGGCTTCACGGAGGCGGATTCTCTTCAGGATCAGCTAATGAGGCTTCTACAAATGGTAAGAACCTTGCAAAGGAAGAAGACGTAGTTGTGGTGACCGTAAATCATAGACTTGGAGCGGCAGGATATTTAAATCTTTCTGCTTTTGATGAGAAATACAAGGATTCAGCCAATGTAGGTATGTGGGATGTGATTGATGCACTCACATGGATTCAGGATAACATTGAATATTTCGGTGGAGATCCGGATAACGTGACTATTTTTGGACAGTCAGGAGGCGGGGCAAAGGTACTCACACTCATGTCCACACCATATGCCAAGGGTCTATTTCACAAGGGAATCAATCAGAGTGGTGCAACAGAAACGGTTGGACCAAAGCTCACACCTGAGGAAGTAAGTCTTAGAATTACAGAACTTACACTGGAAAAGCTTGGTATTACAGCTGAAAATATTGAAGATATTCAGTCTATCGCATTTGAGGAACTGAATAATGCAGGAACTGAGGCGATTGCTCAGGTGGCTGAGGAATTCCAATATGAAAGTCCGTTTGGAGGTTCTTATTCATATGAGTGGGAACCGGTTGTAGAGGGAGATTTTCTACCAACAGATCCGGTTCTGGATGAAGGATTTGCCGAAACTGGCTATGATATCCCTCTTTTAATTGGATCAAATCTAAATGAGTGGAATTTTATGGGCAGAAGTTCTGATGTTTCAGAAGAGGTGGTCACAGCATTTAAGGAAGCATATCCAAACATAGATGAGGAGAATGCTGGCGCGTTGATTCTATGATTCGAGTACCGTTACTTAGAACAACAGCACATAAAGCGGACCAGGGTGGCGCACCGGTTTATTCTTATATCTTTACATATGGCGCACCAAGATGTACACATGGAGCGGAGATTCCTTACATCTTTGGAAATGTCGATAGCACATCAGCCGATGAGGCTATGGAAAAAACAATGCGTGGTATTTGGGCGCGTTTGCAAGAACCGGAATTCCGCAAGTAGATGGAATCCCAACATGGGAGGCATATACAAGAGATGGTGGTGCAACCATGATTATAGGTGAAAACTCAGAGCTGGTATATAATCATGACTTAAAGCTATTAGAATTGCTTGAGCCGGGATTTGATTATTAAATTGGAACAGTAGTAATTCCAATACAGATTAGGTAAGAGAAATATCATATGAGCTGGAAAAAGCTTAATGTATTTCTCTTATTTTTTGTTTTTGTTGGCACAATAAAAGTAAGCACAAAATAATTCGACGGATTGTGTTGCCCTAAAAATTAATCCATAATAATCATTAGAGAATGCAGGCATTTCACTTCATTTTCTCTTGCTGGAAATGATAGATGCGAGCATTTTACTTTATTCAAATTATGGAGGTGTGCTCATGAGAAGCAAAAGAATACCTGCCGAAGAACAATACCGTCTCATCATGGAATGCCGTCAAAGTGGATTGACGGATCATCAATGGTGTGTGGAACATGATATCAAGCCAGGAACTTTTTACAACTGGGTAAAAGACTGCGTCAGAAAGGTTGTGTGGATCTGCCGGCGTCAACTGGACGTGCCTATCAAAAGCAGAAAGCCAGGAAGTTGTCAGAGTGGATTTTCATGATACTGACCCGATCCCTTATGAACAGCCATTAAATGTAATTCCGGCGACTACGGAAAGAAATAACCTTTCTGTAGCAGAGCCAATGAAGCTGTCTGTAGGAAGCTTTCATCTAACAATACCAAATGGGACAGATCCTCAGCTTCTGGCTCAAACGCTTCGCATTGTGAAGGAGTTGGGATGTTAGGGGGATATCACAGCCGCCGATGAAATCTATATCGTAACAGGCAGAACGGATATGCGGAAATCTATTGACGGGCTGTGTGCTGTTGTAGAGGATCAACTCCATATGGATCCAAGGCGAAGCACCCTGTATCTCTTCTGTGGAAAACGTTGTGACAGGATCAAAGCTTTTGCTCTGGGAGTCTGACGGATTTGTGCTTTGCTGTATAAACGTATGGAAGTCCAGGGCAGATTCCGCTGGCCCAGAAATCAGTTGGAAGTAAAGCAGCTGACCTGGCAGCAGTTCGACTGGCTCATGTCCGGTCTTGAAATTGAACAGCCAAAAGCATTCAAACCTACGGAATGATCATGTAAGGCCTCTATGCCAACCAACAAAAATGTTGGGCTTTCCGCACACGGTATCATGCCTGTAATACCTTATAAATACTGAGTTTTCTGCTTCTTTTTCATTACTTTTTATGGTATAATGAGAGCAGTGGAAAAGGAGCAGAAAACATATGGCTGGTAATTCAAAAGATTCAAAAATCCTTGCGTACAAGGACATGGTCAACCAACTGAATAAGACGATATCCGCACAGACAGAACGGATCCAGTCTTTACAAAAAACATTGGAAGCAGACCGTCTGGAAAAAAGAAAACCTCCGTCAGCAGATTGAATATCTCACGAAGAAACTTTTTGGTACTTCCAGAAAAACGGAAAGATATCGATGGCCAGCGGAATCTTTTTTTGATGAAGCCGAGCAGGAAGCAGATCCGACATGGGAACAGGAACTTCCTGATGACATCACTGTTCCGGAACATAAGAGAAAAGCAAGACGGACACATGCAGATCTCTTTAAAAATGTCTCTTCCTGCGATGAGGTCATTTCTCTTCCAGAAGAGGAGCGAAACTGTCCAGCCTGCGGGACGCAGATGGAATGTATTGGGAAAGAATTCGTCCGCCATGAATTTCGTTTTACCCCGGCCAGGGAAAAGTAGTAAATATCTATCGTGAAACCTATAAATGCCCGGAGTGTGCCATATCAGAGGAACATCCGGATGATCTGACATTTGTCAAAGCCCCTGTTCAGGAACCATTGATCCCGGAAAGTTATGCATCGGAATCCGTTGTCGGATGGGCAATGCACCAGAAGTACCAGAATGGTCTGCCGTTAAACCGGCAGGAAGAGGACTGGAAGCAACTGGGTGTCCCATTAAGCCGGGCTACGCTTGCTAACTGGATCATTTACTGTGCCGAGAATTATCTCCGTCATGTTTATGATTATTTTCACCGTCAGTTACGGATGCGTAAGTATCTGATGGCAGATGAGACCAGGGTCCCGGACACTGCAGTCTTTCAAATAATCTCAGTGAAAATGTGATCAGACCATTCACGATTGGCCGGAAGAACTGGCTGTTCAGCACCAGTCCTAAAGGAGCCACTGCTAGTGCTATTGTGTATACAATGGTTGAGATGGCTAAAAGCGAATGATCTGAATATCTATAAATATCTGACATATCTCTTATCACAACGGCCAAATGATAAAATGTCAGATGAACAGCTGGAACAGCTTGCTCCATGGAGCGAGACTGCAAAAGCGAACTGCCAAAACTAAAATAAAGTAAAACGCTTGCATCTATCATTTTGATGCAAGCGTAATTCATGAGTAACGTAGCAATATTTTGCACTTACTTTTGACAATCTTTATGTAATCGAATACGCTGACAATTTAGAAGAAGCAATGAATAATAGATTTGAAGATACTGATTGCTTTACTGATGAATTGACAGATCATGAATTATTACTTGCAATCCATACATGGATTGACAGATATGCATGAACACCAATCGTTACAGGGTGAACACCCTAATCCCAAGTAACCGTTAAAAAGTGAACACCCTGGGCTTTCTACCGTTAAAAGGTGAACCCTCAGGGTTCATGATAATATACTACCTTCTATGGATAGGATATACCGGCTATTTTGGTATACGGCTACCGCGTATTCGTCTACCAGACGTCTACTTTTGACGTCCGCGTTTTGACGCAATTTGCGGCGTTTTGCATAAAGTGTAACGATAGGTGGATATATTATCGTTAAATAGTCCGCATACTGCGGAAAAACACGCCCTTTGAGGGCATTTAAGGAGGAAAATATGAGCATTCGAGTGCTTTTTATCTGCCACGGCAGTGTTTAAGGGACGGGGCAAAAAGCCTTGATTTTATTGGGCTTCTTGGATAGAAACGTAAAATTTACACCTTATTTACACCTTTGGAAGATCGGATCGGAATAATATAATTTGCTAATCTGTGTTGATTTTTTTTATGATTGAGTATAATAAAAGCAAGAACAGAAATGTTCTCGATGTAAGAGCATCGTTAAAAGTTGGGTTGCAGATGGAGCAGGGTAACTTTCCATTTCATTAGATGTTTTATCTGGACATCGAGCCTGGCAGCTTGATAAAGCTGTAGTCCACGTGGGGGACTTAATGATTTTCACGTCGTTATGGGTATCTTAACTGGGCACCGAGGCTGACAACCAGCAGAAAACTCTTTTACAAAAGTAATTCTCAGAAGAGTGTGGTTTAATGCCACACTTTTTTTGGCATGTGAGGTATAAGTGGCAACAAAGGTAGATAAGAAAAACGTAATACGACAAGGTATTACAGAGGCGGAAATCGTATATTTCCAAAATTTGGCAGGTAAAAACATTTCTTTACAAAGAATTTACAGGAAGTGTGACAAGAAAGCCAAAACGGTATACTGGGAAAAAAGATTAAGAAAAGAATAAAGAGCTGGTTTTAATTGTAAAATTTATGGGGAACTAACATCAGCTTATTGACATGAATTTAAAAATAAGTATAATAATAGTTGAGTAATTGTTCAACTATTATTATTTGGAGGTGAATATATGCCAAAAACGTCTTATATTTGTAATTGCGATGTAATTCATGAGGATATTGTGAATGATGTGAAATCCAAGATGCAGCCAAAAGATGATTATATCCAGTTGGCTTCTTTGTTTAAGCTATTTGGAGATGGAACTAGAGTACAAATCTTACACGCTCTAGAACAGAGTGAGATGTGTGTATGTGATCTTGCAGTGCTACTGGGGGTAACAAAATCTGCAATTTCGCATCAGTTAAAGGCATTACGCCTAGCGAATCTGGTAAAATTCCGTAAAGAAGCACAGATAGTTTACTACTCGCTGGCAGATGATCATGTGAAAGAGATTATTGACAAGGGATTTGAGCATCTTTGGCAGAAATAATATTTTTTAATATTATAGTTGAGTAATTGAACAATTAAACAAATTATAAGGAGATTATCATGAAACGCATATTTCTATTAAAGGGCTTGGACTGTCCGAACTGCTCCGCAAAAATTGAAAAAGAAGTCGGAGAATTGGATGGAGTACAATCCTCAGTGGTAAATCTGATGAAGCAGACGCTTATAATCAATGTTACTCAGACAGCCGCAGATACGATAGCCAGTCAGATTGAAAATTGATTGTTCATAGTCATGAATGCCAGATGTGGAAGTTCAGGAAGAAACCGTTATGAATGTTACAAAGAGTTATTCGTTAAAAGGGTTGGACTGTCCGAATTGTTCCGCAAAAAATTGAAAAAGAAGTCGGAGAGTTGGATGGAGTGCAATCCTCAGTGGTAAATCTGATGAAGCAGACGCTTACAATCATTGTTGCTCAGACAGCCGCAGATACGATAGCCAGTCAGATTGAAACGATTGTTCATAGCCATGAGCCAGATGTGGAAGTTTCTGAAATTGTACAGGAATCTTATATACCGGAAAAAAAAAGCAGGAGGCCAATGAATCCTATAACAATGAGGACAAGAAGTTGACGATTCGTTTAGCGATTGGCGCAGCAATCTATGGTATTGGTATGGCATTGACAGTTTTTGTGAAAGTGCCACTGCCTGTCGAGTTAGTTTTTCTCATTGTTTCTTATGTTATTCTTGGTGGAGATGTTGTATGGCAGGCTGTGAGGAATATTTCAAAGGGACGTGTGTTTGATGAACATTTCCTGATGAGCGTTTCTACGATTGGTGCTTTTGTCATTGGTGAATATCCAGAAGCAGTTGCTGTTATGCTATTCTATCAGGTAGGTGAATTTTTTTCAGTCATTGGCTGTTAAGCGTTCAAGAAAATCTATATCAGACTTAATGGATATACGTCCAGATTCTGCTACAGTAAGAAGAAATGGGGAATTGATTACCATATCTCCAGAAAATGTCTCCATTGGTGAGATTATTATTGTAAAGCCTGGTGAAAAAATTCCATTAGACGGTGTGGTATTGGATGGAGATTCTATGCTGGATACAAGCGCCTTAACAGGAGAATCAGTTCCGAGAAGTGTTCATAAAGGAGACGAAGCACTTTCCGGTTGTATGAATCAGACGGGTGTCTTAATGATTAAGACAACAAAAGCATTTGGTGAATCTACGGCTTCAAAGATTATTGATCTTGTGGAAAATGCGTCAAGCCGAAAAGCACCAACAGAAAATTTTATTACTACATTTGCACGTTATTATACACCTGTGGTTGTAATCTTAGCAGCTTTTCTGGCGATTCTGCCACCAATCATTTTTGGCGGAGGCTGGACAGAGTGGATTCGCAGAGGATTTGTTTTCCTTGTGGTATCTTGTCCATGTGCATTGGTTATTTCAATCCCGCTGACTTTCTTCGGCGGCATTGGTGCAGCATCTAAACGAGGTGTTCTTGTAAAAGGAAGCAATTATTTAGAGGCACTTAATAATGTCAGCGTTATTGTGTTCGATAAAACCGGAACACTTACAAAAGGTGTTTTCAATGTGACGGATATTTTGCCTGCAAATGGATTTTCAAAAGAACAGGTTCTGGAGTATGCGGCAGAGGCAGAGAGTTTTTCTAACCATCCTATTGCAAAATCCATTCTTGCTGCTTATGAAAAAGAAATTGATCAGTCAGTGATTTCTGATTATAAGGAAATTTCAGGATATGGAATCAGTGCCATGGCAGGGGAAAAAGAAAGTTTATGCCGGCAATACGAAACTTATCGATTCAGAATGTATGGAGTACACAGCCTGTGAAAAAAAGTTGGTACAAAGGTTTATGTAGCAGTAGATGGTCAATATGCCGGATGCATTCTGATAACAGATGAAGTAAAGCCGGACAGTAAAAAAGCAATTTCTGACCTGAAACATATCGGAGTGGAAAAAACAGTCATGCTTACCGGTGATGATGAAAAAATTGGGAAGTCTGTTGCAGAAGAATTGCAGTTGGATAAATATTATGCACAGCTGCTTCCTGACCAAAAAGTGGAAAAGGTTGAGCTTTTAGATAGTAAAAAGAGACCGGGAAGCAAATTGGCTTTTGTTGGTGATGGTATCAATGACGCTCCTGTCCTTGCCCGTGCAGATGTTGGTATTGCAATGGGTGGTCTTGGCTCGGATGCCGCGATTGAAGCTGCGGATGTTGTTCTGATGACAGATGAACCATCGAAACTTGTAGATGCCATTGATGTTGCAAAGGCTACGAAGCGGATTGTGATGCAGAACATCGTGATTGCTCTTGGCATCAAGAGCGTGTTCCTGATTCTTGGCGCTCTTGGTATTGCGGGAATGTGGGAAGCTGTATTTGGTGATGTAGGCGTTACCATAATTGCTGTTTTGAACGCAATGAGAATTTTGAAAAAATAGGAAATGAGGTGGAAATGTGAAACGAAAACTGATTCTGTTAGTTGTTACGATTGTTTTTCTTGTAGGTTTTGGTGTCATTTTACATTCACCGCCTTCTATGATTGATGCAGTCACAGGAGCAACACCGAAGTCAAAAAAGGCGGCTCAAGCCTCCGCACAGTTGGAAGGCTCTTATGTTCTCGGTATTAATATGATGTCAGATGGTCTCGACAACGAGAACACCCGGAATAAATTAAAAGAATTGGCACTGGACGATTCGGAAACAAATGAAACAGATCTCATGAAAACGGACATTAGTTTTCGGTTATATGTATCTGAGACGGATTATCCGCTTGTCAGTTATGCTAAGAAACTCTGTGACAGGTTGAAACAGGCCGGTTTTTTCGTAGATCTGAAAGAGTACAGTAACACAATGATGCTATCAAGAGTGGTAAGTGGAAAGTATGATGTATTCCTGGCATCGGATGATTTTATTGACGTTACAACGCTAACACAGATGGACTATATGATCATGGACAGCGAAGAAATGAGGTGAGCGGGAATTTATGAGAAAATGGAATACGATTTTGTCTGTTTTAATGCTTCTCATTTTTATGATTCATGGAATCATGGGCAGCTTTATGCTGAACGGAGTTGGAAGTAGTGCAGGGAAACTTCTTGCATGGATTGGTGTTGGTATTCTTGTTGTGCATACGGTGATTGGTGTCATCCTGACAGTTCAGAGTTTACAGACAGCGAAGCAATCAGGAAAAATGTATCTGAAACAGAACGCCATATTTTGGGCGAGACGAGCCAGTGGGATGGCAATACTGATTCTGCTGTTATTCCATATTGGCTTGTTTGGAAAGGTGCAGAATGGGACATATATTTTGTTCCCTTTTACAACGGTAAAGATGGTAACTCAGCTTTTGTTCGTGGCGGCAATCTTTGTTCATATTTTTATCAATATCCGCCCATTGCTCGTATCACTGGGAATCATCAGTTATAAAGAACGAAGGGCGATATTTATTTGATTCTTTCGGTGCTTCTTCTGTTTATAGCGGGCGCAGTTATTTTCTATTATATTGGGTGGCAATATCTATGAGTAAGACAATTATTATTATAGGTGCTGGACTGGCAGGACTTTCAGCGGCTTTGCAGGCAGCGGAAAATGGATGCAATGTAAAACTGGTTTCCTTCTTTCCATCAGAGCGGGCGCAGTCTGTTATGGCGGAGGGCGGTATCAACGCAGCTTTGAATACAAAAGATGAAAACGACAGTCCCGAAGAACATTTTACAGATACAATAAAGGCGGCATGTGGTCTGGCAGATCCAAATGCAGTTTGGGGAATGACACAGGCAGCACCGGAGCTGGTGCACTGGCTGTTAAAACTTGGAGTTAAATTTAACATGAGTGGCTATGATGATGTGGATCTGCGGAATTTTGGCGGGCAGAAAAAGAAACGGACTGCTTTTTGCACAGAGCGATACCGGGAAGCAGATCATGACAGCTATGATAGACGCTGTTCGCAGGAAAGAAGCATCTGGTATGGTAGAACGGTTCAGCCATCATTCTTTCCTAACACTTCGTCTGTGTGGCAATATTTGTTGTGGCTGCGTAATCAGGGATGAATACAGTCAGGAGACTGTGGAATTACCGGGGGATGCGGTTATTGTTGCCACCGGTGGTATGCACGGATTGTTTGGAAATACAACGGGTTCGCTGAGCAATACAGGAGAAGTCACCGCAGAATTGTTCCGGCTTGGTGTTCCTCTGGCAAATGGCGAGGACAACTGTGAAATGTGGTGGAAAACGCATACTCATCAGCGAGGCGGCCAGAGGGGGAAGGTGGCAGGTTGTTTGCCATGAAAGATGGAAAACAATGGTATTTCATGGAGAAAAAATACCCGGAGCTTGGAAATCTGATGCCACGAGATATTACCGCCAGAGAGATATGGAAGGTCAGCCATGAATCAGAGGTATTTCTTGACATGACGGAAATATCGGAGGAGATTATTTCAAATAAGCTATCTGGTCTGGCAGACGATTGTATGACCTATCTGCATAAAAGATATACGAAAGGAACCGGTGTCTGTTTTACCGGGAATTCACTATTTTATGGGAGGTATTCTGGTGGATGAGCAGCACAGAACGCCGATTCAGAATCTTTACGCTGCCGGAGAATGCTGTGCCCAATATCATGGTGCCAACACGTCTTGGTGGAAATTCTCTGTTAGGAGCGTTATACGGAGGACGTGTTGCGGCAAAATCAGCATGCGAACAGGCAGATGTAGTAGATCTATCTTGTGCGACACAGATAGATTTTCCACCAACGTCTCAAATTTCAGAAATAAAGCAATTAAACAAAGTGATGCAGGAGACTATGGGCGTTGTCAGAAATGAGAATACGTTGTTAAATGGGATTCAAACGGTACAAGCGTTGACAGGAAATCTTCCATTGCTTGGCATGGCAGTTCTAAAAGTGCTCTTGCAAGAAAAGAAAGCCGTGGTGCACACTGGCGGGAGGATTATCCGAAGAGCAATGACGATGATTACCTTAAAACAACGGTAGCCAGATTTGATGGAAAGCAGATACAGATTTCCTTTGTACCTGTTCCAGAAAGGCGGTGATTCACTTGGTATATAAAATAAGAATCAGGCGGCAGGAGAGTCAGAAATCAGACAGTTATTGGCAGGAATTTGAGTTTGACGGAAGCAAAAACAGCTCTGTTGCCAATGTTCTAAAGGAATTGAACAGTAGAACCCCTTTGAAAGACAATTCAGGAACTATAGTTACTCCCATCAGCTGGGAATGTAGCTGTATGGTGCGAAAATGTGGGGCTTGCGCCATGCTGATTAACGAACGTCCGAGGCTGGCATGCTCTTACATTTCTACATACGTTAAAAGGTTCTACAATCACCTTGGAACCTTTAAGCAAATTTCCGCTTGTAAAGAGATTTGATC
>VOFD01000537.1_pt1 | contig 13255 bp, 22 predicted proteins | sample 5384101 | NCBI WGS metagenome assembly VOFD01 (sample SAMN12384723, study PRJNA508395) | human gut metagenome | isolation source: healthy gut C | host: Homo sapiens
GGGGAAACAGGCCGATATTGAAGTGGCAATGCTCCGGGGAAGGGTACACAGAAAACATACTCTATCCGGTGAAGTGATGCTATCCATGAGTCAGAAACAGATATTAAAGTATATGTTTTACCGATGAAATCACTATTTTTGCTGCATATATGGATATATTGATTAATCAGGAGGAGATATAATGCTTGCATATACATATGTCGAACATGGGAAGTTTGAACTTTTGGAGAAGTTGAGGCCACAAATAAAAGATGCCCGGGATGCAATCGTACGTGTAACACTTGGCAGTATCTGCACCAGTGATCTTCATATTAAACATGGCAGTGTTCCGCGTGCAGTTCCCTGGTATTACAGTCGGTCACGAGATGGTGGGCATTGTGGAGGAAGTAGGCTCCGGCGTCATTTCCGTCAGACCCGGTGATAGAGTGACAGTCAATGTCGAAACCTTTGTGGAGAATGTTTCTTTTGTCGGCACGGATATGTGAACAACTGTACTGACCCCGACGGAGGATGGGCATTAGGTTGCCGTATTGATGGCGGACAGGCGGAATATGTCAGGGTTCCGTATGCCGAGCAGGGATTGAATCGTATTCCCGATAATGTCAGTGATGAACAAGCTCTGTTTGTAGGTGATGTGCTTGCGACGGGGTTCTGGGCTACCCGCATTTCGGAGATATCCGAAGATGATACGGTTTTGATTATAGGTGCCGGCCCTACCGGAATCTGTACTTTGCTCTGTGTGATGTTAAAGAAGCCACGGCGCATTATTGTTTGTGAACGGTCTGCTGAGAGAATCCGGTTTGTTCGTGAACATTATCCTGACGTGCTGGTGACAGAACCTGAAAACTGTAGGGATTTTGTACTCTGCAACAGCGATCATGGTGGAGCGGATGTCGTGTTGGAAGTGGCGGGTTCCGAAGAAACTTTCCGTCTGGCGTGGGAGTGTGCCCGCCCCAATGCCATCGTTACCATCGTAGCCCTTTATGACAAACCTCAGCTTCTTCCTTTGCCAGACATGTATGGCAAGAATTTGACTTTCAAGACTGGTGGGGTGGATGGCTGCGATTGTGCTGAGATTCTCAGTCTGATTGAGCAAGGCAGGATAGACACTACTCCTCTTATTACGCATAGGTTTCCGTTGAACGAAATAGAGGAAGCTTATCGTATCTTTGAAAACAAGCTGGAGGGAGTTATCAAGATAGCTATAACGGGAGGCAGGTAGGGGAGTGTTTGTATTGACACTTTCTGCACATATTACAATTGAAAAAAGGAAAATCATAGAGTTAATCAAATCAAAGAGAATGCCTATCATAGAAATATCATCCTTGTCTCATCCCGGAGTAGAGATATTCAGTACCCTTACTGAAGCCCAGTTGCGTAATCGCATCGATTCCGACCGGGGAAATTTTATAGCAGAAAGCCCCAAAGGTTATTCAGAGTTGCTTTAGACGCCGGTTATGAACCTTTAGCCATTTTGTGTGAGCATAAACATATCATCGGTGACGCTGCCGTTATCATTGAGCGTTGTGGTGATATTCCTGTCTATACAGGCAAGCGTGATATACTTGCTTTTACTCACCGGATATACACTTACCCGCGGAGTGCTTTTGTGCCATGCGGCGTCCTGAATTAAGAAGTGTGGAGGAAGTATGCCGCGAAGCCAAACGTATCGTGGTAATAGATGGAGTTGTTGACACCACTAACATCGGAGCTATTTTTCGTTCGGCTGCTGCCCTCGGCATAGATGCTGTTTTGCTGACGCGGAACTTTTTGTGATCCGCTCAATCGCCGTGCGGTCAGGGTATCTATGGGGTCAATATTTCTTGTATCATGGACTTTGGATAGATGGTTCTCTCAGCAGGCTGGCGATTTGGGATTTCGTACGGCTGCTATGGCACTTACTGATGATTCCATCTCTATCGATGATCCGGTTTTTGAAGACTGAGCCCAAGTTGGCTATCATAATGGGTACCGAAGGAGACGGACTGCCGTACGAGACAATTTCCGAAGCCGATTATGTGGTTCGCATCCCTATGTCGCATAGTGTAGATTCACTTAATGTGGCGGCTGCTGCTTCTGTGGCTTTTGGGAACTTCGTGCTCCAACTTTCAAGGAGTGATATGCCGAAGTTATACTTACAGTTATCCGGTTCTTATCAAATTAAAGAAAAAACATTTTCCCATGGCTTAGATTCTAAATTCTTTAGGCCGCTATAGCTTAAATAAATGTTATATCACAAACTTTTTCTTTGGGCATTGTTTCGGAGTGCAGTAAGTTATTTAAAAACATACCGATATGGAAGAGAAAAAGAAGCCCGTCAAAAAACGGAACAGGGAAAAAATTAGCAACTGCTGATTGGGTAATGGCAGAATTTTTATGCTACGTGGTGTCCTCATTGCAAACGTATGCAGCCCGTTGTAGAAGAATTCAAGAAACTTATGGAAGGGACTCTCGAGGTAGTACAGATCGATATCGATCAGGAAGATGCTTTTGGCTGATTTCTATACGATCGAATCGGTTCCGACATTTATTTTAATCGAGAAAGGGAGAACAGCTTTGGGAGGCAATCCGGAGAACTGGATTTAGAAAGGCTGAAGAAAGCAGTGAAAGACTTTAAATCCTGAAAGGCAATACGAATTACACGGATTATCAAGACAAGCACTGCTTTATTTGCTTTCAGTCTGTGATAATCCGTGTAACCCGTGTTGCAAAAGATTGTTGCAAGATCCCTGTCTTGGGGATTATTCGGCAACAAAAATATCGGACTCAATACGTTTTTATCGGCATCTACCGGATAGAAGCTTGTTCTTTTTCCAGCCTTTGAACCATTAGACGGAAGAGTTCTTTCGCTTTTTGTTGGTTTGTTTTTGACAGATCATTTTTTCGTAAGGATCTTCTGAGAGGTTAAACAGTTTATAGGTAGGCGCCTCCGAGTCTGTGGGTTATAATAATAGATAAATTTCCAGTCTCCCTTACGATAAGAGGTGAAATAGCTGCCGCGATGCTCATGTGGGAAATGCATTAAGAAATCATCACGATGCTTTTTATCTCTCTTTCCCTTTAACAGTTTTCTTAAATCGGCTCCGTCTAAGATATGGTTGGGGGCAGGTTTGACACCTCGCAACAGAAAAGTACGGTTGGATATATATCCATAACCGTTCCCATTTGGGTTTGTATGGCATTCCGGCTATAGGATATGCTTTTTGGAATTTATTGTTTGGTTGGGATGTGCCCAGCTGACAATGAAAGGAACACGGACTCCCCTCATATTCCGATCCTTTTTTTTTTCCCTTGAATGGGCGGATGAACCATAATCGGCAGCATCCCCGAGTGGTGCATCACCACCATTATCTCCCAAAAAGATGATCAGAGTATTTTCCGCTATCCCCATATCTTCGAGTTTATCCAGAATGTCTCCCAAGGATTTATCCATACCTTCGATCAGGGTGGCAAAAGCGCGTGCTTGTTGAGATTTGTTTGGATCGGTATAGTGGCTGATGAAGCGTTCATCGGTTTTCGAATGGAGAGTGAACGGCATAGTGTGCCATGTTTAGATAGAAAGGCTTTTTTTCTGCAACGGCTTTTTTCTATCTTTACCGGTTCAATGTGAGTGCATCACTTAAGAAGGTGTGAGTTTTGTGATATTGTTCCAAGTCGGGCACAGCTCTTGCTCTTGACCCCTTGATCCAGCCGTAATCTGTTTTCTCCATGATAACTACCCGATGGCCGATTGCCGAACCGGCTATGTTGACATCAAAGCCCAGATTCGTAGGGTTTTCTCCTTCGCTTTTCAGACATCCGAAGTGTGCTTTACCCACATGGATCGTTTTGTATCCGGCTTGTTGTAATAAATAGGGATAGATCATATCCTGATGAGTGAGTCCTTTCCAATTCCAATCGAATGGTCCGTATGGAGTGCGGTTGTTGCTTTCCGCATTGATCCAGTTCGTAGTGCGGTGACGGGCCGCATTTTGTCCGGTCATGATGGATGCTCTGGAAGGGGAACTCACGCTTTGTGCATAAAAAGTGGAAAAGCGGATTCCCACGGTTTGCGGGCGCTCCATATTGGGAGTACGATACCAATCGTTTAACGGTTGTCTCTGTGCATTTCCGTTTTCGTCCGTAACAAAGGGAACGGAGGTGTCCATTAATCCCATGTCGTCGACTAAAAAACAATGATATTGGGCGTTCTTGTGCACTTACTGTTGTGAAACATGCACTGCAGAGGGCTCCCATCAAACTTCGGCTAACTATTCTATTGTTCATTGTGGTTAGTTAAAAAGGTTATTAAGTAGATTGGAACAGGATAATCATAAATTTATTGATAATCGGGATAAAGATATTAAAAAGATATCGGGTTTACAAGAAAAAAAGCTAAGAAATAGGATTGAGAAAAGTCCGGATACTAATAAGAATAAAAGATGGAATTCAATTGCCATTTTCTAGTCAGATATTGCTTTATTAATTAAATTTATGTTACTTTTGCCCGGATAGAGAATTAGCTATGGAATTCATAAATCCTAAATTTAAGTATATTTTTGCCTCCATTCTTTTGTTGGGCGGCTTTTTGTGTGGGTATAATTTCAAACAATGGTATGTAACCAACCATCGAAACGAAAAACATATTTCTCTTATCTATTCTTGTTCAAAAAAAGAGGCTGACCGGGGACAATTTGAAGAACTGCTAAAGAAGGAATTTAGGTCGAAGGGTGTAGAACCTATATTTGATAAATTTTATCTTGATTGTAACCATTTCGGTCAGGCAGTCGAGATGGAACACATCGGTAATTATCTTGGTGTACTGAAAAGTAAGCCGATAGATCTTATTATGGTGATGGGAGATCAGGCTACCCATTCTTTATTGTCGACTCGACATCCTTTGCTCTATTCTGTTCCGGTGGTAGCTTGTAATGTGCATTTTCCTGATGAAGACCTTTTGAAAAAATATGAGTCCAGAAAAGTATATGCTCTAAGAGACCCCCCCCGACTTTAAGCATAATATGGAATTTATAAGGTCTTTGCAGCCACATGTTGGTCTGGAAATCGTTTATAACATTGACTTGACGCCTCTCGGTCATAAATCTTTTTGACTTATTAAATCAGGTGGTTGATAGAAAAGATGTACAGATTCTGGGACATAAATCAGCATTCTCCATGGAATATGAATATAAAGAAATGAGAGAAATGATTGAGTTTTATAATCTGATGCCTGCCGTAGCAAATAACCGGATAAAAAGAATGAGTTGACAATAAGCCTTTGCCCCTTCCGGTATATTAAAGGTGCTTCTTTGCTTGTAATGATGGAAAATTCAAAAAGTGAGCAGGGGAAGAAAGCATTTCTGCTTGATAAATTCGATATGGTATCGTTTCCGATAGTGAATGCCTTAAGCATACCTTCATTTAGTTGTGTACATGCCGGATTCGGAGAAGGAAATAAAATTGTTGGCGGCTATATGGCCACCAAAGAGATTTCTGTGCAGGCTGCTGCCGATCTGTCTACCCGGTTGATGAATAAAGAAAAAATAGGTATGCCTAAAATAAGGATTTGAGAAAAGAATATGTACTTGATTGGAGCGTTTTTTCTACTTATAATGGTTATGATATTAAAACGTGGGCAAGAATGTGCGTATTATCAATTATCCTATTTATGATCATTATCGTGAGGAATTTTATTTATTGGGGGTATTATTTGTCTTTGCATTCATTTTTATTTCCGTCAGTTTGCTGCATACTCGGCGGCGTTCGCTGATTGAACGCAAAAACTTGAAAATATTGGAAGAAGCACAAGCGTTTGACTCTTTCTGCGGATGGAGGACAGATTTCGCTTTGGAATATGCAGGAAGTGATATCGAGTTTGATGATAATTATGCGCGTCTGACAGGAGTAGAAAAAAGGAAGTTTAAGAGAACTGATTTTTTGGAGTATGTACATCCTGATGACTCGCAGTTATTAAGTTCTTTTTATGAAGCGTTGTGCAAATCTCCGGGTGTAGAAATACAACGGGTACGTTTCCGTTTTGATGAAAAGAAAGGTTATCAATGGTATGAATTACGATGCCGCAGTCTGAAGGATATTAAAGGAGAGATGATGCTGGCGGGGATCATGCAGAATATTCAAGAGTCGGTAGAACGTGAGCATCAGTTGATTGTGGCGAAACAAATGGCTGAGAAAGCTGAACTGAAACAATCTTTCCTTAATAATATGAGTCATGAAATCCGTACTCCACTCAATGCCATTGTGGGGTTTACAAATGTATTGTTGGGTGAGGGCTCCGAGGAGATTGATCCGGATGAAAAGGCGAGTATGCTTGAGATTATCAATCATAATAATGAATTGCTCTTGAAGCTCATTAATGATGTACTGGAAATTTCCCGCCTGGATTCCGGAAGTTTGGATTTTGACATGAAGGAATGGAATATGACAGATATTGTCAAAGAGAGATTTATAAGACGTACCAACCCTTAATCCGGTCTTCTTTACAGTTTCGTCTCGAATTGGATGATACTGTTTCTGTGCCTGTTCATACAGATCGTCTCCGTTTGGCTCAGGTTATTTCAAACTTTTTGAATAATGCTAACAAGTTTACCCAAAATGGATATATCGCTTTGGGGTGTAAAGTAGACAAGAAGCATAGGGAGGTTCGTATATATGTGGAAGATAGTGGTAAGGGAATTGATGAAAAGGAACTTATGATGATTTTTGAGCGTTTCTATAAAACTGACGAGTTTGAACAGGGAAGCGGTCTTGGTCTTGCCATTTCTAAAGTTATTATCGAGCGGTTGTCGGGACGTATAAAAAAGTACACTCTGAAAAAGGTAAAGGAAGTTGTTTTACAGTGATTTTATCATTGGCGGATGCACCGGAGAATCACATGTTGATTTGAATAGTGTGGTTGTTGTTTCAAGATACCGGTTGTTCTTGCTGTCTTTTCAGTGGATGTGAATAACCATAGGTTATAAAGGGATAAAAAAATTAAGTGTTTGTCTCTCAATTTAAAATGCTTCCTTTGTAGTGTACTAATTAAAGACACTATAAATAAATTCATTTATGTTGAGCGAGAAAAGAAACAGTATGCTTCACGGGGTTTTGTTGATAGCCCTGTTTTCATGTGCGGCCTTTTATATAGGTGACATGGAGTTCATAAAGAAACTCTCTTTCAGTCCGATGATTGTCGGAATCATTTTGGGCATGTTGTATGCTAACAGTCTCCGAAACAACCTTCCTGAGACGTGGGTACCGGGTATACAGTTCTGTTCAAAACGAATTTTACGGATAGGCATTATCCTCTATGGGTTTAAGTTGACTTTTCAGGATGTATTGGCGGTGGGGCTGCCCGCAATATTGATTGATGCTATTGTAGTAACCATAACGATTCTTGGAGGTATCTTAATCGGTCGTATGCTTAAAATGGATCGTGGAGTGGCGTTACTTACTTCTATCGGTAGTGGAATTTGTGGTGCAGCGGCTATTTTGAGGGGCCGAATCGACCATTCAGACAAAACCATATAAAACGGCGGTTGCTGTTTCTACTGTAGTTATTTTCGGAACTTTGTCCATGTTTATCTATCCTATATTATATAGAAATGGAACTTTTGTGCTTTCACCCAACGAGATGGGGATATTTACCGGTGCTACGTTGCATGAAGTGGCGCACACTGTTGGTGCGGGAAATGCGATGGGGAAGGAGGTTTCGGATGTTGCTATTATCGTGAAGATGATTCGTGTGATGATGTTGGTACCTGTTTTGTTGATAACCAGTTTTATGGTATCCGTGGCTGCCGTGAAAGCTGGTGGACAAGGAGGTAGTATGAAGGACATATCTATTCCGTGGTTTGCTATCGGTTTTTTAGCGGTTATCGGTTTTAATTCCTTTGATTCTATTGCCACAAAGTTTAATAGCTTTTATCAATAATCTGGATACTTTCTTGCTGACTATGGCAATGACTGCATTAGGTGCGGAAACCAGTATCGACAAATTTAAGAAAGCTGGTGCCAAGCCATTTGTACTTGCTTCTTTGCTGTATTTATGGCTAATTGTCGGAGGATATTTTTTGGTAAAACTCCTTTGCTCCTGTCTTAATGTAAGAAGATGTTTTCGGTCTCTGAATATCCTTGATTCTTTTCCCGATAGAATTTTTGCAACTTTGTTGCACTTGAAAACTACTACCTTTGCATCATAAACCTAATAGTAGATTGGATTATGGGACATTGTAAATGTGAAATGAATGCAAATGTGCGAGTAGAAAGCTGTCAGGAAGCGAATGGCTTCATAAAGGAATATTGGAAGGTAATACTTTCATTATTAATGTTGATAGCGGGTGCAATAATGAATCAGTTGGATGTTGCTTTTTTCAGAGATAATACGATATCTTTGGTTTGGTATATACTGGCTTATCTGCCTGTAGGTTTACCTGTGATAAAAAAGCATGGGAGAGTATTCTTCAGAAAGACTTCTTTAGTGAGTTTACGTTGATGTCGGTTGCAACGTTAGGTGCTTTTTATATTGGTGAATATCCGAGGGAGTTGCCGTTATGTTATTTTATTCGGTTGGTGAATTATTTCAGGATAAAGCGATAGACAAGGCTAAGCGTAATATCAGCGCTTTGCTGGATGTTCGACCTGAAAAGGCTGTGGTTGTGAGAAGTATGAGATTGTTACGGTGGATCCGAGATCGGTTCTTATAAAAATGAAATTATTGAGATAAAAAGCCGGTGAGCGTGTACCGTTGGATGGAGTAATGTTGGATGAAGTGGCGGCATTCAATACGGCCTTCTTACCGGAGAGAGTGTTCCCCGGGATATTAGTAGGGAGAAGAGGTACTTGCAGGTATGATTGTCACAGACAAAGTAATTCCGGATGAAAGTGACAAAGCCTTTTGATAAAAAGTGCATTGGCTCGTATTCTGAACTTGTAGAGGATGCTTCCCGAACGTAAGGCACCTGCAGAATTGTTTATTAGAAAATTTGCACGTGTTTATACTCCTATTGTTATCGGCTTTGCATTTCTGATTGTGTTGATTCCATATATTTATTCATTTATAAATCCGTTGTTTGGGTTTGTTTTAATGATTGGCTGTATAAAGCATTGGTTTTTCTGGTGATTTCTTGCCCGTGCATTGGTTATCAGTATTCCATTAGGTATTTTGGGGAATTGGGGCAGCATCCCGATTGGGTATTCTGTTTAAAAGGTGGAAATTATCTGGATGCCATAACTCGTGTGAATACAGTCGTATTCGATAAAACAGGTACTCTGACTAAAGGAGTTTTCGAAGTAGAATCTTGTCGGGTTGTTCCCGGGACTTCAGAAGAAGATTTATTGCGTGTAGTGGCTTCCATTGAGAAAAACAGTAACCATCCGATAGCCAGGCTATTGTAGCTTATGCTCAAGATAAAGGGATTGATCTTGATTGTCACTAAGAATATAGAAGAGATTGCAGGTTATGGGTTGATGACTGAGATTGATGGAAAAAGGGTGCTGGTAGGTAATACCAGATTGTTATCGAAATATTCCATTGAGTTTCCGAAGGCTGTGTTTTCAATAACAGAAACAACGGTTGTATGTGCTGTCGGGGATAAAATATATAGGTTGTATCATCTTATCGGATGTGTTAAAAGACGATGCGTCAGATACTGTCAAGGCACTTAAAGAGTTAAATATTAAGAATATTCAGATATTGTCGGGCGATAAACAGAGTATTGTTACCATTTTTGCAAATAAGTTGGGAATAACTCAAGCTTATGGTGATCTCCTGCCGGAGGGAAAGGTGGAGCATATTGAGAGATTGAAGGAGGAGAAGGGCAATCAGATTGCTTTTGTTGGTGATGGGATGAATGATGCCCGGTACTTGCTCTAAGTGATGTGGGTATTGCTATGGGAGGACTGGGTAGCGATGCCGCCATTGAAACGGCGGATGTAGTCATCCAGACCGATCAGCCTTCGAAAGTGGCAACAGCTATTAAGGTTGGGCGTTGTACGCGTCGGATTATCTGGCAAAATGTATTGTTGGCATTGGTGTGAAGTTGTTGGTGCTGATTTTAGGGGCAAGCGGTATAGCTACTTTGTGGGAAGCTGTCTTTGCGGATGTTGGTGTTACATTGATTGCAATTATGAATGCTTTGTTCGTATACAGAAAATGATTAAATGATAATGGAAGATTTGTGTTTGAAGATATTGGAGCAGAGAGGCATAAAACCTACAGCCATACGGATGTTGGTTTTAAAGGCCATGATGGAGACGGAGCAGGCTGTTTCACTTCTTGATTTGGAAAATAAGCTGGATACAGTTGATAAGTCGACCATATTTCGTACGATTACTTTGTTTGTCTCTCATCATTTGGCACATAGTGTAGATGATGGTACAGGGTCTTTGAAATATGCGGTTTGTGATAGTGAATGTACTTGTGCGGTAAAGGATCTACATACACATTTTTATTGTGAATATTGTCATAAGACTTTTTTGCCTTGAGAATATCCACGTTCCTGTGGTCGATTTACCCGAGGGATTTGCTGTACGAAGTATAAATTATGTCTTGAAAGGTTGTTGTGCTGAATGGCAGAGCTGAAAAAGATCATGAAAATAAAAAGCGCATTGATATTCTCAATCAATGCGCTTTTTTGAAGGTAATATAATTGTTATTACTTGATCAGCTTCCTACCACTACTGCGCGGTTCCAGTCATCATTTTCAAACTTAGTGCTGGTACCTTTGAACTCTGTAGTGATACGGTCTTTATTCCCGTATTTGTTGACAAACACTTCGTTACGCATTGGCACGTCTTTCGTGAAACAATTCTGTTGGTGAAATTTGAGCCACGTTTGTCAGCATAACCCGTCAGACGAACACGGATTTCTGATTTGCTTTTGAATTCAGCAATATTGAAGATACTAACTTCCTGTGAAAGCTCGATTTTTGTTGCTGTTGAATGGGAAAGTAATTGTACTCGGAAGAGCCTGATTTCAGAATTGTCGATTATTGTTTCTTCTTTGACAATTTCCGGTTTACGTGCTTTCAGTTCTGCTATTTCAGCTTGTTGTGCAGCATTTTCTTTTTTCAAAGTTGCGTAGTTTGCTTCCAGATCAGAGTAGTTGCTTTCTGATAGCGTTGTACTGACGTGAAAGTAGCCTTTTCTTGAAACCTGTTTTGCCGAAACGGAAAGTAACACCGGCTGTCAGACCGCTGATTCCATCATTCGGAAAACCACCGCGAACCACCTTATCGTCATCCAAGATAGCTCCTTGGTATTCAACGTTAATATCGAAACGTTTTGAGATACGGTAACGCGCCCGGATACCTGCATTGATTGTAAACGACTGGTCGCTCTTACGAATAAATGCTCCACCAATACCGCAAAAAGGAACGATGTCAAAACGACGGTTTTCTTTGGCGCGAGCAAAAAAGTTGATCTAGTCCGAACATAAAAGTCTGCGTGAACAGCACCATATTGATAGTGCAACATTGAGTTAGCGCCAGAAGTAAATCCGTGCAGTGAACCGCCTGTACCTTGTAAACGAACCCCAGTAAGGATTAAACCATTTACCTACAGAAAGTGTCGGCATGAAAGTGATTGTGTTTCTGAATTTAGCGTCTTTTGAATTTTTTCTGCGAACAGAGATTGTGCACCAAAGTTTGCTGACATGAACCAGTTGTTCCAAAATCCATTGCCTTCAAAGGTTGTTTTATATCCCGGAAGACGTTTTTGCATCATTGTCTTGAGCAAATACACTTGCGCTCATCAATGTTGCCAATGCAAACATAAAAACTTTTTTTCATTTCTCTAAATTTTAAATTGGTTTGGTTAAACATTAATTGTTATTATTCGCCAATAATTGTTTTTAATAATCCGGCGTTTGATACGCCTAATTCGCAAAAAACGGTCGCAAAAATATAAATAGTTTTTGTTGGTTGCAAATATTTCTTCATTTATTTTAAGATTGTCTGATTTTTGTAAAGATGCAAAGCTTTGTGAAATAGAAGATTATATGCTTATGAATGAAATCCGGACAATTTGTCTGTGGAATCACTTTTCCATTTGTTTGTTTCTCAGTATATTGTCTTTATTAAATAGGTATTCATTATTATGATCTCTTTGTAGCACTAGTAAGGGGTATGTTAAACAGGAATGTTCTATATTTCATCTTTTGTAACTTCCGTTATGAGAAATAAAGGAGGTCGTTTAATCGATTATGTCTGTAACTTTCGTGAAAAAGCCTTTTGTGGCCGTTTGAGGGTGTTTTTTTAAATAAACCTTTTCGGTTTTTATGGGTTATTTTATTAAAAATAGGATTAGGTATGACTGAAATAAAATAAAACGTGTATATGAGGGATCCTTCTGATACAGATGGGTATCGTGTTTTAGTAGATCGCCTTTTGGCCGCGCGGAATGAAAAAAAGAACATTTAAAGTATGACTATTGGGCAAAGGAACTGACCCTTCATCTGATTTAAGAAAATGGTTTCATGACGATGTTCCGGGACACTGGAAAGAGTTTGCAGAGATGTATCGAAAAGAACTTGAAACTTCTGATAAAAAACGTCCGAGTTTTTATCCCGGATACGATCCTGTGAATCAGTGACTCTTTTGTATGCTTCGAAGGAGCCGGTTTATAATCATGCCCGTATTTTACAAGCTTTTCTGGAGGAACGTTTGAAAAAGTGATTTCTAGGAGAAACCTATGCCAACACGAATCTTTTTTGTACTTTTGCGCCATCTTTTTAAAAACAACAGCAAAAAAAGAATCATATGGGAGGTTTTTCGGAACAGTCTCGAAAAACGAGCTGTGTGACCGATTTATTCTACGGCACAGACTATAACTCACACTGGGAACAAAACGGGGAGGACTTGCGACATATAGTGAAGAACAGGGATTTATCCGTTCGATTCATAACCTGCAGAGTTCATATTTCCGTACCAAATTTGAGGAAGAACTGGATAAATTTAAAGGAAATGCCGGTATCGGTATTATCAGTGATACAGACGCCCAACCTATTATTATTAACTCACATCTCGGTAGATTTGCCATTGTTACGGTTGCTAAGGTCACAAACCTTAAAGAACTCGAAGAGGAACTACTTTTCACAAAACATGCATTTCGCCGAACTTAGTTCGGGTAGTACCAATCAAACGGAACTTATCGCTTTATTGATTATTCAGGGTAAAAATTTTGTAGAAGGAATAGAGAATGTATATAACCATATAAAAGGTTCGTGTTCTATGCTTCTGTTGACAGAAGATGGAGTGATTGCCGCACGAGATAAATG
>VOFD01001742.1_pt1 | contig 13255 bp, 15 predicted proteins | sample 5384101 | NCBI WGS metagenome assembly VOFD01 (sample SAMN12384723, study PRJNA508395) | human gut metagenome | isolation source: healthy gut C | host: Homo sapiens
AGTAATTGAAGAAAATCCACCATCCGGATTTCCTTTGCCTCTGCTATGTTCATGTCATTTTCCTTTCACTTGTTTTCATGAAACCAGTTTAGTTTAGTTTGTTTTCCTATATATATCTGTACTAAATTAAACTGAATATTATATATGCCCGCGCCAGCCGTCATTCCTCGTCGAACAGCATGGCTTCGGCGGGGGTCATGTCGTAGTAGAACAGTTTGTCCCGCTTGCGTATCAGCTTCAGGTTGTCGGTCAGGTAAAGCAGCAGCTTGACCATCACGTTCCGGCCGCGCTTGAAACCTATCGCCTCGTAAGAGGCCATGAGTGCCTGAACCATGTTCTCGAATCCTTTGATGGGCTTGTCGCCGAAAGCGGCGGAGAGTGCCTCCCTGTGCTGCTCGATGCTCAGGTCGGCAAAACTTGTCCGTGCCTTCGGCTTGGAATGCTCGCCCGCCGCATGGCTCTCCGCAATGACGGAGCCCGGCTTCGTCTATCGTGAATGCGAACGGCTTGAACTCCTTCTCCCTGATATGGAGGGCGTGGACTTCGCTGATACCGGGATTGTCACTGTCCTTGCTGATGACCAGCACCGTTTCCGCCTTGTTGTTCATCTCCGTACCGATATGCCCGCGCACGTTATTGTCGCCCTTGTTCTGATGCAATACGCAATGGATGTGCAGGTCATACTTTGATGACCATTCCATCATCTTGTTGATGACTTCCACGGATTCGCTGGTGCTGTTGATGTCGAGCATCAGGTCACGGATTCCGTCAATGACCACCAGACCGTAACCCTTGCCACGGCGCAGTGCGTAATCGATCACCTCTATGCGGATGGCCGGGGAATACTCGCGCAGGCAGATGAAGTCGAGCCTTTCGTTGTCGGTGGTGTCGGGAAGCCCAGCCAGCTTTTAAGGATGCGCTCAAGCACATTGTGGCAGTGGAACCGGCTCTGCTCCGTGTCCACATACAGGATTCGCTGTTTCCCTTCAGGCAGGTGCGCCCGGTAGTTCAGCACCTGCTTGCCGACCAGCGAAGCGGCGACGATGGCCGATACGTTGAATGTCTTTTTTCGACTTGGCCTTACCTGTCGATGCGCTGAAGTTGCCGAGCGTGGCGATAGTGGAATTGTCAATCCAGATAATCTGCGGTGGCGTTTCATAAGTGTCCGTCACCTTTATCTGCGAGGCGGACAGGATGTCCGACAGGCGGCTTTCGTCGAGCTCCGCCCCTATGAGGTTAGTCCTTCTTTCGTTTTCCATGGCGTCTCTGATTAAAGAAAGGTTCAGCGGCTGCGGACTCGGCAGCCATTCTGTTGGCATCATCAATGGTCGGCTCGCAGTTCTGCAGGAGCCACTCGTCCAGCCTCCTCCTTGGCGAAATAGACCATCTTGCCCCTCGGCTTGTAGTGAGGAATCTCCTTGCTTGCGGTGAGTTCTTGTACAACATGCTCTCCGACACGCCGATGTACATGCACGCTTCCTGGAATGTGAACACCTTCTTGGTGGTATAGATAGAGTTTTCCAGCAAGTCAAGCCGTTGCAACAGGTTCTCGACCGGCTCCAGTTTTCTCAGCACCGATTCGACGGCGGCCAGCCTTTCGCTCAACCGCTCCATGAATGTCGTTCTGTTCTGCATTATGTATATGTTTAATTTGACAATAAAGGCAAGCCTCCATCAGGCGTTGCGCTGACGGAGGCCAAAGTTATGCGATGCGACCGGCAATGGCAGAAAACCGACAATGATACCGGCTCCATATCATTGCTACAGTCAGCCTTTTATCTTTCACATGTTTACCATTCTGTCAGTTGGTGTCATTCACGGAATTGGCTGACAGCTTTTCTTATGGACACAGCGGTGGATGTCATACAGCTTCTTGCGGCAGACAAGGCCGTAGAGAGGCTTGAGGCGGTCACGAAGCGTTTTCCGTCCTTGGGAAACCAGGAATCTCCCTCTTTCGAGGACAGACTGCCAGTGCGCCTGTATGTATGACCTTTCAAGTAGCGCGTCGAAAAGTACGGCCACATGCCGGATGTTGTTCACCCGGATGCGGAAGCCCTCCTTGCAGGCAAAAAGTGCCTTCATGTCCTCTATGCTCACCGCAGAAACGCAGAACAGATGATAAGCATTGGCGCAAGCCACAATACCTGTCATCTGTTCCTCGGTGAAATTACAGTCGAAAGAAAGGGGCGGAGCATTCAGGGCGAAACCGGTCCCATGGACATCGGCCGGGAAGCTCCGGATCCGAAATGTCATACATCTTTTTCAGCTCCATGCAGTCCTCGAACGAAAAGGTGTCCGCCGCGAATAAAAGACGGGTGCGCTCGGACAAATCGGCCAGAAGAACTCCGGCGATGTGAAGGTTCATTTCGTGGCAGTTCCGGCAGACTACATTATCGCAGTCTATGTACCGGTGGCTGTTGATGAAGTCATCAACAAAGCGGCCATACCGTTTGCCGCCCGCCACAACATCATGCAGATAGATTTCTCTCGCTTCAGCGAGCAATGCGAAAAGTTCTCTCGCCACATCCTGTGCTGCCGCAATGTGCCGGCAGTGTTGCTTCCCTCCAAAAAGAGAGAAGACCTTTGTCTGGTCTGTTCATGTCGAATTACTTTTAATTGGTTGATAATTTATTGTAAGAGCATGTGTGTCAATTATATAAATAATTGATGTATCACCCTGCTCATATGCTCGTAAATTTGACATGATGATCAAGCCATCGTCAGTCGAACAATCCGTTTACCAGGTTGACCGCCTCGTCTTTTTTCTTGTTGACAATCTTGGCATACACCTGGGTCATCTTCACATCGGCATGGCCGAGCAGCTTCGAGGTCGTGTAAAGGTCAGCCCCGAGGGTAAGCATCATCGTGGCGAAGGTGTGGCGGCTGGTGTGGTAGGAAAATCGCTTGCTGATGCCCGCAGCCTTCGCCCACGGTTTCAGCAGACGGTTGACCTCGTTCCCGCTCGGCAACTCGAACACAAAGTCTTCCGGAGTCTTGTCGCCCCGTTCCGGCATCCATTTCAATGCCTCGGACGAAAGAGGCAGGTAAATGGGCTCCTGTGTTTTCTTCATGGATACTGCCAGACGGTATTGACCGCTATCCACGAAGACATCCTTCCATTTCAGTCTTTTGACATCACTGATGCGGAGGCCGCAGAAACAGGAGAACAGGTAGGCCTGTTTTATCTCCTCGTGCTTCATCGGGGTCGCAATGAGGGCTTTCACCTCCTCAATGGTCATATAGGAGCGTTTGCTCTCCGGGAGGTGGATTTTGTCAGACTTGTCGATAAGGTCAAAAGGATTGGCCTTGATATGTTCCGCACGGACGGCAGAGTTCAGCGCACTGTTCAGCACACGGTAATAGTTTTTGAGAGTGAAATTCGACACGCGCTTGCCTCTCGGACGGTATTCCGTCAACAGATAGTCGATATAGCCTTGGCAGAAAGCCTTGTCAATCCGGTCCAACGTCATCCTTTCCCCGGCATAATCCCTGATGATGCGGATGGCTACCTTGATCTGGTTTTCGTCTTTCTTGCCCCGTTTCTCCTGGTTTTTCTTGTAGGTTTCCATCCAGTCCAGCAGAAAGACCTTCTCCTTTTCGTTCTCGATTCCCGCCTCACCGTTGGTCATCTCGATGATGCGCTTCGACTTGAGTTTGTTGGCCGCATTCATCGCCGCTTCGTTCTGCTTGCGTGCATTCTCATCTGTTTCGGGATGATATACATCTTCAGATACTCGTATGTGCGCTTGCCGTTCCGGTATATGTCCAGATACAGGCTCTGGCTTCCGTTGCTCAACGCTTTCATCCGGAGACGAACCGGCTCTTTCACTTTTTTAGGTTGTCTTATTCGTGCCATAGGGAATCGGTCTTTGTTTCTACTGTTGCAAAGTTACGAATAATAATCCGAAACGAGAAACAAACAAGAAACAAAAATGTACCGAATAAGAACCAAAGACTGCAAACAATGAAAACAACTGAAAAGACCAAATCCCCTATAACATACTGATATAAAGCCGTTTTCTTTGCACTTGTTTGGATGTTGTTTTCATTTCACACCTTTACATTATAAATCTGGAAAATCTATTGACTAAACTAAAGTTCAAATTAACCTAAAAACGAACTAAAAGAATCGATTTAAAACTTTCTTCGGTATTTAATCATAGAAATATCATAGTGAACGGAAAAAATCTCCTGCTTTTATCTTTTTATTGCATAATATTTTATATCTTCGCATCTCAAATAAATCAATCTATACACAGTATGGATAAACCCATGAATAGAATCAAAGAGGTGCTTGAAGAGAAAGGCATCAAACAGACCTGGCTGGCAGAGAAACTTGGAAAAAGTTTCTGTATTGTCAATTCCTACGTATGTAATCGACGACAGCCAAGTCTAGAAGTGCTTTTCGAAATTGCAAAAATTCTTCAAGTAGATCCCAAAGATTTAATTGATAGTGATGAAAAATAATAAACAACAATATACATTCATTGATTTGTTCGCCGGACTTGGGGGCTTTCACCTCGCCTTGCAGCAATTAGGGTGTAAGTGCGTCTTTGCTTCTGAAATTAAAGATGATTTAAGAAAATTATATGCTTTAAATTTTCCAGAGACCCCAATTTATGGCGATATAACAAAGATCAACCCGGAAGACATACCTCCACATGATATTGTATGTGCAGGCTTCCCTTGTCAACCATTTAGTCAAGCAGGCAAGAGAGAAGGCTTTAATGACACGAAACAGAGAGGTACGTTATTTGACTATATTTGTGCAATCGTTGCTGCACATAGGCCCAAATATCTTATACTCGAAAATGTGCAAAACCTCAAGAATCACGACAACGGCAATACATGGAAAGTAATACAAGAAAAGTTGGCTGCGCTAAATTATGATGTGAAAGCTGACATTCTTTCACCACATCAATTTGGACTTCCCCAACATCGAAAAAAGAATTTTCATTGTTGCTATTGCCAATGAAAAAGGTTCTTTAGACCATTTTCGTTTCCCTGTTGCTCAGAAAGGCGCATCGCGTTTTTGCGACATCAATAAGGTTATTGATGCGAGCGACACTAATATCACAAAGCTAAAACCTGAAACAAGGCTTCAACTTGAAGTTTGGCAAGAGTTCATTGACCAAACTATCGCGCACGGCGATACTATACCGTCATTCCCTATATGGGCCATGGAATTTGGAGCCACATATGATTTCAAAAGTAAAGCCCCTGCATTCCAATCTCTTGAAAATTTACAAGGCAAGCTAGGAAAATTGGGGCAACCCATAAATGGACTGACAAAAGAAGATTGCATAGCACAGTTACCCAACTATGCTCAAACCACAACTTCACTAATATTTCCAAATTGGAAAATAAGATATATCGAACAAAACCGCAAATTTTATGAACGAAACAAATCATGGCTTGATCCGTGGATTGAAAAAATTCGCAATTTTGAAAATAGCCATTTGAAAATGGAATGGAATTGCGGTATTACGGCTACTCCTACACTTGAAGATAAAATTATCCAATTCAGAGCTTCGGGTATTCGTGTAAAATTACCCAATTTCGCACCTGCACTAAATTTGGTAGGTACTCAAATTCCTATTTTCCCATGGGTAAAATTACCTGCTGAAATACTATCTGAGGGAGAGCCCAATAAAGGTCGCTATATGACAATCCGTGAAGCCGCTGCAATTCAAGGTATGCAAGACTTGAATTTTAGCTCGCTTTCATCTACACGAACTTTAGAGGCCTTGGGTAATGCTATAAATGTAACATTGGTACGCCGTATCGCAAAACTCCTATTGAACGATGAACAACAATAAAGTTTCCATAGCTACCAAGCCATTAGTCTATTCTGCTTTTCGTTACATCGAAAATAAGGTATGGAACGCTCTTGCAGAATATGTAGATAATGCTGTGCAGAGTTTCAAAGACCATATAGATATTCTGAAAAACATTAACCCTAATGGCAAACTACGTGTAGATATCAACATTGATATAGAGCAAGATATAATTACCATTACTGATAATGCTTTCGGTATAACTAACGAAAATTACGACAGAGCTTTTGAGTTAGCCAATATTCCATTAGACCGCAAGGGACTCAATGAATTTGGTATGGGTATGAAAGTTTCCTCTATTTGGTTATCTGATCTTTGGACAGTTCAGACTAAAGCGTATGGAGAAAGTGAAATCAAAACGTTAGTTTTTGATATTCACGAAGTAACCAAAAACCAAGAGGTAGAACTTCCCATAATCACTGAACCTGCAAATTTATCAGAGCATTATACTATAATAACCCTTACTAAACTATCTCAGAATAAACCACGCACTCGCCAAATTGCCTATGTCAAGAAGCATTTGGCAAGTATTTATTCCAAATACATTCGTGAAGGTATTTTTAGATTTAGTAGTTAATGGTGAACTTTTAGAGGACACGCAACTGCAATGTCTCATTGCTCCATATTACAAAACTCTAATGGAGAGAAGATTACATGGCGCAGAGAAATCAATTTTGTAGCTCCTAAATATGATGAAACTGGTAAGCAGATAGGTGTATATTATGCCAAAGGATTCATCGGTATTCTTGAAAAAATGTCTACTTCCGTAGATAACGGTATCCTATTGTTTAGGCGTGGTCGTGTTATCGGAAGCAGTTATGATGAGAAATTTCGTCCAAAAATTCTGAGCGGAGAAGAAGGTTCTCCTCGCTATAAACGAATTTTTGGAGAATTGGAACTTGAAGGCTTTGATGTAAGTTTCACCAAAAGTTCTTTCCAGGACGATGATGAGTTTTCTACTTTCATTGAAATTCTTAAAGGCGACATTGACCGAGATAAATCTTTAGACTTATTTGGTCAGGCACAAAACTACACCAAGCCCAAAACTCAAGCAGATAAGACCAGGGCTGCTCAGCAACTTGTTAAAACCATAGCTGATGAAATATCCAAGCCAATGGAATTACCTGTTGAGCCAATAGAAGTTCCGACGACTATCGCTAAAACTTCGATAACAACTACTGTTGTCGAAACCCCTTCTCAGACAGAGCCAGCGCAGACCATTGAAAACGAGTCATTTGAAATTCCGGCTATTGAGACCGAGGTTAAGCCCTCTGCTTCAACTTCATTCAGATTGGTTATCAATGGTGTTTCCGAAAGTTCAAGGAAAGTTCTTTATTCTTTGGTAAATAAAACAGACGGGAAATATTATGCTACTATAAATTTGTCTAATGGGTTCTTTGAACGTTTTAGAGACTGTCTTTCTTCTGAAGACAGTATTTTGCAGTTGGCTTATTTTATTAAAAATTTGGTAGTAACAGAACTTCTTCTATTGCAATCCGGCACACCTTCGGCTGCAGCTTTTTAGAAATAAGTTCAATCAACTTTTTGGCCTGATATGACAGAAATTATTTCCATAACTGATATAGTACAAGACCCTCCAAAGGACTACTTTATGCCATCCATTGGAGAACGCACTATGGCGTTTATAAATAGCCAAGAAAAAATTGATGAGGACAGTAAACTCACAATAATAGAAGAAGCACAAGATATTCTTTCTCATTGTATTCTTCCCGGTAATCAAGAATCTATAACCAACATTGCTGTTGGTTATGTTCAGAGTGGAAAGACATTATCTTTTCACTACTCTAACAGCACTTGCTGCTGATAATAATTGGCGTATCGTCATTTATCTCACTGGTACTAAGACTAATCTCAAAGAGCAGACTTCTTCTCGCTTGCGTCAAGATCTTCTTTTTGACGAAAACGAATACTACAAAATTTTCACAGACCCAAGCATCTCAGATCGCAACCGCATAAAGAATTTTATGGAGATAGGGCAAGAAGTTCTTCTTTTTCCTATCCTCAAACATTATAAGCATATAAATTCTTTAGCTCAGATTTTTGAAGATCCCGAAATCAAAAATCTTGTTAAGAATTTTGGTGTCATTATTATTGATGATGAAGGCTGACCAAGCAAGTTTCAACACGTTTGCAAAGAAGAATGCAGGAAAAGAAGACTGGGAAGATGATGATTTTAGTAGAACTTATAGCGCAATCTTACGATTGAAGAAAACTCTGCCAAATCATTCATATATTCAATATACTGCCACTCCGCAAGCGGCGTTCCTTATTGACAATAACGACATTCTTTCTCCCAAATACCATACTGTCTTGACTCCAGGTAAAGGATATACGGGTGGTAAATATTTCTTCAAGAATACGGAGTGCAACTTGCTCTCCATTATCCCAGATGAAGAAATTTATCATTACAGCCGCAATCCTTTAACTGAAATACCAGCCTCTTTAATGGAGGCTTTAAGGCAATTCATTATCAGCGTAGCCATTGTTGTCATCAAAGAAAAGCGTCAACCATTCCTTTCTATGATGGTCCACATTGACGGTCGCAGAGATACCAACGAAATTTTCGAGCACTGGATTTCAAATAACTTACAGTATTATTTGGAAATTCTTCGTGCTCCCCCCAAGGCGACCCTGGCAAAGATCTCTATATCCAGTCTCTCAAACAGTCATTCGATAGTATAACTCAATACATGGAAAATCCTCCCTCTTTTGAGGAAGTCCTTCCATTAATTCCGCGTACCATACTCAGGACACAATGCCATTTGGTTCAAGGTGACGGCGAGAATACCATTGATTGGAATGCTGAGAAAGGACATATTTTAATCGGTGCAGATATGCTCAACCGAGGATTCACTATTGAAAAACTTTCAATATCCTATATGCCTCGCACATCTGCCGGGCGCTCAACAGCTGACACCATTGAGCAACGATGCCGATTTTTTGGTTATAAGATGCCATACATTGACGTATGCCGGGTGTTCCTCAGTGCGAAAAGTAAAGACGAATATACCGCTTATGTCGAGCATGAAGAAGTTTTGCGGTCGAGTTTAAAGCAATGCCATACGCTTGCTGAGTTCAGCAAACATTCTATAACAATGCTTCTTTCAGATTTACTCAATCCGACCCGCACAAACATTCTATCTAATAAGTTAGTAAGAGATAAACTTATTGGCTGGAGACAGATGCTATCACTCGATTGTATGCAAGAGAACAAAAGACTCTGTGTTGACTTCCTCAGCCGCATAGAATCTTTTTATCCCATGCAGTGAATATGGCAACGAAATTAGGAATCATCGTCATGCGTTAGTACCTATTGAGGAATTTATTAAATTTTTCCGTGAGTTCAAGTACATGGATGTACCGAACATTACAAGAAAAATTGTTACTATCCAATACCTTCAATACATTAAGGATTTCGAAAATATTGGGGTGATTGATGTCTACCAAATGGCTTATCAAACGGAAACTTCAAGAAATTTACGTAGCCGTAAAATTAAGGGAAATAAGCCTAATAACCTTCAAGCCGGTCGAGCAGACAATGCTTCTTATCCAGGTGATAAAGAATTCTGCTCAAATTCTGTAGTATCGGTTCAGTTTCACCATATTATTCTCGATGATCCGGATTACAATATGGTAAGAAAGATTTGTTTAACCTCGCCTTCTACTATCCACTCGCTATCGGTGAAGATTTTATAAGGCTCGACAAACCTGTGGAAGATGATGACTCTGAATAATATTAACTTACTTGAGAAGTTTCGTGAACTTAAAGCCCGACCTCATACTAAGAGCGGCTTTAATGCTGTTGTAATTTCTAAAACTTCTCCACATCGTTTAGGCATAACCTCGGAAGGTTACCCTATATTTTTCATCGCTTGTTCTTCATCTGAACGTGTTTCAGATATTAACCTTCGACTTTTCAAAGTCTTGTTCAATCGCCGATGTACCATTTCCGACACTACTACCGAGTCAGATATTCAAGGTACATTTTCGATAATACAGTTAAGTTCACAAAACCCTGACTTTCAAAAAATATTTTCTGGAAGTAGTATTTCTACTTTTATGCCGGTTGGAGGACAAGCCTACCGTCAATATATTGAAAGCCGAAGTATCAAAATTGATAAGCCTCTTTACGAGTGTAAAATCAATTTCTAAAGAAGTAGTTAGAGGTCTTTGGGCTGAGCTAATTTTGATTAAGCGAGCCTCAAATCCGTCATACCTTATTCGCTCCTGTCACGTTATTCCTGAGGATAAATTCGACTTTAACGATGGTTCTGATAAAGTAGAAGTCAAATCTACTAATGGGACTAAACGAGAACATACATTTTCTCTTGAACAACTCAACCCTAATAAAGGATCAAGATTGCTCATCGCTTCAATGTTTGTTTCGCAAACAGGAGTAGGTAAAACTATTTTTGACCTTGTAGACGAAATTAGTTCTTCTATTTCTGACGTTGATGTTCTGTTTAAACTCCGCGAAGAAACAACCCAAACGATTGGTTCACATATCGAAGAAGTTTCCAACATGTTCTTTGATGAAAATGTCAGCCTTGATAGTTTACGGTTCTTCGATTACGCCTCTATACCCTCTATCAATATAGCAAATGTTCCAGCGGAAGTTTCTGCCATTCATTTCCGGTCAGATCTTAGCGATGTTTCACCTGTCGACTCTTTCGACCAAGACAGTGTCTTGTTTAAATCTTTATAGCCTATGGCGAAACAACAGTATTTAAAAGGGACTGCTTTATATGACAAATTCCTTTCGGGATTTGCACATTATGCAGGGCTTAATATCATTTCTCGAAATGATATTTTACACATTAGCATTGACGGACACGAATACTACATTTATCTCAAATGTATTTCACACAAAGGTAATCCATATCCGCTTAATGATCAACGAGCTCAGCTACCGCAACGCCCTATATTTGACAAAGTAAAATCTTCTGACATAGATTGCCTTTTCCTTGGATACGATATGGATAATGATGTATTTGTCTGCTGGGACCCACTAAAAGTTCGTCAACGTCTAAACGTAAAATCCTATGTTTCTTTTTATAGTTTCAAGGACTTGCAAAGCAACGTTCAATTAGGTAAAATTGACTCCGCCGAACTTTCAAATGGTGATAAATTTGTGCTTTTCAAGAGGGATGATATGCTTTCCTTTTTCAATATGATAAAGGTACACTTCCCTCGATTGAAGGAAACTGACCAGATTGATGAATCCGAGGAAAAAATGCCAATATCAGCACCGACAACAACCCCTTCCAAAAAAGTTGAAGTTGTCGGTATCCTTTCAAATGTTATTTCTGACCAATCAGTTAAGTTACTCATTGATTCTATGGTAGCAGATGAACAAAATCGTATGCAAATCATTTGCTCTTGCATGAATGATTTTCAAAAGTTTTATTACAAAATGAAACTTACCGATTGGAAAAGAATCATTTACACTTACCTTGATGAAACAGAGACATTTGTAGGTGAAAATAATTAACAATTCCTATACCCACTCACTCTTGAATATGTACATGTCCAAAAGTTCTTTCCCTTCCTCCCAGTATAAGCACGAAGACATTATAAAAAGTGCGGTGCTACGGGACGGTATTTATAATACATCACCTTAGTAATGGACCGTATCACGCCACGCAATGAGATACCCCCTGTATAGAAGAGGTCGGTGTTCCAACTGTGTATCTCCGTAAGGACAAGGTCCGTAATACTGCTGATGGTCTCCACATATGCGGTTGCAGAACTGGTCCTCCAGACATCACTTATCTCTTGTGATATTGCTAGTTGCATACAGGGCTAGGACATTGTCGGGGATACCTTGGGAATTAAACTTAAACATAATACTGTTTAATTTTGATTAGTTACTTATCAATAAAACATTAGTTAATACTTATGCTTACTATTTCTCACAAAAACTAAATCCCTGTACGTCAAAATCAATATAAATAAATGTTATTCAGCAACTTATACACCTTCAATCATTTTTACCGGATACCAATAACAGTATTACTGAATTCAATAGCAATCCTTTTGCAACCTTCAATTATCCTGTTATAATATTGTTCTGTAATCATATTAGTAATAATAATTGTTTCTTAATGCCTCAACCCCGTTTCTACTTAGAAAAATTGACGGCTCCCCTTTCTTTGCCTCACCTTTAGAGTTGTGCCTTGTGGAATTACTCACCAGCACACACAATTTCTTTTGCTCTGGTCACACCTACATAATGCAAATCTAAATCTTGCGCCTCATTAGGATAGCAGGCAACTCCATTCTTATATTGCTTGAATGGAATCTCAAATTCATTCATGTTAAGATGATAGACAATATCGAACTCCAATCCCTTTGACTTATGCAAGGTCATAATTACCACCTCATTAGCTGAAAATGATCTATAGCTATCTATCCAGTCCTTAGAATTCAGCACCGAGTTCAAATGTTTTATCGAGCTACCCTCTTGATATTTAGGCAACAAAATGTTTGCAATGTTTTTGAATAGTCTTGGCAACGCATCTATCATATCATCTTTATTTACCGACCTAATCTCATCACGGATTCCAAGAAGTCGTTTTCGAGCGCATGATGACAAAAGTGCAAAGTCCATATAATAATCTACCACCGACATAAATGGCATTCCCTCATCAAAATAGTATTGCAATAACTGCGCAAAAAGATGTGATCGAGGATTGAAATCATCATCTAACGGAGTTGAAATCACAACCCTATGAGGTATATCCAAATACCCATCTATCATTTCCTGCATCTTTGTGCTTCTCACAAGAATTGCCACTTGACTGAAATCTGTTACCTCCCATTTCTTACAATCATTAATTATCGTATTGTCTAGGTATTCGGCCACTATTTCTTCATCACCATTCACTGCGATATGTTCTACACCCATTTCCCCTTCACATTCCAACAACTGACAGTTTGCATCAAGAAGTCTGTTTGAATAGTTCACAATGGGTATTGAACATCTAAAGTTCTCTGCCAACTTATAAGATGTAAATCCTTCCATTGTTTCAAGTGCGACTAAATAATCACTCACTTTATGTGCAAAACCAAAAATCGACTGATTCACATCTCCTACTGCATTTCCGATTAACCCCAGCCCTATAAGTTCAAGAAATATTCCATTCGTATAAGTATCTGCATCCTGAAATTCATCTATGAACACATACTTAAACCGTGCTTTCAAATGAGCCCTACAAGCAGGACAATTTTTAATAATGTGTAAGGCCACAAGTTCTAACGAACTGACCAATACTTTCCCTTCCTTGAATAACTCATAAAGATTCTCCCAAACAGCCTCATTTATCTCTTCATAATCCGGATGTATCTTATTTATCCATTCAAAATCTACCATTTTGTCCTTTTCTAAATCATTCTCT
>VOFD01002969.1_pt1 | contig 13242 bp, 7 predicted proteins | sample 5384101 | NCBI WGS metagenome assembly VOFD01 (sample SAMN12384723, study PRJNA508395) | human gut metagenome | isolation source: healthy gut C | host: Homo sapiens
CCGACCTTCATGAAGTCCTGTGCCGAACGCAAGTGCTGGCTCCACGACATTTCCGATACGTGGATCAAGCCTTCCACGCCCGGAGCGATCTCCACGAATGCGCCATAATCGGCCATCACCACTACTTTGCCTTTCACTTTGTCGCCCACCTTCAAGTTGGGATCCAATGCGTCCCAAGGATGCGGAGTGAGTTGCTTGAGGCCGAGGGCGATGCGCTTCTTTTCATCGTCGAAGTCGAGGATGACCACGTTGAGCTTCTGGTCCAGTTGAACCACTTCCTTCGGATCGCTGACGCGGCCCCAAGACAAGTCGGTGATATGGATCAAACCGTCTACGCCGCCCAAGTCGACGAACACGCCGTAAGAAGTGATGTTCTTGACCGTTCCTTCCAATACTTGTCCCTTCTCGAGCTTGCTGATGATTTCCTTCTTCTGCTGTTCCAGTTCGGCTTCAATGAGTGCCTTGTGCGAAACGACCACGTTCTTGTATTCGTGGTTGATTTTGACAACCTTGAACTCCATGGTCTTGCCTACGAACAGGTCGTAGTCGCGGATGGGCTTCACGTCGATTTGCGAGCCGGGGAGGAATGCTTCGATGCCGAATACGTCTACAATCATACCGCCCTTCGTGCGGCACTTGATATATCCCTTGATGATTTCGTCGTTCTCAAGAGCTTGGTTCACGCGATCCCAAGAGCGGGTTGCGCGTGCCTTCTTGTGGGAGAGGATGAGCTGTCCCTTTTTGTCTTCTTGGTTCTCGATGTAAACTTCCACTGTGTCGCCCACTTTCAAATCGGGGTTGTAGCGGAACTCGCTCATGGGGATGATGCCGTCGGACTTGAAGCCGATGTTGACCACCACTTCGCGCTTGTTCATCGCGATGACCGTGCCGTCCACCACTTCGTGGTCGTTCACTTTGTTCAAAGAGCCTTCGTAGGCCTTTTCTTGAGCCTCGTGGCTCTCCTGGGTCTGGATTTCACCGTTTTCGTAGGCATCCCAATCAAAGTCTGCCAACGGTGCTACGTTTTTTAAATCTGCCATTTAGTTAATTGAAAATTGTGATAATTAATACGGTTAGACATTATGTTGTCGTAATCGCGCGCAAAGATACGACAAAATGTTTTATCCGACAATTAAAACGAAAAGAAAATGAGCGCTTTTCTCATTTTTCTTCCGGCCTTTGCCTCGTTTGTCTGTGCAAAACCGCTATCTTTATGCCGTCTAAAAGAATTTGCGTGCTCATGCGTGGAATAATGTTGTTCGTGGCGCTGGTGTTTTTGTGGATGCCGGCGGTGGCGGGAGGGCGTACGGAAGCGTTGCTCGACTCGTTGGACCGGGCCGTGGCCCGGAAATCGGTTTTCGTGGCGGCCAAGTCGGCCCGGATTGACCAGTTGAAAGGTCAACCGGCTCGCACATTGGCCGACAAGTATAGCCTTTCTAAATTCTTGTTCAATGAATATGCCACTTTCGACAGCGATTCGGCATGGTTCTATGCGAATCGCTGTGCGGAGCTGGCCGGAACCTTGCGCGACAGCGTGCGGGAGGCAGAGGCCGGACTGTTCCTGGCCCTGGCTTACACGAATACGGGCTTGTTCGATGCGGCGCGGAATTGCCTGGAGGATTTGTCGGAGAGGGATGTGGTTTTGCCCGGAAGCTTGGAGCGTTTGCGGCTGGAGGTGGAGGCCTTGTATCATTTCCATTTGGCCGAATACGTGGGGCAGGATGCCAGCGGATGGCAAGAGGAGTACAACCGCCGGGCGTTTGAAAGCAGGGAAAGGCTCTTGGCCATGCCGGGGAACGGACACCCCGATTTGTTGTGGCAGAGGGTGGAAAGCGCGATGAAGGTGGAGGGAGGCATGGCGGCAATGGAGCGCGAGATCGGCGAAGCGTTGGCGCGTCCCGAGAGCATGCAACCGCAAAGCCGGGCACGCCTGCACTTTTCGCTGGCGGCCTGGAAAAGGGAGCGGGGCGACGAGGGGTGGCTCGACGAGGCCATCTTGGCCGCACTGACAGACTTGCACGCCGCCAATCGCGACGAGCTGGCCCTGCAGACCGTGGCGCTGGAACTGTTCGAACGGGGCGACGTGGAGCGGGCTTACCGTTATATCCAAAGCACGCTCGAGGACGCCTTATATTATAAGAACCGCATCCGTTTCAGCCGTCTGGCCGACATGCAGTCTATTATAAATAAGGAGTATCAGCATGTGAAAGACCTTCAGAACCGGAAACTTTGGGCTTGTGTGTGGTTCATAGGGTTGTTGCTGGCGGGGATGGGAGTGGTTTCGGTCGGGTTAATGCGCCAGAAACGTCGCATGGCCGAGGCGCAGCGTGCCTTGTCGCAGGCCAATGTGCGCATGAACGGGCAGTTGGAGGCTCTCGAACGCGCCGACCGTGAACTGGACGAGGCCAATGAGAAACTCACGCAGACGGTGTCGCTCCTGACCGAGGCCAACTACGTGAAAGAGGAATACATCGCGCGGATGTTCACTTTGTGCGCCGCTTACATCAACCGGACCGAAGAGGTGCGGGTTCACATTGGCCGGAACTTGAAGGCCGGGCAAGCCAAGGAGGCTTTGAAATATGTGAGTTCGGACAGCTGGGCCACCGGAGCTTGGAAAGACTTCTATCGCGAGTTCGACGCCATTTTCCTGAGGATATACCCCGATTTCGTAGACCGTTTCAACGCGCTGTTGAAGCCAGAGGCGCAAATCTTGCCCAAGAAGGGCGAACTGCTCACGCCCGAGCTTCGCATCTATGCACTCATCCGGTTGGGGATTGCGAGCCGTCCGCGCATTGCGGAGATTTTGCATTATTCGTTGCAGACGGTGTACAATTACCAAACCCGCACCCGTTCCCGGCTGAAAGATGAAAGCTTGGACCTGGAGCAGGCCGTTTCCCGGTTCGGGTTTGCGGAAAACTGATATGGATTTCCATTTACGGTCGTCTTCAATTTCCTACTTTCTGCCCTCTGCGGCTCTGTACTACTGTCTTGTCGGTTAGTGGCTTGCGGATTTCTTTGTCCTACTCTTCCGGCCTACCAGCTCTTGTCCGGCGTTGGGCGGGGCGCTACCTTTGCCGTGTCAAACTTTTAAAGCCATAGCGACAATGAAAACCTTAAAAACCATCAGACACGGCGTGCCGTTCCTTTTATGTATCCTGTATGCCGGGCATGCGGCGGCAAGGGTGGAGCCAACCGATACCATCGCATCTGCGCAAACGGGCGCGGAGGGCAAAGAGGAGAAGGGGCGCAACGTGATGTTGAATGCATCGGACGCCAACAAACCCCGGGAGATTCAAATCGGTTTGCCATCGGAAGACGTGAATGTCTACGAAAACGGCCTGCCTGCCGTCTATTCTTCCACCATTCACAAGCTGGCGGCCCACTGGCGCAGCGATGCCAGCCTGGGGCACGTGGGACTGATGACGCCCTCCGAGTCGGCCATCACCACGGGCAACATTGCTTATGCCGTCAACGCCTATTCGCAGTTGGGCAGCAAGGATTTCAAGGGCGTGGTGAGCTATAAGGCCAATCATTTCGGGATGCAGAATTTCGACGGCAACGTGTCGGGCAGCATGGGGAAGGGGCTTTTGTTTACGGCTAGCGTGTACCAGAATTTCGACCCGGGCTTTTTCGACCCGAAGTTTACTGATTTCTCCGACCGCACGCAGCTTTACCATGCCGGCCTGACACGGCTTTTTGGTCATGGACGGGGGCGCACCTCGCTTCTTTATAAATATTCCCGCAGCGCGTCGTTGGGCACGATGGTGTCGTATGCTCCTTTCATTTATGCGGGCGACGGCAGTGTGCGCCAATTGCCGGGGTTCCGGCTCGGCACGGATTCCTACTGTCCCGAAAACGGCTATTTCACCTACATGGACGTGCGCGACGGCGTGATGAAGAAGCAGCGGATAGGCGATGGCATCGACAACGCGGCCCACGAGATAGCCTGGATTTCCGATTATTCCTTTTCTGACCGCACGCGGCTGAAGCTGGCCCTGAAATACATGGGGGCGGATGCGGCTTACGTTGACTTCTCTGGCAGCAACATCATCGACGCCACGCCAGCCGACGGTTTCTTGCTCGACGGCAGGCCCTATGCGGGACTGACTGAAGCGCGCATCGCGTTCCTGCACTATGCCAAGGTGCGCAACGTCCTGCTCACGTCCGAATTGGAACACCGCGCCGGGCGCCATGCCCTTCGTCTGGGGCTGAATCAGTGGAACTATTTCCTGGACTATTATTCGTCGTCCACCAAGTGGAACTGCACGGTGGAGCCTTATCCGTCTGTTCTGTCCACGGCGGCCACCTCGGCCCACGGCGGTTTCTACGAGTTCAATGCCGTGGGCTCGGAGTTCACGAAAGGAAATGAGAACAAGCTGGCGCTCTATTTCACAGACGATTGGCAGGTCGTGCCTCGGCTGAACCTCTATTATGGGGCGCGCGTGGAATACTATCGCATGGATCTCGACCAGATTCCCCTTGCGCGTTACGACGGGTTCCACATCGGCGACACCGATCCTGCGGGACGGCGGGTGGAGCCGGTGCATGTCACGAAAGACAAAATCAACTATGCCGCCACGTTGCAACTGAGATACAGCCTTACGAAACATGTCGGCCTGCAGGCCGACGCTACGGTGGCCACCCGCTTTCCGCGCATCAACGAATATGCCGGCACGGGCCCCACGGCGGAGCAATACAAACGGGTGGTCATTCCCTTGGTGCGGGGTGGCGTTTCCTATAAGAACCATTGGCTCGACGCATCGTCGATGGTCACTTTCATTTCCAAGTCGAACAACATCGACCAGCAGAACGTGACGAAGCCGGGCACGCAGGAGATGAAGACCGTGTTGCTCATCTACGGCATCCAGACGTTGGGGTGGACGACGACGGCCGAAGTGGACCCCTTCAGGCGGTTCCACCTCCATGCTCTCTTCACCTGGCAGAAGCCGGTCTACCGCGACTATTTCATCCGCTCGCCTTTCGATGGCGTGCCCGACCTGGATGCCGACGGCAACATCGTGAAGGAAATCCCGCAAATCCTGGTAGAGCTGGATCCCAGTTACAACATCACGGACGACCTGCGGCTGTGGTTGAGTTTCCGCTATTTCGGGAAGACCTACGCCAACCTGACCGATGCCCTTTATTTCAACGGCCGGTGGGAAACCTTCGGCGGGCTGGACTGGAAGGTGAACGAGCACTTGGCGGTCAACGTGAACGTCATCAACATCCTGAACCAGAAAGGGGCGAGCGGCACCATCAGCGGGGCCGAGCTGCTTTCTAAGGAAGAAGCCCCGAAATATGCCAACCATTACATGAGCGGTAACTACCTTCGCCCGTTCACGGTGGAATTCGGAGCGAAAATCAGCTTCTGATATTGAAAGAAATCATTAACTTTAATCCCATAATCTTAATTAAAACCATATCATGATGAAGAAATTTCTTTTAGGAACAATGCTGGCAGCAGCTGCCCCGTTGTTCACCTTGCAAGCCAAGGAAGTGCTGACTTCGCCGGACGGCAACCTGTCGCTGGCCTTCGACGTGGTGGAAGGGCGACCCACCTATGCCGTCGCTTATAAAGACAAGCCGGTGGTGATGCCCAGTCGCTTGGGCTTCGAACTAAAGGATGCTCCCGACTTGCTCGACGGGTTCCGCCAGGCGGGCGTGGAAACGTCCACCTTCGATGAGACTTGGAAACCCGTCTGGGGGGAGGAGAGCGAAATCCGCAACCACTACAACGAGCTGGCCGTGACGCTCGAACAGCCGGCCACGGAACGGACGATGGTTGTACGCTTCCGTGTCTACGACGACGGCGTGGGGTTGCGATATGAATTCCCGCAACAAAAGAACCTGGTCTATTTCATCATCAAGGAAGAGCGCACGCAGTTTGCCATGGTGGCCGACCATACGGCTTACTGGATACCGGGCGACTACGACACGCAGGAGTACAACTACACGGTGTCCAAGCTCTCCGAGATACGAGGCCTTTTCCGGAAAGCCTACGTGCCCAACGTCTCCCAGCAGGCTTTCTCGGAAACCGGCGTGCAGACGTCGCTGCAGATGAAGACCGCCGACGGCCTCTACGTCAACCTCCACGAGGCTGCGCTGGTCGATTATCCGGCCATGCACCTGAACCTGGACGACAAGAATCTGGTGTTCGAGTCGTGGCTCACGCCCGACGCCCGTGGCGACAAGGGACACATGCAGGCGCCTTGCCATACGCCTTGGCGCACGGTGCAGGTGGCCGACGATGCCCGTAAGGTCCTGGCCTCGCGCCTCATCCTGAACCTTAACGAGCCGTGCAAGCTGGACGACACGAGCTGGATACACCCCACGAAGTTCGTCGGCGTGTGGTGGGACATGATTACGGGACGGGGCACGTGGGCTTACACCAACGATCTGCCCTCCGTGCAGCTCGGCGTGACCGACTATGCGCGGACGAAGCCCAACGGGACGCATTCCGCCAACACCGACAACGTGAAGCGCTACATCGACTTTGCCGCCGGGAACGGCATCGGGGCCGTGCTCGTGGAGGGATGGAATGAAGGATGGGAAGACTGGTTCGGGCATGAGAAGGAATACGTGTTCGACTTCCTCACCCCTTATCCCGACTTCGACATCAGGGCGCTCAACGAGTATGCCCACTCCAAGGGCGTGAAGCTCATCATGCACCACGAGACGTCGGCTTCCACGCGCAACTATGAGCGCCATCTGGAGAAGGCCTACGACCTGATGAACCAATACGGCTACGATGCCGTGAAGAGCGGTTACGTGGGCAACATCCTGCCCGTGGGCGAGCACCACTACAGCCAGTCTGTCGTCAACCATTACCTGTATGCCGTGACCGAGGCCGCCAAGCACCGCATCATGGTCGATGCCCACGAAGCCGTGCGCCCCACCGGGCTTTGCCGCACTTATCCCAACCTCATCGCCAACGAGTCGGCGCGGGGCAATGAATACAACGGCAACGCTCCCGAGGGCAACGACCCGCACCACGTCTGCATCCTGCCCTTCACCCGCCTGCAGGGCGGCCCGATGGACTACACGCCGGGCATTTTCGAGATGGACATGTCGAAGATGAATCCTTCGAGCAAATGTCACGTGAACGCCACTATCTGCAACCAGCTGGCCCTCTATGTGACGATGTACAGTCCGCTCCAGATGGTGGCCGACATTCCCGAGCACTACGAGGCGCACAAGGACGCTTTCCAGTTCATCAAGGACGTGGCGCTCGACTGGGACGAGAGCCGCTACCTGGAGGCCGAACCGGCGGAATACGTCACCATCGCCCGCCGTGCCAAGGGGACGGACAACTGGTTCGTGGGCTCCGTGGCCGGGCGCAACGGGCACGATTCCGACATCCGGCTCGACTTCCTGAAGAAGGGGAAAAAATACGTGGCTACCATTTATGCCGATGCCAAAGATGCAGACTATCTGACGAACCCGCAGGCGTACAAAATCACCCGCAGGAAGGTGGACGCCGACACACGTTTGAAACTTCATGCCGTGGCGGCTGGAGGATTTGCCATAAGTATTGTCCCCGAGGACTAATTTCTGCCGATTCGCCCTGTATCTCACTTTTTTATATTATCTTTGCAGCGTCAAATTTCTAATTCAACATGGGAAAAATTAATTGCATAGGTATCCTGACGTCCGGCGGTGATGCGCCGGGCATGAATGCGGCCATACGCGCCATCACGCGCGCGGGCATCGCCGCCGGATTGAAGGTAAAGGGGATTTACAGGGGATATGAAGGACTGATTAACAAAGAAATCAAGGACTTCACCACGGAGAACGTGAGCAACATCATCCAGCGCGGCGGAACCATTCTGAAAACGGCCCGCAGCAAGGAGTTCATGACACCGGAGGGACGGAAGAAGGCCTACGACAACATGGTGGAGCAGGGCATCGACGCCCTCATCGTCATCGGCGGAAACGGCTCGCTGGCCGGAGCGCGCATTTTTGCCGAAGAGTTCGACGTGCCCTGCATCGGATTGCCCGGAACGATTGACAACGACCTCAACGGAACGGACACGACCATCGGCTACGACACCACGCTGAACACCATCGTGGAGTGCGTCGACAAGATCCGCGACACGGCCACCTCGCACGAGCGCATCTTCTTCATCGAAGTGATGGGGCGCGACGCGGGCTTCCTGGCACAGAACGGCGCCATCGCCAGCGGGGCGGAGGCGGCCATCATCCCCGAAGACAGCACGAACGCCGACCAGTTGGAGCAGTTCATCAGCCGTGGCATACGCAAGAGCAAAAGTTCCAGCATGGTCATCGTTTCCGAAAGTCCCAAGTGTGGTGCCATGTACTATGCCGACCGCGTGAAGAACGAGTATCCCGAGTTCGACGTGCGCGTCTCCATCCTGGGCCACCTGCAACGTGGCGGCTCGCCGAGCGCGTCGGACCGCATATTGGCCAGCCGCTTGGGCGTGGGCGCCATCCGTGCCTTGCAGGAGGGCCAGCGCAACGTGATGATCGGCATCCGCAACGACGAGGTGGTCTACGTGCCTTTCTGCAATGCCATCAAGAGCGACAAGCCCATCAAGAAGGAGCTGATCGACGTGTTGGGCATCTTGTCCATCTGACGCGCGCCTTGTAGCGCCATATATATAATAAGGTGTAGGGAACGCAATCCTTGGCGGGTTGTTTCCCTGCACTTTTTTTGTATGCTCCGCCGTCTTGTCAGGGAAACGGAAAAGCGGGCGGCGGAGCGGGAAGAGCGGCCGTGCGGAGGGCGTGGGAGTACTCTGCGGGAGGTACTTGAGTACTCTGCGGCAAGTACTCGAATACTTCCCGCAAAGTACTTTCCGGAATGGCGGACGTCGAGGCCGGGACTGCCTGCCGCGTGTCGGGCTTTTTCTGGCTTCCATCGCCCGCAGGGCGTCCGGATCCGGAAAAAGTTTGCATACATCGTGCCCGGCCCCGGTCCTGACTTGCAGCTTTCTGCCTATTTTGCTATCTTTACCTCATCTTAGAAAAGGAACGCATGATGAAATGGAGGACTTTTATCCTGTCGCTGGCCGGATGGGCCATGGCAGGCGCAGTTTGGGCGCAAGACTACAAACTGGTGTGGAGTGACGAATTCGACCGCGACGGCCGTCCGGACGAGAAGTATTGGAACTACGAGAAGGGCTATGCGCGCAACGAGGAGTTGCAGTGGTATCAGCCGGACAACGCTTATTGCCGCGACGGTTTGCTGATCATTGAGGCGCGCAAGGAGAAGCGCCCCAACCCGCTCTACCGCGAAGGCAGCACCGACTGGCGCTCTTCGCGGCCCTATGTGGAGTGCACGTCGTCTTCGATAACCACGGCGGGGAAGTTTGAGTTCACCTATGGCCGTCTGGAGGTGCGCGCCCGCATTCCAGTGGCCAAGGGGGCGTGGCCGGCCATCTGGACGCTGGGCAGCCGGATGGAGTGGCCTTCGTGCGGGGAAATCGACGTGATGGAGTTCTACCGCATACAGGGCCGGCCCGTCATCATGGCCAATGCCGCATGGGGGACGGACAAGCGGTGGGAAGCGCGCTGGGACAGTCAGGCCACGCCCATGGAGCACTTCCTGGCGAAGAATCCCGATTGGGCCAGCGAGTTCCACGTGTGGCGCATGGACTGGACGAAGGAGGCGATACGGCTGTATCTCGACGATGAGCTGCTCAATGAGATTCCTTTGTCGACCACTTACAACGGCACGCTGGGCGAGGGCAAGAATCCCTTCATGGCGCCCCACTATGTGTTGCTGAACTTGGCCGTGGGAGGCATCAACGGCGGACCGGTTTCGGACGAGGCCTGGCCGATGCGCTACGAGGTGGACTACGTGCGGGTCTATCAGTGATGCCTGTCCCCTGCCGCGGCGGTGCGGCTCCTTGTCCTGCCGCCGCGCGGCGGGCCGGAAGGCATAAAAGAAATGCGGGCCGCTTCACAGCGGCCCGCATTCTTTAGTTTTTTAGGTATTAGTTTTGTTTAAGGTAAAAAGATTGTTTTCAGGATAACGATGCAAAGGTAGCCCCATTTTGCTACCCGTGCAAGCCTTTGTTTATGCTTTACAACATGTTTTTGAAAAAAATGACAGATAAGTCTTAAAAAGTTTATAGCCCGCCGGCTTCAAAGGCCGTCAGGTGGTATTCCAGCATTTCTTCCAGTGGGTCTTGTTGTATCTTTCCGATGCGCAGTTGCCGTTTGTCGGCCGCCTCTTTCAGCTCGGTCTGGAAGTAGAAGGCGACGCTCCCCGTGAAGTGCACGGGCAGTGCGCCGGGCGAGTAGGGTTCCACGTTGCGGGCGAAGAAGTCGTCGAAGCAATCCGCGAGGAGCGCATGGATGGCGGGGTGGTCGGCGTGCATCTTCAGGAAGGGCGCGAGCGAGGCCAGAAAACGGTTCGCTCCCGGTTCGCGGTACACCTTGCGCACGATGTCGGCTTCGTTCCATCCGTAGGTAGTGGAAAACTCGCGGCACAGCTCCTCGGGCAGCAGCCCCTTCAGTATGTCGGCCACCAGCCGTTTGCCCAATGCAGCCCCGCTGCCTTCGTCGCCCAGGACGTAACCTAGTGGGGCGACGTGGGCCGTGATGTCCGTCCCGTCGTAGAGGCAGGAGTTCGCTCCCGTGCCCAGGATGCAGGCGATGCCCGCCTCGTGCCCGCAGAGCGCGCGGGCGGCGCCCCACAGGTCGGAGCGCACTTCCACGCTTTCGCAGGGGAGTGTAGCGGTCAGCAGGCGTTCCATCCGGCCGCATTGCGAGGGGATGCACCCCGCGCCGTAGTAGTAGACGTGGCATCCCGCCTCCTTCCCGCCGGGCGTGAGCAACCGGGGGAGCAACTCGTCGCGCAGCACGGCGAGTATGGCCTCGTCGTCCTGCAGGGCGGGGTTGATGCCGCCGGTGCGGATGTATTTCCGTTGGCCGTCGGGGGTGGCGTGGAACCACGCGGTCTTCGTGGAGCCCGCGTCGGCCACCAGGAGCGGGGCTTGTGGCTTATCGTGTCGCATCTTCTTTTTCCTTTTTACCGAATTCGGGGTCTATTTTCAATAAGGCGGCCACACCGACTGTCACGGCGCAGCAGGCCATCACGATGAGGAAGAAGTTGAAGTAGCCCACGGCCTCCTGCAGGTCGCCCGCCACCATGCCCGGGAGCATCATCGACAGGGCCATGAAGGCTGTGCAGAGCGCATAGTGCGACGTCTGTTGCTCGCCCCGCGAATAGTAGATGAGGTAGAGCATGTAGGCGGTGAAGCCGAAGCCGTAGCCGAACTGCTCGATGAAGACGAGGGCATTGATGAGCAGGAAGTTCTGGGTCTGGAAATAGCTCATGTAGACGTAGACCAGGTCGGGGAGCGTGATGCTCCACACCATGGGCCACAGCCATTTCTTCAGGCCGTCGCGCGAGGCGGCGATGCCGCCGATGATGCCGCCCAGCATCAGCCCGAGCACGCCCACGGTGCTCTGCACGAAGCCCACCTCCTGTGTGGACAGGCCCAGTCCGCCTTCGCTGACGGGCTTGATGAGGAAGAGGTTGGTGATGCGCAGCAGCAGGGCTTCCGGCAGCCGGTAGAACAGCATGAAGAGAATGGCCGTGAAGGCCTGCGGCTTCTTGAAGAAGGATAGGAACGTGAGGCCGAAATCCTTCATCAGTTTGGCTGCCGACTCGGTGCGCCGCGTGCGGTCGCAGGCCGGTCGCGGCAGGGCGAAGATGTGGTAGGCCATAATCAGAGCAAAGAAGGCGGCCAAGGCATAGAACGTGGTGCTCCACGAGAAGGCGATGCTCCGCGTGAACGTCTCCAGCAAGCCCGCCAGGATGGTGAAGAGACCGCCCACGGCGATGGTGGCGATGCGGTAGAACGTACTGCGGATGCCCACGTAGAGGGCTTGCTCATGCGGGTCGAGGGCCAGCATGTAGAAACCGTCGGCCGCGATGTCGTGGGTGGCGCTGCTGAAGGCCATCAGCCAGAAGCAGGCCAGCGTGGGGATGAGGAAATGGGGCAGGGGGATGGTGAAGGCCACCCCGGCGATGGCTATGGCCACGAGCAGTTCCATGCACAGGATCCACCAGCGCTTGCTCTGCGCCAGGTCGATGAGCGGGCTCCACACGGGCTTGATGACCCATGGCAGGTAGAGCCAGCTGGTGTAGAAGGCGATTTCGGCGTTCGACAATCCCAGGCGCTCGTACATCAGGGTGGAGATGTTCATGACCGTCACGTAGGGGAGGGCTTCGGCGAAATAGAGCGACGGAATCCACTTCCAAGGGTTACGGCTGTGCGTTTGTGCGGGTTGCCCTTGCGGGCTGGTGATAGATTTCATGTCGGTTTCAGTGGTAAAGGGTACGGATGGAGATTCCGTCGTAATAGTGTTTCAGTATCTCGTCGTAGCGGTAGCCGCGGGCGCCCATGACGGCCGCGCCGATTTGGCACATGCCCACGCCGTGGCCCCATCCGGCGCCGGTGAGGACGAATCTTGCGGGAATGCCCCCGTCGGCATCCACACGGTCGACGACGAATGCCGAACTGAGCAGGTGGTTCCGGCTCAGCACGCGGCGGATTTCCAGTTCTTTCCCGATGACGAGTGTTTCTTTGGTGCCTACGATCTTCAGCTTGCTCAGGTGGCCGCCCGGGCCACGCTCCACGGGGACAAGGTCGAGGATGGCGCCGAAGTCCGTCTTCAGCTTCTCGGCGATGAGGCCGGCCAGTTCCGCCTGTGCGTATTCCACGCGCCAGCGGAAGAAGTCGGTGGTTTCCTGGTCATAGTCGTTCAGCACCTGTTTCAGTATTTCCTTGTCCGTCGTGTTGCAGAAGGCGTCCGGCGTGCTCCGAATCCACTTTTCGGCCTCCTCCTCCCGTGTCAGGTCGGGAGCGGCCGGGCGTTCGCCGCCGTGCGCGTGGGCCTTGTCCCTGATGCTGGAGAGGTAGGGCAGGTGCCGGTCTTCCCAGCAGAATTCAAACTCTTCGGTGGCTCCGCCGCAGCATTTCGAGAAGCGCGCGTCGCAGATTTCCTCGCCGTACATGAGTATTTGTCCGCGTGTGGCTTCCACGGCGTCGGCCACGGCCTTGTGGCTGGCCCGCGTGATGCCTTGGTAGCGCTGGCAGTGGTCGTCGGCACAGACGTCGAAGATGGTGTGGTCTTCCCGGTCATACCATCGGATAAGTTCGCCGTCGCTTTTGTTGAACGAGAAGAAGCCGCGGTCGTAACCGTTCATCTTCTTGCGCTTTTCGATTTGTGCGTAGAGCCAGCTGCGGCTGATGACGGCCGATGCCT
>VOFD01002058.1_pt1 | contig 13226 bp, 27 predicted proteins | sample 5384101 | NCBI WGS metagenome assembly VOFD01 (sample SAMN12384723, study PRJNA508395) | human gut metagenome | isolation source: healthy gut C | host: Homo sapiens
ATGGCATTGAAACCGAGAAAATCTTTGTCGGAAACAAACCGATTTCCGATTGCATTGCCTGCCGCAAATGCAGAGAAAACGGAGAATGTATTTTTCACGATGAGGTAAACGCATTTGTAGAAAAAGCGAAAAATGCTAATGGCTTTGTATTTGGCTCTCCTGTTTATTTCGCCCACCCAAGCGGTAGGTTGCTGTCATTTATGGACAGGGCGTTTTATTCCTGCGGTTCTGCATTTGCATTTAAACCGGCGGCGGCAGTATTGTCTGCCAGACGTGCGGGAACAACGGCATCGTTTGATGTCATCAACAAGTATTTTACCATTTGCTCTATGCCTGTTGTTTCCTCAACCTACTGGAATCATGTCTACGGCGCACAGCCCGAACAGGTTGCAGAGGACAAAGAGGGACTTATGACGATGTACAATATCGGAAAAAATATGGCGTGGCTGCTCAAATGTATAGAGCTTGGCAAAGAAAACGGCGTACCGCAGCCGACAAATGAAAAGGTCTTAACCAATTTTATCAGATAAAAACGGAGGTATCCAAATGAACAAATTTACTTATTCTAACCCGGCAAAGGTGTATTTTGGGAAGGGCAGTGCAGACGATGCGCTTAACGCAGAGCTTCAAAAAAGTACGGCAAAACGGTTATGCTCGCTTACGGCGGCGGCTCAATTAAGCATAACGGAATTTATGATGAGGTTATGACGCTTCTTAAGAAAGCGGACAAAACAGTGATTGAGTTTTCGGGTATTATGTCAAACCCCACCTATGAAAAGGTGCAGGAGGGAGCGGTGCTTGCGAAAACACATGGCGTTGATTTTATTCTTGCTGTCGGGGGCGGCAGCGTTATTGACTGCTGTAAGGTGATTTCCGCACAAGCCGCTCTTGATGAGGATATTTTTGAGCTTGAATATTCAAAGGGCAGCTTTCCGTCGGCAGAATACCGATGGGAGCAATCGTCACAGCTTCGGGAACAGGCTCGGAAATGAACGGTGGTGCGGTTATCACATTTACAGACAAGAAGCTGAAAGCTCCGCTTTTTGGAACACAGGCATCATTTGCCGTGCTTGACCCCGAATATACGCTGACCGTATCCAAAAATCAAGTATTTTCGGGAGCGTTTGACACATTAAGCCATGCTATGGAAACCTATTTCGGAAGTTCAGACAAAGATAATGTTTCGGATGATTTGGCGATTGCCGTCATGAGAAATACTGTAGTTAATATGCGCAGACTGCTTGCGGATATAAACGACATCGAAGCAAGAAGCAACCTCATGTGGAACAGCGCAATGGCTGAAAACGGAATACTCAAATGCGGCAGGCTGACTGATTTTCAAGCGCATCAGATAGAGCATCAGCTCGGCGCATATACCGACTGCAATCACGGCGAGGGACTGGCGGTAATTCAGCCTGTTTACTATCGGCATATTTTGAATGATACACAGGAAAAATTCACACGTTTTGCAAATGTAGTTTTCGGTGAAAGTAATGCTGAGGCGGGACTTACGGCGCTCGAAGGCTTTATCCGTGAGTGCGGACTGCCGACCAAGCTTTCACAGCTTAAAACGACAGTACCGATAACAAAGGAACTTCTGAAAGAGGTTGCCGACAGCACGAATATCATAAAAACCAATCCCCGTGCTTTGGACAGTACGGAGATATATCAGATTTTAATGGAATGCCTGTAAGGAGGAACTGAAAATGCTTAAAAAATAATTTGTTTTATATTATCTATGACTATGGGATTAGCTCTTTGCGCCTGCGGAGCCGAGCAGGGAGAAATTTCAGAAGAATCAACAGTTGCTGAAACTGCACGTATGCAGGAATCATCGGAACAAACGCCGGAAGAATCTGAGAACACCAATGGCAAAAAGCGTTTTGGCGCTGAAAAAATGAAGATTTTATTACTTATGCGTAATTTTCGATCTGTTTTCATATGATAATGCTGTTATGGAATGCTTTTTCAAATACTTGAAAAAGGAAGAAGTTAACCGTAAGACTTATTCTTCTCTTGAGGATTTAAACCTTGCTGTTTTTCAGTACATTAACGGCTTTTACAATTCGATAAGACCTCATTCTCATAATAACGGCTTGAGCGTGGATGGACGGTCTTCCTGAAGAAAGCATGGAAAATGCCTTGAAAACATATCGGTATAACAGTCTTCCGCCGAACGATACCGCAGGCGCAGAAAAGTTTATCAGAGAAATTCTTGGGAAAGCCGGAAAGAATATTACTATAAGACCGCCCTTTACTGTGATTACGGCAAAAACATTGAAATTGGAGATAATTTTTTCGCGAATTTTAATACGGTAATACTTGACGTAGGTAAGGTTAAGATTGGCAATAATGTAATGTTTGCTCCTAATGTATCCGTTTATACTGCCGGTCATCCGATTCATCCTGATTCAAGAAATTCCGGCTATGAATACGGCATAGCCGTTATCATTGGAGATAATGTATGGATAGGCGGGAATGCGGTTATAAATCCGGGGGTAACAATTGGGAACAATTGCGTTATAGGAGCAGGAAGCGTTGTAACAAAAAATATTCCTGATAATTCTATTGCAGTCGGAAATCCTGCAAGGGTTATCCGTAAAATAACTGATGATGACCGTCGATATTATTTCAAAAACCTGGTATTTGATGTAGATGACTATAAATAAAAAGACACTTTGGGAGAAGCTGCATAAGGAAGTAACTTCTCCCTTCGGCTTTGTAATCAGCCGATATGATTAAAATTGTAGGAAAATCAATATATTTGGAAGATTACATAATGGAAAGGCATATTTACGATGAGAAGGACGGTCTTTGGTATATGAAAAACAGGACGATTATTACTCGCCCGGTATTTGGGAACGGTGACGTCTGCGATACATTAAAGAGCATAATCGAGTGTTTTATGTCAATCTGCCGACATCTTGCAGGTTGACAACTATCCTGCTGATATTGAGGAGCAGGCGGAAGAAATGTTTTTTCAGCCGGTTAAGAATGGCAGGAATGCAGGGAGTTATCGGACAGTTAAAGGCGAACGACCAAATGGTGGTGTATAACATACGGGCTTGTCCGGGGAGCGGGAAATCATTTATTTATAAGACGAGGCGGCAGAGAGAAATCTCTGCCGCTTTTCTCTTTAAAAACTTCATTTTAATATTTCTCTAACAAAATTTAAAATTTTCAAAAACATCAGGACAGTAAAATACAGACATCAAATAAAAAGAAAGAGGTATTTCACTATGAACAAAAATGACCAGGAATTTCTCGTTCAGAAAATACGTACACAGTATGTCGAAAAGGAACACACTCAGCTTGACGAACTGAAGAAATTGGACGGCAAGGTGAAAAAGCCTGCTAACATCTTCTCCCTATGTGTTCGGTTCTATCGGCGCTTTGATTATGGGCGGCGGTATGAGCCTTGTAATGACCGATGTCGGCTCTACTATCGGTATGGATAACACAATGACTACTGGCATTGTAATCGGTGTTATCGGTATGCTTATGGCAATCGTTAACTATCAATTTACAAGGGCATACTTGACAGCCGCCGCCGCAAAAAGTACGCAAATAAAATCATCGCTATCAGCGATAATATTATGAAAGGTTAATGAGGTGAAAAAATGGCAAAGTCAAAATTAGTAGCTGTAAATGCCAAAATCGCAGAAGGCGTTGTGGGTGGATATAAGAAAATTGAAAATGGTGTTGTTGGAGTATACAAAAAGATTGAAAATGGTGTTGTCAATGAGTTCAATGCAATATCAGATAAATTCGTTGATCACTTTTTAACCAAAGATGGAGAAACTGTTGAAGAAGCAAAAAGTTCGTCTGACACAGAAAAACGGCTGATTTTGATATAATGGCGGGATAGAGTGATAGAGAAAGATAAAGAGGTTTTGTTAATGATGAAGTGGATTATCGGGATTGGCGCGACGGCTGCGGCGGTTGCCGTCGGCATTATAATCAAAAAAATGTAAATAAATGAAAAAAGAAAGTGGGGTTTTACTCCGCTTTCTTTCCTTTTGAAAACACAAACAAAACTTTAACATTTGTATGCTATAATACATTAAAACTGTGCGAGGAGGTAGGCGCTATGTTCAAAATATTAGTTGTAGAGGATGACAAAGAGCTGAATCGCACTGTTTGTGCATATCTTGGTCAAAACGGGTATGAAACACTCGGTTGTCTTTCAGCAAATGAAGCCTATGACGCAATGTACGGCGGAACGGTTTTCGATATGATAATTTCAGATATTATGATGCCGCAGATTGATGGATTTGAGTTTGCAAAAAACGGTGCGTGAACTGAATGAGGAAATTCCTATTCTTTTTATGACCGCCCGTGATGACTTCGCTTCCAAACAGCGTGGCTTCCGTGTGGGTATTGATGATTATATGGTAAAGCCGATTGACCTTGACGAACTGCTTCTCAGAATTGGAGCATTACTACGCAGAGCCAAAATCGCAGTGAGTAAAAAATTGACGGTTGGCAATCTTATATTAAACGCAGAGGAACGCTCCGCCTGTTTGGGTGAAGAAGAAATCTCTTTGACAGTGCGAGAATTTAATCTTTTATATAAGCTTCTTTCTTATCCGAAAAAACCTTTACCCGTTCCCAGCTTATGGATGAGTTTTGGGACAGCGATACTTCGTCGGGACCGAGGACGGTGGATGTGTATATGACGAAGCTTCGTGATAAATTTTCGGGGTGTGATGATTTTTGAAATCGTAACCGTTCACGGACTTGGATACAAGGCGGTAATCAAATGAAAAAAGAATACCTTTCAAAGAATTTTGCGTTTAATATGGAAATATTTTATGTTTTTTCTCTGATCTCCGTTACCGTTACCTGCTGTATGTCCTTGTTCTTGAATGTGTTTTCTTCTAATATGGGAATTACCTATACAGCGGAAAATATAGATATCGCTGCCAAACTGACTTTTGGAAATGTGATTTTACTGACGCTTCTTTTTCACTGTTATAGATAATGTCCGAAGAAAATTCACTGTAACCAAGCCGTTGAATCAGATTACGGAAGCAGCGGATAAAATTGTGCAAGGTGATTTTTCCGTGCGTATTCCCGAAGTTGACGGCTTTATAACAGATAATACATTCAATGAAATTATTAACTGCTTCAATAAAATGGCGGAGGAATTGTCGAGCATTGAGACTCTGCGTACTGATTTTGCAGCCAATGTATCTCACGAAATCAAAACGCCGCTTACAGTGATTCAAAATTATGCAACTTTGCTTTCACAGAAAGACCTGCCCGAAGAAAAAAGAGAAAAGAGTATGCAAAAGCTATAACGGGGGCTACGCATCGTTTGAATGATTTGATTTCAATATTTTGAAGCTGAATAAGCTTGATAATCAGCAAATATTCCCCGAAACTTCTGTTTACGACTTAGGTGAGCAGCTTTGCGAATGTCTGCTTGGTTTTGAAGAATTGTGGGAGAAAAAGGTATTGAAATCGGCACGGATATGGCGGACAGCATTATGGTAAAATCCGACAGGGAAATGATGAGCCTTGTATGGAACAATCTATTTTCAAATGCTATTAAGTTTACCGAAAAAAGGCGGTTGCGTTTCACTTTCACTGACTGCGGAAAATGATAATGCTGTCGTGACTATAACAGATACGGGCTGCGGCATATCAAAAGAAGTGGGAACGCATATTTTTGATAAGTTCTATCAGGGCGACACTTCTCACGCTTCACAAGGCAACGGCTTGGGACTTGCGCTTGTCAAACGCATTGTTGATATTACGGGGAGTGAAATATCTGTTTCGAGCGAGGTGGGTAAAGGCAGCACATTTACGGTAAAAATGCGGAGGGTAATAAATGATAAAGCTGAAACGACTTATTTTTAAAATACTGTTTCCGCATACTGCTGTTATACTATTGCTTATACCTGTTTCGGCAGTTATGCTGCTATACGCTTTTACGGAAAAAAAGCCTGTTTCCGCTGTGCAGTATGCAGCATACGGTTTGTCGGCTTATACGATGACCGTGCTTTGTGCGAAAGCGCCCGCTCTTTATAAAAAAAGCGAGGGCAATAAAGCAGGAAAACAAATATGCTGTACTATATATTTTTCAGATGCAGCCTTGCGTGTAAAAATATCCCTGTACGGCTCTTTTATGATAAATGTTTTATATGCCGTAATGCAGCTTGGACTTGGTTTCATCAACCATTCCGTATGGTTTTTACGCTTTGTCGGGTTACTACTTACTGCTTGCTGCAATGCGTTTTTTACTTTTAAAGAACAGTCGGAATGAGAGCCTTGGTAAAAATCTTTATAGGGAATACTTAAATTACCGTTTATGCGGAATTATTTTACTGCTGATGAATATTACCTTATCTGTTATTGCGTTTTATATAGTAAGTCAAAATAAAGGCTTTACTTATCACTATATCATGACTATCTCAATGGCAGCCTATACTTTTACTGTCTTTACAACTGCCGTAGTTAATTTGATTCGATACAGAAAATATAACAGTCCTGTTATATCTGCTTCAAAGATAATCAACCTTGTGGCAGCCTTTGTGTCAATGTTATCTCTTGAAACAGCTATGTTTACAGCCTTTGGCGAGGGAAACAGTCCAAATTTCAGAAAGATTATGACTGCCTGCACAGGGGCGGCGGTGTGTGTAATCGTACTTGCTATGGCAATTTATATGATTGATCATTCTACAAAACAATTACATCAACTTGAAAAGGAGAGTTCCTAAAATGAATAATGAAAATCAATACAATTATACCTATTCGGCAAAAGACAGAGCCGAAATAAAAACAAATTCGGGAGAAATACTCTCCGAAAGAAGAAAACAAAATGGAACAACTGCGTCGTTTAGACGCAAGCGTTACAAGAAAAGGAACGATTGTGTCCTTGGTAGTCGGCATTATCAGCTCTTTGATTTTAGGCTTTGGTATGAGCTGTTGTATGGTGTGGGGAGATACACTCTTTACGGTTGGTATAGTTGTGGGCATTATCGGACTTATAGGGGTAGGCATATCTTATCCTTTGTATGTTCGTATCACGAAAAAGAACGGGAACGCCTTGCGCCAGAAATTCTACGCTTAACGGATGAGCTGTTGAAATGAATGGGTAATATAGGGATGAATGATGAGGAACGGGCATTATGTCCGATTTGCGAAAATAAAAAATTAAATCCGTTGCACTGTTTAAACGCAATAATATTTTATTTGAGATACAAAGCCTTGGGTGCCTTCCTTTACGGAGGACGCCCCAACAGCATTTTTATTTAATATAACTCCTTTTCGATTATATCAAGATTTGCCTCGACATCAATTTCGAGTACAGATTGATCGTCTATTGTAGATCCCCAGTAGGTGTCCTCGGCCGGTATTCTAAGGGTTTCAATATCGTAACCCATGATAAGAGCAGGGGCGCGAAGGGACAGCAGATACATGCTTAATTTGCTCATATTAGTGTTCATTGACGGAAGAACGTCCTTAGCCGCGCTTCCAAGCTTGAACGGATTCATGACCGCTGCGCTTTTAATTATTTCAGTCAAGACGGTTCGCTGTCTTTCAGTTCTTTCAAAATCAGCATTTCCCACATATCTTAAACGTGAATAGCAGAGCGCTTGTTTTCCATTGAGCTTATAGGTTCCGGCTCCGTTTAAGTAGTCGCTTTCATCCGGCGTCCCGAAAAGAGTTTTTCCTTCCGGCCTGTCAAGGAGAACGTTTATGGCGTCCGCCTCGTCCTCGTTTACTTTAATCTCTACCCCTCCGACAGCGTCTACAATATTGGCGAAGGAGATAAAATTCACTGTGAAATAATCGTCTATTTTAATATACAGATTTTCTTCTATAGTGTCCATAAGAAGCTCCGGACCTCCGTATGAATATGCAGCGTTTAGCTTGTCTCCGCCATAACCGGGGATCTGGACATATGTGTCTCGCATTAATGATACCAATGAAATTTTATTTGATTTGCTGTTTATTGACATAAGTATCATTGAATCGGATCTTCCTCTGTCTTCTCCTCTTGAATCCGTGCCTATAAGAAGAATATTTCTTACGGACGGCGAAGTGTAAAGAGAGTGGCTGGGTTCGTTTCTTTCTCCGTTTTCAACAACGTTTACCTTGCTTATCAGTGATAAAGAAATTACTGAATATATAATGAATATGACGACCACAATGCCGAGCAGTGAGAATAAGATTTTACTAAGGCATCCGCCCTTTTTACGCCTTTTTATTAGCCTTTTGCTTTGAAGAGGCCGAATATTGCTGAGAATTTTTTTAGGCGTTTGTCGTTGCCTTTGAGGTCGTTGTCCATGAGGTCGTTGTCCCTGAGGTCGTTGTCCCTGAGGTCGTTGTCCCTGAGGCCGTTGCCCTTGAGGCCGCTGTCCTTGAGGTCGCTGTCCCTGAGGCCGCTGTCCCTGTGTTTGTTGTCCCTGAGGTCGTTGTCCTTGAGGCCGCTGCCCCTGAGATTGCTGCCCCTGAGGATATTGCTGATAATGCATTTGATCCTGCTGTTGTTGAATATTCTCAGATTGTCGCGGACGCTTTTTATGCTCCGGCGGAACAGAGAAGGCAAGAGTATCTCTTGCATATGAATCCTTATCTTTTTTTTCTGACATTTGTATTCCTCCGATCAGCTCAGATTTAGTATCGGCAGAAGCACAAAACCAATAACTATAATCGCCGCTAAAGCTATTACGGCAATTCTTTTCAATAAACTTTTCTTTTTTCATTGCTGCCTCCTGTTTTGCGTTACAGATTACATTTTAACACATAAAATTAAAAAGGCAATAATAAGCTAATAATTTATGATATATAAAAATAGTAAATCAGTAAAATACTTCCATTCAGTTTGCTTGATAATTAAATAAAACCGTCTTTAATTTTTTACTTTTCAGCCGATATATATTTTATATTGTAAATAAAATTTGTTTTTTGTATGCGATACTGTTATTCTTAATAAAGTATTTATTATTGACGGTCAATGCGCCTACTAATGAATGGAGAATATTATGAAGGTTGTAATACTTGCAGGCGGATTAGGTACGAGAATCAGTGAAGAAAGCCATCTTAAGCCGAAGCCTATGATTGAAATAGGTGGTAATCCTATACTCTGGCATATTATGAAATATTATTCATATTACGGATATAATGATTTCATTATTTGCTGCGGATATAAGGGTGATAAAGGAATATTTTGCTGATTACTATCTTCATCGTTCTGATGTGACATTTGACTTTTCTAATAAAAATGAAATGATCATACATAATAACGTAGCGGAGCCATGGAGAGTTACTGTGGTAGACACTGGGCTTAATACCCAAACAGGCGCCAGAATAAAAAGAGTAAAGGATTATATTCACGGCGAACGATTTATGCTTTACATACGGCGACGGAGTTTCAGACGTGGATATTAACAGACTGCTTGACCACCATGAGGCGGGCGGAAGATATGCCACTATGACGGCAATACAGCCCGGCGGAAGATTCGGAGTTCTGGATATTGATAACGGAAGCGTAATCCGAAGATTTACAGAAAAAGTAAGGAGGACGGCGGTTGGATAAACGGCGGTTTTATGGTTTTGGAGCCGGAAATTTTTAATTATCTAAACGACGATCCTGATCTTGTTTTTGAGAAAAAACCTTTGGAAAGCATGGCGATTGACGGTCAGCTTCCGCTTATAAGCATAACGGCTTTTGGCAGTGTATGGATACATTGAGGGATCAGAATATATTGAACAGCCTGATTGATGAAAATAAAGCCCCGTGGATTAAATGGGAGTAAAAATTTATTGAATGGAGATTGAGGTATGGTAATCAGAGCAAAGACAAGAATGCTTTTTGAGGGAAAGCCTCTTACAGAAAAGCAGAAAAAAAATACAGAATTGAATTTAAATGAGATCAGAGAAAATAAAACGATACTTGAATCATATCCGAGAAGACTTGTTTTCGAGCTGACTAACGCCTGTAATCTGAATTGTATTATGTGCGGAAGAAACGCCGCCGATTTTAAGCTGACATCATTTGATATGGATATATTCCGTTCCTTTGAACCTATGATGGACACCATAGAAGAGGTTACGCTGATGGGATGGGGGGGAGCCTACCATACATCCTGATTTTAATGAAATGCTTGAGATTATCGACAGGCACAGCGCAAGGAAGTATTTCTGCACTAATGGAATGAATCTGAAAAAAATCAAGGAAAGTATATTTAAATATAACGTGGACGTTTTTGCGGTAAGCGTAGACGGAGCTAATTCAGAAACTAATTCAAGAATAAGAAGAGGTTCTGATCTGGAGATTATTACGTCGGATCTGAAAGATATAGTCGCTGAGAAAAAAAGCAAGGGGTTTGAAATATCCTTGGATAAACTTTGTTTTTGCGCTATGAAATCAAATATAAAGGGAACTGCCGGATCTTGTAAGGCTTGCGGCTGAAATAGGAATAGAGGAGGTAAAGGTAGTTTATCTTACCGTATTCAATAACGACTTTTTTTGCACGAAACTCTATGGGGAATGGAGAACGAAGTCAGATGTAAATTTGACGAAGCGGTCAGGCTTGGAGACGAGTTGGGAATAGTTTTAAAGCTTCCGCATATTGCCGGCGAGGATATAGCCGGAGATAATATGCACAAGGACTGCTTTGTAGCTTGGAGAGACTTTTTCCTTGGCTCCGACGGATATGTAAGACCTTGTATGTCAACTCCGGTTAAATTCTTCAAATATGACGGCGGCATGAGCTTCATGGATGTATGGAACGCTCCGGAATATCAGAAATACCGTGAAAATGTAAATACGGCAGGTATGGATTCGCCGTGCCGCAGATGTTATCAGTCGTCGCACTGCAATTGGAATAAAAGAACGTCTTTTATTCAGGTTGGGGAGGAATTTTCACCGAATTGGGAGAAAAAGGCGGCGGATAATGTTTGAAAGGGAATTTTTTAAAAGTAGGAAAATTCTTCTGACAGGTCATACGGGCTTTAAAGGGAACCTGGATGTCGCTTATGCTTGAAAAGCTCGGCGCAGAGGTATACGGCTATGCGCTTGAAAAAAGCGAGAGCACGCCGTTTTTCTCACAGGCTTCGCCTCAAATGGCGGGAAGTTTTTAGGCTTTATACAGGACAGAAAATGTATAAGGAATTATTTATGCGAGGTCCGGCCTGAAATAGTTATTCACTTCGCTTCTCATTCAACCCTTAATAAAAGCGCTGAAATAACAGATTACATATTTGATACCAATATTATAGGAGCCGTTAATCTGCTTGAAGCGGTAAGGGTAACAAATACGGTAAAAGCGGTTTTGGTTGTAACAAGCGATAAATGCTATAAAAATCTTGAGAGCACGTTAGGCTATAAAGAGGATTCGGTATTGGGCGCTCAGGATCCTTATTCTACAAGCAAGGCGTGTCAGGAGTTAATAACCGAATGCTACCGCAGGTCGTTTTTTGAGCGGAGTAAGCTTAATATTCCTATTGCTACGGCAAGAGCCAGCAATGTTATAGGAGGCGGAGATTATAACCTTACCAGACTCTTTCCTTATCTGTTAGATTGTTTTTCGCAGAACGTCGTAGCCGAGATACGTAATCCTAAGGCTATAAGACCGTGGCAGAATGTATTGGACGTGCTGGGAGGGTATCTGGCTCTGATTCAGAAATTGTATGAAAGCGGAAACGCCGATTCGGATTATTCGTCTGCCTTTAACTTCGGACCGGAACCTGTCGGGTTTGCTACAGTTGAAAGAGCGACGGATTTGCTGTGCGGTCAATTCAGCGGAGCGGAGTATAAAATAAGCGGATCCCTCGATAATGTTATTGAAACTAATATTTTAAAGCTTGACAGTACAAAGGCTAAAAATATGCTTGATTGGAGACCGATTTACAGCTTTGAGGATACTGTGAAAATGTCTGCTGAATTTACAATGCGTCAGAAATCCGGTGAAGGCGTGAGAGCTATTGCATTGGATTTTATAAACAGGTATATGAAAGGAGTAAGTACTGTCTGATAATAATTACAGGGATATTCAGCAGTTTGCTTTGAATGTGAGAAAAGATGTTGCAAAAATCCTGCACAGAACGCGGGATTCACATATCGGAGGAGGATATTCCTCGATAGATATATTATCGGTCTTATATACGAGAGTTCTGGATATAAGCCCGGAAAATCTCGATGATCCTAACGAAATGTATTTATTCTGAGCAAGGGGCATATTGCCGCGTCGCTTTATACGGTTCTTGCACACAAGGGGATTATACCGATGGAGGATCTTGAAAAGCATGTTGTCGATGGTGAAAACTATGCGGGGCATTCAAGAAGATATGTTGTTCCGGGAGTTGAAATGTCGGCTGGATCGCTTGGACATGGGGCAAATGTCGGTATAGGCATGGCTTATGCTAAAAGGTGCATGGGTTATAACGGAAACGTGTATGTTCTTATGGGCGACGGAGAATGCAACGAGGGCTCCGTATGGGAAGCTGCGATGTGCGCCGCTCGTTTCAGTCTGTCAAATCTGGCGCTTATCATAGACAGAAACAGGCTTCAGTCCTACGGCAGCGATGTTGAAGTCATGAATATGGGAGATATGGCGCAGAAATTCAGAAGCTTCGGCTGCAATGTTCAGGAAATAAACGGTCACGATTACGGACAGATTCTAAAGGCGCTTATGACCTCCACGGCAAGAATGCCTTCGGCTCCTACGGTAATAGTCGCCGATACAATCAAAGGCAAGGGCGCGTCGTTTATGGAAAACCGTCTGGAGTGGCATTTCAAATCGCCGAACGATGAACAGCTTGAAACTATTTTAAAGGAGCTTGAATCATGAGAAATACGTTTGTTAGGTTCTCGACAAAATTGCTGAAAAGGACGAAAGGGTTATCTGCGTTATCGGCGATACCGGATTTTCGGTGTTTGAGGAATTTGAAAAAAATACAAGGATAGATTCGTTAATATCGGTATTGCGGAGCAGAATTTTGTCAGCTTCGGCGCCGGTCTTGCCGCTATGGGAATGAAGCCTTTTATCTATAATGTTGTATCATTTATGACATATCGTGCTTTTGAGCAAATAGAGCTTGACGTCAGCTTTCAGGAAAATCCGGTAGTGCTTGTAGGAGTAGGAGGCGGTCATGCGTACGGTCCTGCCGGACCTACTCATCACGGATATTTCGATTTGTCGCTTATGACGTCTTTGCCGAATATGACTGTTATATGCCCCGGCGATCCGATTGAAATGGAGGCGGCTATG
>VOFD01001619.1_pt1 | contig 13220 bp, 23 predicted proteins | sample 5384101 | NCBI WGS metagenome assembly VOFD01 (sample SAMN12384723, study PRJNA508395) | human gut metagenome | isolation source: healthy gut C | host: Homo sapiens
CTCTTGCTATTACTGTGTTTTCCATAACTTAATCTCCTTTTTTAGTTGTATCTTTTCTTCCTTCTTTTTTTGATTAAATATAAAACTTTTTTCGGGCACCCTCTCGCGTTGCTTCATTACAGCTAATTATTTAGCTTTTTGACAGGTTTTGCGGGAGAGAAAGAAACATGTTTTTATATTCAGCGCACCCTGATTTAAACTTTCCCGGACTTTTTATCAGCTTCAATGATTATAGCTGCGCTCGGCGCGCTTATGGATACAGGGTTTCAATAGCAAGCGCCATTAACGAAATTTTATGAAACAGACCGAACTCTTTCGGTGAAACAGTTATTTACTTCCGGTATGAATATAGGGAAAGATGTTATAGGCACAATGTCAAATACACTTATATTAGTATATTTAGGTTCAGCTTTACCGCTGGTATTGTTTGTCAAACAATATTGATTTGCAAAAGTTTTTAACTTAAATCAGGTAGCAACAGAAATTTCATCTGCTGTTATAGGAAGTATAGCAATACTTCTTTGTGTTCCACTTACTGCAATTATAAGCGCATATTTGATAAAAAAAAAAAACAAAAGTTGAATTTAATTTTGAAGAAGAATAAAAAAGGAGAGTTGTTTAACTCTCCTTTTAAAAATCCATATATGTGTACTTACTTAGCACAAGCCAAACCGGCAGCAACGATGTTTTTAGCAACCCATCTTGAAGCATACGCAGCAGATCTGTCAACTTTTGTAGGGTCTTTTTCCTGAGAAAGCCCCGCCGCCATGACGTGAATAACCGCCGTAAGTATCAACAATAATTTTACGGCCTGTTAAACCTGCATCCCCCTGAGGACCGCCTACAACAAATCTTCCTGACGGATTTACAAGAATTTTTGTTTCGCTGTCAAGTTTAATTGCTTCATTAGCAAAAACTGCGTCTATAACATATTTTTTAATATCGTTTTTAATTATTTCCTGAACTTTTGAATTGTCAGTTACGCCGTTAATCTCAGGATCATGCTGGGTTGAAATTAACACAGTGTCAATTCTTGAAGGTTTACCGTCAACATATTCAACAGTAACCTGTGATTTACCATCCGGTCTGAGATAATTTACAATACCCTGTTTTCTAACCTGAGCAAGTCTGTAAGAAAGCTTATGTGCAAGACTGATAGGCAAAGGCATCAATTCAGGAGTTTCGTTACAAGCGTAACCAAACATAATACCCTGATCGCCAGCACCAATATTTTCAGTTTCTGAAGTTGAAGTATCAGCATTATCGCTTCTTGTTTCAAACGCTTTGTTTACACCGCCGGCAATATCGCATGATTGTTCATCAATACTGGTTAAAACAGCACAGGTTTTATAATCAAAACCGCCGCCTTCACGACCGACATAGCCGATATTTTTAATAGTATTTCTTACAACTGAAGGAATGTCTACATAACAATCAGATGTAATTTCTCCGCAAACGAGAGCCATACCTGTGGTAACAGTAGTTTCGGCAGCTACGCGTGACTGCGGATATTTTGTCAAAAACTCGTCCAAAATTGCATCAGAAATCTGATCGCATATATTCAGAAGTGAATAAAAAGTTTTTTTGTCGGGGTTTTTTAATTGCCCAGTTTTCTAAAAAGTTTTTAAAAAGCAAATAATGATTCTGAGCAAGTACTTTTGAATAAAAAGTTTTTTGGTGTCATTTAGACGAAAAAAAAAAGTTTGACAAGTTCCTTTTCTCCTTAATGCTATTTGATTTTTGTACCAAATGATGCCGGTGACGGAGAAAGAAATTTTTTTGAAAATTCAAAGTCAACTTATGTTCCATAAAGTTGGCCACATCATCATATGAAAATTAACAAGATTTCATTTTTGAAACCTCTGTAATTCTAAAGGATTAAAGCAAACTCTTTTTATGCAAAAGGTTTCAAATAAATTCTGAAACTATCATATACTAAATAATATAAAAAATATCCGGACAAGTTTATCTATAAAAATAATTTTTCATGTTGAATATTTTACAAAAATAATTTTAATAAACAAAAAAGGAGGACAATCACATCACAAAAACACAGTTATAGCTTCAAAAAGGGGGCTTAGATAACGCCGGCGGGCTTTTTTCACGCTTTGGGATTATCCCGTTCCGCGTTTACGCTAGCGGAAGTTTTAATTACTCTTGGTATTATCGGTGTGGTCGCAGCTATGACGCTGCCGATATTAACAGCAAAGTACCAGGAACGGGTTTTGGTTACAAGAGCTAAAAGACCTATTCAACAATTCTTGCTGCAATAAATACTTATAAAGCTGATAATGAAGTATTTGACGTAAGCGGATTATTTGATACAAATAATACATCATTACAAACATTACAGAATTTTTCAAAATATTTTAAAGTAAGCATGATTTGCGATACAAAAAGTAACGGATGTCAGGGGTAAGTATAAAGTAAAAAGACAAAACGGAGTCCCGACGGGAAGGATTGGTACGGCGATGCTGACACCATCAAGTTCAAGCCCGAGAATGTCTTTAACTGATGGCAGCATTATCTGGATTACCCAGTATTCAAACTGTAATCAATATTATGAAACAGGCAGCAATAAATATGATGAAGATGGAAATCTTATAGAAAGCAACCCATGGACAAGAACATATTGTGCAAGTTTGTGCTTTGACACAAACGGGAAACAGAAACCAAATCAGGCAGGACAGGATTACTTCTGCTTTGGAGTTAAACAGAACGGAACCATTTATGACCATAACACAACTAATACCGGAAGCATTACATCTGTACTGGCTAACGATAAACTAAATGATGTTGAAAATTACTCGGAAGGTGCCTGGAAATAATTATTCAACCGTTACTGATTTTGCAAGATTTCTCGGCTGGTCTACATCTTTGCCGAGAAATTCTGCTATATAATAAGCCAAAAGCTGGAGAGGAACCATGGCAACCACCGGAGAGAACAGTTCCTGTACTTCCGGAACTCTGATAATATAATCAAATAAATCATCTAACTTTTCATCATTAGAGTTTGTAAGTGCAATCATCCTTGCGTTACGGGCTTTTGCTTCCTCGCTGTTTGAAAGAAGTTTTTCATAAACAACACCGTTCATTAGAATTGATAAAACAGGCATTGTTTCATCAAGCATAGCAATAGGTCCATGTTTGAGTTCTCCTGCCGGATAGCCTGTTGCATTTATATAGCTTATTTCTTTAAGTTTCAAAGCACCCTCAAGAGCTGTCGGGAAATTAATACCTCTTGCTATATAAATAAAATCCTTTGTGGCAGCATAAGCTCTTGCACATTTTTGAATATCTTCGGTATGTGCCAGAATTCTTTCAACCTTCTGCGGTAAAAAGCATTAATTCAGCCTTTAATGAAGTAAGGGTATCTTTATCTACGCTGTCTTTTACCTCAGCCATATACAAAGCTAAAAGATAGAAAGCCATAAGCTGTGCAATGTAAGATTTTGTAGCGGCAACGGAAACTTCGATTCCTGCATTAACGGAAATAAGGCTGTCTGCAAGTCTTGCCATTGCAGAATCAGGTCTGTTTGTGATAATCAGGGCATATGAACCTTTTTCTTTTGCCTGTTTAATTGCAGTAAGCGTATCGGCTGTTTCTCCGGACTGGGAAACTCCTATAACAAGCGTATGATTATCTGTAACAGTTTTCTGTAAATATACTCACTTGAAGCTTCAACATCAACAGCTATTCCACAGAAATTTTCAATCAGATATTTACCAACCATTGCTCATGAAGAGATGTTCCGCAGGCAATTATCTGTATTCTGTTAAGATTTTTAAGAGTATCTTTATTTAGCTTAACCTCATTTAAAACAATATGTTCATCCGGTGCATGAAGCTTCCCTACAAGAATATTTCTGATTACATCAGGCTGTTCATGTATTTCCTTCAGCATAAAGTGCTTATAACCGCGTTTGCTGAGTGCAACCGGCTCCCAAAGGAAGCGTTTCAATTTTTGGCTGAAGCTCTTTTCCGTCAGAATTTACAAGAAGCATCTTTTCCGGAGTTAATGTAACTATTTCATTATCGTTTAAGTACATTGCTCTGTTTGTATGTTTTATAATTGCAGGAACATCAGATGCCGCATAAAATTCACCTTCACCTACACCTACAAGCAGAGGAGCATTTCTTTTTGGTCGCAACAATTGTATTTTTATAATCATTGTGCATTACACAAAGTGCATAAGCACCTTCCAAATCTTTTGCAGCAAGTCTTACTGCTTCTGTTAAGTCCTTTGTCTGTGCATATTTTTTTTGCAACAAGATGCGCCACAACTTCAGTATCTGTTTGAGAGCGGAAAGTACAGCCGTCTTTTTGCAAGCTGTTCTCTTAATTCTTTATAATTTTCGATAATTCCGTTGTGAACTATAACAAGTCTTCCGCATGTACAGGTGTGAGGATGTGCATTTAAAACAGTAGGAGCGCCATGTGTTGCCCATCTGATATGACCTATACCGCAGGTTGCTGATGTAAATTCGCTTACATGTCCGCTTAATACATTAGACAAATTTTCAAGCTTTCCTTCAGCCTTATAAACTTTAATATCATCTCCGCACTTTACAGCAATTCCTGAGGAATCATATCCTCTGTATTCCAACTGCTTAAGTCCGTCAATCAATATATCAACAACAGATTTATTTCCGGTATATCCTACTATTCCGCACATATCTTCTCTCCAATCAAATTATAAACTGTAACGACATTATAGCATTTAAAAATTTAAAATAAACTATCCTTATAAAAAGTTTTACATCCTCTTGCAAAATTAAAATCAGTATAGTAGAATTGAAGTCGGAATTAAGAAAAAAGGAGTTATTATGAAGAAATTTCTTGTACTATTAGGGGTTATTTTATTTGGTACTGCAGCATTTGCAGATGTTATGTATGTAGAAACAAATTTAAACATGGACAACTTTTGGGAGAAGAATGGTAAAGACGAACAGAAAGTTCTAAATATAGGTCATAGAATTCTTTATAAAAATAAAATTTCAAAAGAATACCGATTATAATGAACCGCAGCACTACAGAAATAAATGCAACTTCCCAGATTTTTGATAAAACAGTAACTGTATATTCCGGAATTTTGCCTTACATAGATAGTGATGATGAACTTGCTGCTGTTATGGCGCATGAAATTGCACATTCTGTCGAAGCTTACGGCGGTCCGATAAAATATATTGCGATGAATGTTAACTCTAAATCTTACGAAATAAAAAGCCGACTTAAAAGGGATTGATTATATGGTTAACGCAGGATATAACCCGATTGCTGCAATAATAGTTGCAACTAAAATTTATCCTGAACCAATGTGGGACTGGGGTTTTACATCAACACACCCGAAAGGCTCTAAAAGAGTAATGGCTATGTATAAATATATTTACAAAAAATATCCGCAGTTTTTGAATTCTGATATGACACATAATATTTATTACAGGAATTTTTGAATTTGCTATGGAAAGAGAGATAAAAGGTTTCCTTGCTAAAGAAAAAAAAGCCGCAAATATCAAAAAAAGACGGAGATTTATAATGTTTAAAAAGTTTCTTGCACTGGGACTTTTAATAATCGGCAGCAGTGCTGCGGCATCAGAATTTCTGATAAAAAGTTACTCCTGCCGAAAAAATTACAACAGCGGGCGACAAAATTCAGGAAGGTGATGAAGTTCAGTTTCAGGTTGTCAGCAGTACTTCGCCCAAAATAAAAAAAAGGTGAAAAAAATTTCCGGTATATAACTTATTACGAGAACAACGGCTTTGGCGGAAGAGAAGCTACAATCAGCATTGAACAGTTCAAATCCGCTTCAGGAACTGAATTAAACGGAACAGTCTTTGCAAAAGGCAACCAGCATAACCAGTTTATGGAATTTAACGAAACAACATTAATTCCACCGCTCTGGACAAGAGGCGGCGAGGTTACACTGATTCCTGAGAAAGATGTTTTCCTTTTGTGTATTTGGAGAAATAAAAATGAAGAAACTCTTATTAGTTTTAATTTTAATACTAACATCAAACGCTGTATATGCACGACAAATTCCGGTAAAAATTTATCCTGATGAAAATATTTCAACAGGATATGATGCGATTGAAACAGGTGACAAGATAAAATTCCGTACAAAGCGTGCATGCAATTACGGGAATATAAAAATCGCAGCTGATACACCTGTTACAGGCATAGTTGACTATGTTCAGGACAACGGGTGGGTTGCAGATAATGCACAGGTCCAATTTAAAAAATTTATAATCCATCTGCCTGGCGGTAAAAATATTAGCACAAATTCTGTGATTACCATTGACGGATTTGAAGAGCTGAAAAACAGAAACCCTAAAATACTCAGATTTTTTGAGTATTTTGGAGTGCTTGCCAGGGGTAAAGAGGTTGATATAAGGAAAGACAAAGACACTCCTGTATATAATATCTGGATTAATCTATAAATGTCCGGGGTAAATCCGGGATTGGCACTTGAGCTTATATTTAGAGCGGTATCAGAAAATGGATTGATTTACAAAAGGCGCTAGAGCAGCAAAGCTGTGACGCCAGATAGATTAAACCCGGGAGGCAATATATTCACAAAGAATTTTTGTTGCCTGAATTGCGTTTGAGATACCGGTTTGAGCTATTTCATACCATTCGTTTTTATTATTTTTTCTAACCTGTTTTCCATTCTCGGATAAGAATACAACTTCATCAAATATTTCATAAGGATTATCAGTTTCAAGTTCAAAAATGGCTGGTTTAGCATTTTTTATAAAAAGTATCCTGGTTCTGTTGTGCAAACTCTTCAAATTCTTTGTGCAGCCTCAGATCACGCCACTTTTTATAGACAGTTCCACGTTCAGTATGCTGGGGCTGCGTCACATCTTGCAGAAAATGGATTGCCCTTCCTGCATGCTCAAAAGCTTTTTCATTATCTACACCTGCAAGTTCTTCGAAATAAAAAAGATGCTTTTCAAACCTTGCTGCTGCATTATTCCTGCCTGTAATATCCAGAAAGCTTTCCCTTGGTCTGAATAACTGCGGTGTATAATAAAAATGGTTGTTACCCTGAAAACCCCTTTCATCAAAATCCGGCTTTTGAGCAAATTTCACCAAAATATTCTTGTATTTTTTTGAGTTTTGGAATTTCATTAACAGTCAGCGCTGTAATATCTCTATGAGCTGTATAACGCCATCCAAAATTTGTATTACTATCAAGAGAATTGAGTTTCATTTTTTTACACATATATCCTTTTATGCATAATATATCACAAAAATTCCCTATGTAAAATTAAAGCCCCTTTCAGGGGCTTTAAAATTTAAGCTTTTTTGAAAACAATTTCATCATTATCTACATCGATTATGAGCTTTTCACCGCGCAGGAATTTCTGCGCAAGAATTTCTTTTGACAACGGATTTTCCACTAACTGCCTGATAACACGTTTGAGTGGTCTTGCACCATAAACAGGGTTGAAACCGCGTGTTGCAAGAAATTCTTTTGCATCATCAGTTATTTCAACATCTATTTCCTGCTCTTTCAGAAGTTTTCTCAAATAATCCATCTGAATATCAACAATTGCAGATAACTGTTGCAATGTGAGCGCTTTAAAGAAAATAGTTTCATCAATTCTGTTTAAGAATTCCGGTTTAAAACGGCTTCTCAAAACATCCAGAACTTTATCCTTTGTAGCTTCAAAATCAGACTGTGAACCCAGAGAATTAATTGTATTTTCAAGTATTATGTCAGAACCAATATTACTTGTCATAATAATAAGAGTATTCTTAAAATCTACAGTTCTGCCTTTCGAATCAGTTAATCTGCCGTCATCAAATATTTGAAGCATAATATTGAATACATCCGGATGAGCTTTTTTCAATTTCATCAAACAGAACAACCGAATAAGGTTTACGGCGTACAGCTTCTGTAAGCTGACCGCCCTCATCGTATCCTACATATCCCGGAGGTGCTCCTACCAGTCTTGAAACATTATGTTTTTCCATATATTCAGACATATCAATCCTGATAAGCGCATCCTCATCATTAAACATAAATTCTGCAAGAGATTTTGCAAGTTCAGTCTTACCAACACCGGTTGGTCCAAGGAAAAGAAATGTTGCCGATAGGGCGTTTCGGGTCTTTCAATCCGGAACGTGCACGCCGTATAGCATCTGCCACAGTTTCAACAGCCTCATCCTGTCCTACAAGGCGTTTATGCAGAACGTCTTCCATATGAAGAAGTTTCATAGTTTCGCTTTCCACAAGTTTTGACACCGGAATGCCGGTCCACTTGCTTACAACCTCTGCAATATCATCCTCATCAATTTCCTCTTTTAAAAGCTGGTTAGAACTTTTTTTCCTTGTTTTGAGCAGCTTTTAACTGTTTTTCAAGTTCAAGCAGCGTACCATATTTCAGTTCTGCGGCTGTCTGCAAATCGGTATTTCTTTCTGCCTCTTCAATTTTGGCTTTTACTTTTTCGATTTCTTCTTTTATACCTGCTTCGCCGACAATTGAAGCCTTCTCAGCTTCCCATTGAACCTTAAGCTTAGCAACTTTTTCTTCAAGTTCACTAATCTGTTTTGTCAAATCGTTAATTTTCGCTCTTGCCTCATCGCTGTCTTCTTTTTTTCAAAGCCTCGCGTTCAATTTCAAGCTGGATTTTCTGCCTCATAAGAGTATCTATTTCCTCCGGCATTGAATCAATTTCGATACGCAGAGAAGATGCAGCTTCATCAATTAAGTCAATAGCTTTATCTGGAAGAAACCGGTCTGTGATATAACGGTCTGAAAGTTTTGCAGCTGCAATAAGAGCACTGTCAAGAATACGTATTCCATGGTGGACTTCATATTTTTCTTTTAAACCTCTTAAGATAGAAATTGTATCTTCAACACTAGGTTCGCCAACCATTACCGGCTGAAATCTTCTTTCCAGAGCAGGATCTTTTTTCTATGTACTTGCGGTATTCATTAATTGTAGTTGCACCGATAGTTCTCAGAATACCTCTTGCAAGCATAGGCTTTAAAAGGTTGCCTGCATCCATTGAGCCTTCTGTTGCTCCGGCCCCTACAACGGTGTGAAGTTCATCAATAAACATTACAATCTCGCCGTTTGAATCTTCAACCTCCTTCAAAACAGCTTTCAAACGCTCTTCAAATTCACCCCTGAACTTTGCACCGGCAACCAGTGCACCCATATCAAGTGAAACAAGTTTTACATTTTTTAAGCTTTCAGGAACATCCCCGCGCACTATACGCTGGGCTAATCCTTCAACAATAGCAGTTTTACCAACACCTGGTTCACCGATTAGCACTGGGTTATTTTTTGTACGCCTGTTCAAAAACCTGAATAATACGCCGGACTTCTTCATCACGTCCTATAACCGGATCAAGCTTACCTTTTCTTGCAAGCGCGGTTAAATCTGTTGAAAATTTTTCAAGCGCTTTCATATTTTCTTCTGCATTTTTATTATCCACTTTTTATTTCCCCTTATTTTTTTCATAACATTTAAAACAGAATTTTGATTTACTCCAAACTCTTTCAAAGCGGATTGGATGTAACTGTTATCCAGTTTTGTCATAGCAAGAAGTATTGCCTCAATACTGATAAATTCATCCTTTAAATCTTCTGACTGTTCTTTTTGCAATATCAAGAAGCCTGTATGTATCATTTGAAAGAAAAAGCTGTCCGGCATTCGGCGGACCTGAAATTGTAGGAAAAGACTTTTACTTTAGCTACGATTTTATTTATAAAACTCTGGTTTAAAAGTTTAAGTTCTGTGAGGTAATCTTTTATAATCCCATTATCCTTTATCATCGCCAGCATAATATGCTCCGGCTGGAGCTCTGAATTTCTGTATTCATTCATTAAAGCACCGGATGATGACAGGATTTCCTGAGAATAATTTGTGAATTTGTTAAAATCAACCATATAAATCAACTCCATTCAAATATTATCCCCGCATTATAATAGTTGCGGAAATCTTATTTATTTATATAATTATTTTAACTTTTTTTCAACAAATTTTAATTAAATTAATGTTTATTTAATTTTTAGCGGTAATTAATCTCCCAGCCTTCCCTCATAATTCTTGCAGCTTTATGCTTCTCCGCCGTATAAAGCTTTTAAATTACATCATTCTGCTTAGACGGACTGCTTATATCCTCATCCGTCCAATCCCAGCCAAAAGGCTTAACAACATTTCCCTTAATTGTAAAGAAAAACAAATCATATCCCGCTTTATTCGGACCTTTTGCATTACCGTTCACATCTACAAAAACATTTGAAGCACTTCCATCTTTGCTTACAAGATTATTTACGCCAATACAGATTTCGTCAGCTAATTTCATTGACGCAGTATTATTTGAAAAGAAAGGGCTAGCAATATGTATATCATCAAACCAGACATATTGGGTTTCAGTTCCGTATGATGTTGTTATATTTTTGCCATCATAACACATAGCTTTACTCCAGCTTTCAGCACTCGGATATATTTTTAAAACCTTAAATGATGGAGCTAAATAGTCATTAATCAGCTCTTCTGAAGGAATATTATCCGGCCAGTCATTAACCTCTCCGAAATCGGCAACTGCTCTTTGAAGCCCTTGATTTAATAAGGAATAAGCTCTTTTTTAAACGAGTTACCGTTTCAACCTTCTCATATTTTGCACTAAGTGCAGGCAGTGTCATTGCCGCAACTACACCTATTATTCCGAGTGTTATCAAAACTTCTGCAAGAGTAAAGGCTTTTTTTTTTGTACAAATAGTCCGAACGAACAGAATAGATAAGACCTTTTGTCAATGTTAATACAGTATTTTTCATATTATCCTCCATACATGTTTCCATATGGAAACATGTAATAAGAAGTATAACATTACTATTTAAATATTGCAAGCAAGAATATTGACTAAGGACTTTAATGAATAAAACACAGGAATATCTTAAACAATTTGGAAAAGCTCTCAGGAAATTAAGAACATCACAGACAGGAAAGAGTCTTAGAATGTTTGCGTATGAATATGATATTCCTTGTGCTACCCTGAGCCGCATTGAAAATGGTCAAAGAGAAGCGCAGTTAACAACTCTTAAAAAAGAATTTCCGAGGGATTTGGCTTAACTTTTGGGGACTTCATAAAAAAAAATTGAAAACGAAATGGAAACAAAAATCACACTGAAAGATGAATAGCTGCCCTATTTCTTTTTTTGCACAATAAGGTCATAGCCGAGAATATCACAAATCAGCTTCAATTCTTTAAAAGTCAGATGCTGACGTTTTAGCTTGCAGGAAAAATTTGAAGCCTTAGTCTGCTTTCCTAGTTTCTCATTAAGCTTTTCATTCAAGTCTTTCTGCAAACAATATTCCTGGTTAAGAAGATATTTTACAAGCTGAAAATCATCCAAGTCATTAATTATCATAAATTTATTATATAGGGTTGACATAATGTATCAAAAATGTCATAATAAATTATAAATAATCAATCTAAATTGATTATAATCAAATTATGTTAAATTGAAAGGGGATTATGATGAGATACAAATATGCCTTTACTCTTGCGGAAGTTTTGATTACATTAGGGATAATCGGAGTGGTTGCTGCTATGACACTGCCTGCGCTGGTAACTAAATATAAGGATAAAGAACTTGCAACAAGAACGAGAAAATCTGTTTCAGCAATCCAGCAGGCTGCACAGCTTGCACAGAGCGACTATGGAACTCCGGGAGATAACTCTTCATTATTTGATATAACTAAAACATCAGAAGAAGTTACCCAAAATTTTGCAAAAATACTTTAACGGAGCCAAATACTGTGAACCAGATAAGGGGTCAAAGGAATGTATGGGGCTGCATTATAAAATTAGATATAGTTCAAAAAAAATAGAAAGTTCAAATGGACTTGCTGGCGATGTAATAGTATATAATTCCCCAAGAATAATTTTAAATGATGGAACTGTATTAGCATTAAAGCAAATGGACAACGAGTACAGAGAATCTGAATGTACCCAGTACAATGAGGATGGCTCATTACAAAAAGATGAAGATGGAAATCAATCTTAAAACCCTGTTCCGGTAGCTATATTGCATTAATAAAATTTGATGTAAACGGAAACAAACAGCCAAATCAATTCGGACGGGATGCTTTTCAGCTGCTTATTTACAAAAATAAAATAATACCGGGCGGAGCAGGTTTTTTGGGCTGGCAAGCTTGAAAAGTATTCTCAGCGGAGGTTCTGCAATATACACTGACTACACTGCGGGCGAACCGTTTGAATGGTAATCTTTTTACTTTACACTCCTGCATGTTTTTGCTAATATTCTGATATAGGGATATAGAAATAAGAGGATTAAAAATATGTCAGGACACTCAAAATGGTCAACCATCAAACATAAAAAGCTAAAATAGACTCACAGCGTGCTGTAGTCTTTCAAGAAATACTCAAGAGAATTAATAGTTGCCGCAAGACTTGGCGGTCCGGATCCTGCGGGGAATTTCCGTTTAAGAACTGCAATAGAAAAAGCAAAAGCCGCAGGACTTCCTAATGATAATATCAAACGTGCAATAGAAAAAGGTGCAGGTGCTGCAGGCGCAGATAATTACGAAGAATTAACATACGAAGGATATGCTGCCGGCGGGTTGCTGTTGTAGTCGAAGCAATGACAGATAACCGCAATAGGACAGCAGGTGATATTAGAAGCTTCTTTACAAAAATACAACGGCAGCCTTGGTGCTACAGGCTGCGTTGGCTGGATGTTTGACCAGAGGGCGTTATTACATTTTCCGAAGACGATAATGATTTTGAAAAAACTTTTTGAAGCAGCAATAAATCTTGATGCACTTGATGTTACCGAAAGAAGACGGTGAATATAAAGTATTAACAACCGTTGAAAACTTCAGAATGTAGTTGAAGGTTTAGAAAAAAGAAGGCTTCAAGAGTGCGTCTGCCGAACTTTCAAGAATACCTCAAAATACAATAGAGGTAACTGATGAAAAAACAGCAGATCAGATAATGAAGCTTCTTGATAAACTGGAAGAACATGATGATGTACAGAATGTTTATGCAAACTTTGACATCTCTGATGAAATCCTGCAAAAAATTGAGGGCTGATGCAAATCTTAGAAAAATTGAAAAAATTATCTAAATCACTTGGGGAATGTGACAATATTGATACTGCCGCAAGATTTTTGGATGAATATTCAGCCCGGAACAATTCAGAAAGTAAGGATTTTCTGGATATAGCGCTTT
>VOFD01002254.1_pt1 | contig 13219 bp, 20 predicted proteins | sample 5384101 | NCBI WGS metagenome assembly VOFD01 (sample SAMN12384723, study PRJNA508395) | human gut metagenome | isolation source: healthy gut C | host: Homo sapiens
GAGGCGCGAGATGAAGCGAAGCGGAATCGAGGTGCGTTGCGGAAGCGACAGGCGCAGATGGAAAGCAGCGAGGCGCGAGATGAAGCGAAGCGGAATCGAGGTGCGTTGCGGGAAAGCAATGCGAAGCGAGAAGGAGGAAAATGACAAGCAAAACAAAGAGCCTATTTAAAAAAGCCTGGCAATGAAGATGGAACCAATCATGCAGATTGGCAAGGCAACCATCACACCGGAACTTACAGAATCGGTAGAACAGGCATTAGAGGCAAGAGAATTAATCAAAATTAATGTATTAAAAAACTGTGGCAATGCCCGGTGATGTTAAAAAGACTGTTGGCAGAACGGACTCATTCGGATGTAGTACAGGAATCGGAAAAAAATTGTATTATATCGTGAATCTAAAACAAAGAAAAAATTGAACTGCCAAAGGCGAAAAAATACAAAGGAGTAGGTAAAAAGAATGAAAATGGAATCATGGGCGGAACATTTAATCCGATTCATAATGCTCATTTGATGATGGCTCAGGCTGCGTATGAACAATATAAATTGGATGAAATATGGTTTATGCCATCAGCAAAACCACCGCACAAAAATCAGGATGAGATTGCAGAAAAAGAACATAGAAAACGTATGGTTCAATTTGCGATTGACAAAATCCCGCATTTTAAAATTTCAAATATTGAATATAAAAGAGTGGGGAAAACCTACACATATGATACACTTGTAGAATTAAAGAAAGAAAGAGAAGATGCGCACTTTTTATTTTATTATGGGTGGCGACTCTTTAGCGCAGTTTGAACAGTGGTATCATCCGGAAAAAATTGTGAAATTGTGTACGATATTGGCTGCCTCACGGGATGAGATTTCCTATGAGCAGACGAAAGAGTACTGCAAGCAGTTAAGTGAACGGTTAGATGGAGATTTTCGCCCACTGAAAATACCCGCCATGTCAATTTCTTCACATGAAACCGAAAACGTATCAAAAAAGGGAAAGTCAATTATCGGATATTGTCCGGAGCCTGTGGTACGTTATATTCAGATACACCGGTTATATGGTGATTCTAGTTTTGTAATACCTAAAAACGAAAAAAAGAACAGATGGACTGCTTAGCGGCATCGCTTCGGCCGAAACGATTTGTTCATACGTTAGGAGTTGCCAATATGGCGGCAAATCTTGCCATGATGCATGATGATGTTTCACTGCAAAAGAGCAAAATTAGCCGGTCTTTTGCATGACTGTGCGAAATATCTGACGAATGAAGAGATGTTTGTCTTATGTGAGAAACTGGAAATTCCATTGTCTGAGTCCGAAAAAAGTACCCCTGCTGTAATTCATGGGAAATTAGGTGCTAAATTAGCGGTGCTTCGATATGGTATAGAGGATGATGAAATTTGTTCTGCCATTGCCTGTCATACAACCGGCAAGTCGCAGATGACGACATTAGAGAAAATAATTTACATTGCGGATTATATTGAGCCAAACCGTGATATGGACTGCAAACCATATCCGCTTGAAAGAATTCGAAGGACAGCTTTTTTGATTTGAATCAGGCAACCGGTATGATTTTAAAAAACACATTAACGTATTTAGAAGAGAATCAGATGCCGATTGATGAAATGTCACTGGAAGCGTTTCATTATTATTTCACAATAAAATAGAATCAGGAGGAAACGTTAGATGGAAAATCAGTCGAAAAAAATGGTACAGATTGTTTATGATGCTTTTTAGATGAAAAACTGGGAGAGGACATTGAGATACTTAAAGTCGATGAAATTTCGGTAATTGCAGATTATCTGGTAATTGCAAATGGAAGAAATCAGAATCAGTTAAATGCCATGACGGATTTAGTCGAGGAAAAAATGATAGAAGCCGGCTATAAAAGCAAGAGGATTGAGGGGAATAAAAATTCTTCCTGGGTTTTGATGGATTATGGTGATGTAATCGTTCATGTTTTTTTCCAAAGAAGACCGCTTGTTTTATGATTTAGAGCGAATTTGGAAAGATGGAAAGAAGATATCAAGAGAAGAGTTGTAAAAAATTCCCTGCGTAAGAGATAAGATAACGCTATGCGTTATAAGCCTCTTACACAGGGAGTTTTTTTTAATACATTTTGTTTCTAGAGAACAAAACAAAATAGATTCTATGCATATTGTTTTATTGAAGTTTAGAAGAAGCGGTATAAGCCGATTACTTTTCCTAATATGATTACTTCGTTTACATAAATTGGCTCCATAGAATCATTTTCCGGCTGGAGTCGGTAACGTCCGCTTTCTTTGTAGTAAGTTTTTACCGTGGCGGAATCATCAATTAACGCAACTACAATATCGCCGTCTCTGGCAGTAGGAGTCTGTTTGCACAATGATTTTGTCACCGTCATAAATACCGACATTTATCATACTTTCACCGCGAACATCAAGCATAAATAAATTACCGGCAGGGAGCTGGTCTGCAAGCATTGGAAAATAATTTTCGATATTCTGCTCTGCAAATAATGGGGCACCGGCGGCAACATGTCCTAACAATGGAATGTTGCGGATTTCGCGCCTGGATAAATTAAAATCATCATCTATAATTTCAATTGCACGTGGTTTCGTCGGGTCACGGCGGATATAACCATTCTTTTCCAGTGTTTCCAGATGGGAGTGTACCGAAGATGTTGACTTTAAATGAACAGCCGAACAAATTTCCCGTACTGCCGGTGGATATCCCTTCTCTAAAATCTGTGCTTTTATGTATTCTAATATTTCAGCCTGCTTTTGCTGATATTCTGCCATTTCCCATAGAAACCTCCTAAAAAAGTTAGTAAAATACAAACAATTGTTTGCTTTTTAAATATATCATAATTTCATATATGTGTCAAACGAATGTTCGCTTTTTTTGCGAAAAAATGGAATTTATCATAGACAAATGACGACAGAATGGTTATAATAAACAAAGATATTCAAGATAAGGAGTGTAAATGGGAATGAAAAACGAGAAAAAAAGCTTTTTTAGCAGAATGCTGACTTCAGAACATAAAGTATTTGAGACGAGTATGTTTGGTATTAGTGTGGTACTTACACTTGCTCTGGTGATTGGAATTGGCTATTATATTTCGATTGCTTTCTTTAATCATAATACGGTTACAGATGAAGAGGCCAATGCTTCTGCGGTATCGGACAGTGCCGTTACGGTAAGAGAAAGTCCGGAGCCGACGCAGACACCGGATGAAAATACGATGATTCGTGAAGATGACACCGATACACAGGTGGATGAAGAATTAGCAAAGGCAACGGAAGGTTATACGACATCGACTGTTAATATGCGTTCCGAACCGTCTTTGACAGCAAGCGTTGTGGCAAAAGTTCCGGCATCAACGAAACTGACTTTCTCCGGCTTACAGAAAAAAGAGTGGATGGAAGTTGAGTATAACGGACAGAAAGGTTATATCAATGCGATGTATCTCTCTGTTGATAAGCCAAAACCGATTGAGACAGTTACTCCAAGACCGACTCAGGCACCGACTCGTACAACGGCGACACCAAAGTCTACGAAAGCACCAAAGGCTACGAAGACGCCAAAAGCATCCAAATCGCCAAAGGCTACGAAGACGCCGAAGGCTACGAAAACCCAGGTACTGTTACAACAGCACCGACACAGGCTCCGACCGAAGCGCCAACTCAGGCACCGACACAGGTACCTACCAGGTACCAACTCCAGAGCCGACTGCTAATACAACAGAATAGATTGGAATATTGCGAAAGAGGTAACAAAGACCATGGAACAGTTTACGCCAATGATCAAAAAAGCAGTACATGGAAACGAAAAATGAATATAAAGACTGTATTCTCTTTTACCGGTTAGGTGATTTCTATGAAATGTTTTTTGAAGATGCGGTATGTGCACACAAAGAACTTGAATTAACCCTGACCGGAAAGAGCTGTGGTTTAAAGAGCGGGCACCCATGTGTGGTGTCCCGTTTCATTCTGCGGAGACATATATTAACCGTTTGGTAGAGCGGGGCTATAAAGTAGCGATTTGTGAACAGGTGGAAGACCCGAAATTGGCAAAAGGCTTGGTAAAGAGGGAAGTAACACGTATTGTTACACCGGGAACCAATTGTTTTACCGGTTCTTTAGATGAAACCAGAAATAATTATTTGATGGGAATTGTTTCGGTAGACCACAGTTTTGGCATTTCGATTGTAGATGTCACAACAGGAGAATATATGCTTACCGAAGTAGAGTCGGTAAAGTAAACTTTTGGATGAAGTAAATAAATTTATGCCGGCCGAGATTATCTGCAACGATTCTTTTTACATATCCGGTGTTGATTTGACGGATTTGAGTGAACGGCTTGAATTACTATCTCTGCGCTGGAACCGCGTTATTTTGAAAAAGAAAGCTGCCGGGAGGCTCTGTGCCGCCATTTTCATGTGAGCAGTTTAGACGGTATGGGTGTAGAGGAATACTCCATTGGTATGATTGCGGCAGTGAGCCGTCATGATGTATTTGATTGAAACGCAAAAGTGTGCCCTAGAGCATATTTCGCATTTGCAGCCGTACCATGTTGGCAAGTATATGCTTTTGGACAGAAATACCAGACGGAATCTGGAACTGGTGGAGACACTGCGCGAAAAGCAGAAAAGAGGTTCGCTTCTCTGGGTGCTTGATAAGACAAAAACTGCGATGGGAGCCAGAAAACTGCGTGCTTCCATTGAACAGCCGCTGATTGAAGAAGAGGAAATTCTTGCGCGTTATGATGCGATTGAAGAATTAAATGCGAATGTCATTACCAGAGAGGAAATTCGTGAATATTTGAATCCGGTATATGATTTAGAGCGTCTTTTAAGTAAAATCAGTTACCGTACCGTAAATCCAAGAGATATGATAGCGTTGGAATCTTCTTTGGAAATGCTTCCGGCAATCCGTATGCTTCTTGGCAATTTTAAAGCGCCGCTTTTTAAAGACTTATATGATAAGATGGATGCACTGGAAGATATTTACGGATGGATTCATTCGGCAATTGAGGAAGAACCACCGATTTCGGTAAGAGAGGGTGGTATCTTTAAAAACGGTTATCATGAAGAAATTGATAAGCTTAGACAGGCAAAAACCGAAGGCAAAGACTGGTGGCAAATTTGGAGGCAAAAGAAAAAGAACATACAGGAATTAAGAATCTTAGAATTAAATATAATAAAGTTTTCGGGTATTATTTTGAGGTCACAAAATCTTTTCTTGACCAGGTGCCGGAAAACTGGATTCGAAAAACAGACATTGACAAATGCGGAGCGTTACACGACCGATGAACTGAAAGAAATGGAAGATGTGATTCTGGGGGCGGAGGACCGGCTTTATAATCTGGAATATGCGGTGTTTTGCGAACTGCGGGATAAAATATTTGAGCAAATGAAGCGGATTCAGGATACGGCATCGGTGATTGCCTTTTTGGATATGTTAGCATCTCTTGCGTATGTAGCAGAGCATAATCAGTATGTACGGCCAACCATTAATCACAATGGCTCCATTACGATTAAAGAAGGCAGACATCCGGTGATTGAACAGATGATGACAAAGGATATGTTTATTGCTAACGATACCTACTTAGATGATGATACACACCGTGTCGTGATTATTACCGGACCAAACATGGCGGGTAAATCTACTTATATGCGTCAGACAGCATTGATTTCTCTGATGGCGCAGATTGGTCGCTTTGTTCCGGCAAAAGAAGCAGATTTATCTTTAGTTGACCGTATCTTTACCCGCGTGGGGGCATCGGATGACCTGGCCAGTGGCCAAAGCACCTTTATGGTGGAAATGACCGAAGTTGCCAATATTTTACATAACGCAACAAAGACAGTTTGATTATTTTAGATGAAATTGGCCGCGGAACCAGTACCTTTGACGGACTAAGTATTGCATGGTCGGTTGTTGAACACATAGTAAATAAGAAAAAAATTGGAGCAAAAACGTTATTTGCCACACATTACCACGAATTGACGGAATTGGAGGGCAAATTAGAAGGCGTCCAGAATTACTGTATTGCCGTTAAAGAGGATGGAGAGGATATCGTATTCCTTCGCAAAATTGTAAAGGGCGGTGCTGACCGCAGTTATGGTATTCAGGTTGCCAGACTTGCCGGTGTTCCGGATGAAGTTTTAGTCCGTGCAAGGGAAATTGCAAATTTGTTGGAGGCCAAAGATGCCAATAGTAATCTATCAAAACTTACGGATTTAAGTGAGAAAGATTTAAAAGGCGGCACGGAAGCCATGACGCAGCTTTCTATTTTTGATACAATGGAGACGACAAATCAGACGGATGCCATTTTGTTTGAACTGCGTGATATCAATTTATCCAATGTGACACCGATGGATGCGATGAATTTAGTTTACAAGTGGCAGAATAAATTAAAAGAACAGTGGTAAAAAGAAACGGAGGATGTCATGATTCAGGTTCTTGACCAAAAACGATAAATCAAATTGCGGCAGGCGAAGTTGTGGAACGTCCTTCGGCTGTTGTAAAAGAATTAATGGATAACTCTTTGGATGCCGGTGCATCCGCCATTACAATTGAAATAAAAGAAGGCGGTATTTCCATGATTCGGATTACGGATAATGGTGCCGGTATTGCAAAAGAGGAAATCCCGACGGCATTTTTACGTCATGCAACAAGTAAAATTAGAAATCGAGGATTTGCTTTCGGTAACAAGTCTTGGGTTTAGGGGCGAAGCATTGTCGAGTATTGCCGCAGTAGCCCAGGTTGAATTGATTACGAAAAGAAAAGAAGACATTGTAGGAACCAGATATTCCATTGAGGGCGGAAAAGAGACCGGATGTGAAGAAGTTGGTCGCCGGATGGAACTACTTTTGTGATGCGGAACTTATTTTTACAACACACCGGCAAGAAGAAAATTTTTAAAATCAAAAACAACTGAGGGAAACTATATTCATGAACTGGTGCAGCGGTATTCACTGGCTCATGCGGATATCCGTTTCTCTTTTATTGTAGATGGGAAAACAAAATTCCAGACAAGTGGTGACGGTCAGGTAAAGACCAATATTTTTATCACTACGGAAGAGAGATTACGAAGGAACTGATACCGATTTGCCATGAACAGGATGGCATGCGCTTAGAAGGATTTATTGGAAAACCGGTTTTATCAAGAGGAAACCGGTCGATGATGAATTACTTTGTAAATGGACGTTATATCAAAAGCCAGATTTTTAACAAATGCGACTATGCAGGGGTATCAGGATTTCTTATGGGACATCGTTACCCGTTTGTGGTACTCATGCTTTCGATTGATTCTTCTTTTATTGATGTCAATGTCCATCCGACCAAAATGGAAATCCGTTTTACAAATCAGATGGAAGTTTTAACGCTTGTGAGAGACACGGTTACTGAGGCATTGAAGCAGAGTATTTTAATTCGGATGTCACACTGGATGAAAAAGAGAAGCAAAGTCCGGTAGAAGAAAAACGATTGAAAAACAGCCGGAGCCGTTTGAATATGAAAGAAAAAAAGTGGAGTATGCGCGCACAGCCGGAGAAAAAGATGGAAGAAAAACCATTTGTGTATGAAAGTGCACCATTTTCCGGAAAGCAGAATGTATCGATTGTAAAAAGAAGATTACAAACAATTAGATTTTAAGAAAGAAGAACAGCAAGAGGGTGTTGTTTTCCGAATTATCGGACAGGTTTTCGACACCTACTGGCTTGTGGAATACGAAAAAAGAATTATTGATTATTGACCAGCACGCGGCTCATGAAAAAGTGTTATACGAGAAATTAATGAAAAAGTTAAAGGATAAAAAAAACGCTGACACAGAATTTGATTGCGCCGATTGTTGTGTCGCTGTCAGGACGGGAAATTGAAGTGTTAGAGGAAAATGCACAGACCTTAACTGCTATTGGCTTTTCTTTGGGAAATGTTTGGAGACAGAGAATATTTGATTACCGGTGTGCCGGCTGACTTTTTGAATTTAGAGCCGAAACAGTTGTTTTTGGAACTGTTAGACAATTTGAGAAATCAAAATACGAAATCGGCACCGGAATTTGTAATCGACCATTGTGCTACGATGGCATGCAAGGCGGCGGTGAAGGGCAATCATACGTTGTCTTACGCAGAGGCAAAAGAACTGATTGGACAGATGTTACAGATGGATCAGCCGTATCATTGTCCCCATGGAAGACCGACAACGATTGCAATGAGCCGGTATGAATTTGAAAAGAAATTCAAACGTGTTCTTTAAATGTCAAAAAGGAGTGTATGGATATGAAAAAACCAATTATTGTTTTGACAGGGCCAACCGCTGTCGGGAAAACGGAAATATCCATTGAACTGGCAAAAGCGGCAGGCGGTGAAATTATTTCAGCTGATTCGATGCAAGTATACAAACAGATGGATATTGGAACTGCAAAAATAAAAAAAGAGCAGATGCGGGGGCGTTATGCACTATATGATTGATGAATGGAACCGGATGAAGAATTTAACGTGATGATTTTTCAAAAACGCGTAAAGGAAATTATGGAAGATATTTATAATCGTGGGAAGATTCCGATTCTTGTCGGTGGAACCGGGTTTTATATTCAAGCAGTGTTAAATGATATTGCTTTTACAAAAGAAAAAACAGGGTGATGAAATCAGAGCGGATTTGCAAAATCTAGCAAAAGAAAAAGGTGCATTTTATCTACATCATGAACTGCAAAAAGTGGATAAAGAATCCGCAGAAGCCATTCATCCAAATAACATAAAACGTGTGATTCGTGCCTTAGAGTATTTTCAAAGTACCGGACAAAAATTTTCGGAGCACAATAAAGAGGAGCGGCAGAAAAGTTCGCCGTATAATTTTTTGTATCTAGTTCTCACAATGAACCGGGAGGTGCTTTATGAACGGATTGATAAGCGGGTTGACCAGATGATGGAAGAGGGACTTGTCAAGGAGGTAAAACAACTTTTGGACGCCGGTTATTCAAAAATTGGTTTCCATGCAAGGGCTTGGCTACAAAGAAATTGCGTCAGCTCTTTTTAAAGAGTGTACAATGGAAGAAGCTGTTTACCGCTTAAAACAGGACACCAGACATTTCATAAAACGTCAGATGACATGGTTTCGGCGGGAACAGGATGTGACAATGATTAACAAAGATAATTTTTAAATAACCATGAAATTGTAAACTATATTATGAAATTAGCAGTAGAAAAGGGCATTTGTTCATGCCGGGAAGGATAAATCATGACAACAGAAGAAATGTATGAAAAATTTGGAATTAAAAAGATGTGATTGATTTTGGAAAAACTGTTTTGGGAGAAATCGAAGACCGGTTTGCTAAAATTGATGAAGTAGCGGAAATTAATCAGTTGAAAGTAATTCATGCCATGCAGAAGAACCGTGTGAGTGAAAACCATTTGTGGGGAACAACAGGGTATGGTTATAACGATATCGGAAGAGATACGTTGGAAGCCGTATATGCTGACATTTTGAAGCAGAAGATGCACTTGTGCGCTCACAGATTACCTGTGGAACGCATGCGTTGACAATTGCTTTATCGTCGATTCTTCGACCGGGGATGAACTGCTGTCGCCGGTTGGAAAACCATATGATACATTGGAAGGAATCATCGGCATTGGGGAACAGATACCAAAGGATCTCTTCGTGAATTTGGTGTTTTTTACCGGCAGGTGGATTTGGTTGGGGACAGTGAGTTTGATTATGAGGGAATTAAAAATGCATTAAATGAGAAAACAAAATTAGTTACGATTCAGCGTTCCAAAGGTTATGCAATGCGCAAAACTTTGTCCGTTGAGAGGATTGGAGAACTGATTCGTTATATCAAATCGATAAAACCAGATGTCATCTGCATGGTAGATAACTGTTATGGTGAGTTTGTAGAAACCATCGAACCAACGAGGGTTGGAGCCGATATTTGTGTAGGTTCTCTGATAAAAAATCCGGGTGGCGGTCTGGCACCTTTGGGCGGGTATATTGTCGGACGGAAAGATTTAGTTGAACTTCTTTGCATACCGCCTTACGGCACCTGGTCTTGGCAAAGAAGTAGGGGCTTCCCTTCAGGTTAATTCGGCATTTTATCAAGGATTATTTTTAGCACCGACGGTTGTGGCAAGTGCCTTAAAGTCTGCTATTTTGCTGCAAATTTATATGAAAAAATTGGCTTTACGGCAAGCCCTAATGGTAAAGAAGACAGACACGATATCATTCAGGCAATTGCTTTTGGTTCACCGGAACGAATTATCGCCTTCTGTCAGGGAATCCAGCAGGCGGCACCTGTGGATGCCTACGTTCTGCCGGAGCCATATGCGATGCCCGGCTATCACAGCGATGTCATTATGGCAGCGGGTGCTTTTTGTACAGGGTTCCTCTATTGAATTAAGTGCAGATGCCCTGATTGAACCGCCTTACAGTGTCTATTTTCAGGGTGGAATTACATGGCCGCACGGAAAGATGGGTATATTAAAAACACTGCAAAATATGATTGATGGTGGATTGTCGAATTGCCATAGATTTTGACAAAATTCAAAAAAATTCACAGAAAAATCTTGCTTAATAGGTATACATTTTTGCCTTGATATGGTAAAATAACAATGTTTAGGTGGAATTTGGTTCCGAAAGGAGCCGAAATGAAAAAAGAAAATTTTACCATGAAAGAATTGCCGGATTCGGAAAAGCCGTATGAGAAGTGTGAAAGAGACGGTGCAAAGTCTTTGTCGAATGCAGAATTACTTGCTGTCATTTTAAAGTCGGAACAAAGGATAAGACGAGTCTTGCCCTCGCTTTGGAGGTGCTGAGTGCACATCCTTCTTTTCAGGGATTGATGGGATTGTTTCATCTGACGCGCAATCAGCTTCTTCAGATTCACGGAATTGGTCCGGTGAAGGCAGTTCAGATTTTGTGTGCGGTGGAGTTGTCCAAACGACTGGCAAAGAGAGAGTAAGTGTAATGCCACAAATTTTAGCCGCCCCGAACAACTGGCGGCTTATTTTATGGATGAAATGCGAAATCTCGAAACGGAGCATTTGTATCTTGCAAAGCACTGGATGCAAGCGGAAGGCTGCTCTACGACAAAGCAGTTTTTAAAGGGAACTATAAACTATTCTGTGGTAAATCCGAGAGAGATTCTGCGGATTGCCCTGCAATGCGACGCGGCTCAGATTGTGATACTGCATAATCATCCGAGTGGGAACCCCATTCCGAGCGGAGAAGATATCAAGATGACCAAACGGTTATATGAGGCTTCGGATTTGATTGGTATTCCTTTGGTTGACCACATTATCATTGGTGATAACCGCTACATTAGTTTAAAAGAAAGAGGATTGATTTGACATGTTAGGAAAAGCAATCGGAATTGACTTTGGTACAAGCTCAATTAAAATTTATAAAAATGGAGAGGGAATTATCCTCCATGAAAAAAGTGTGATTGCGATTTACAATAAATCTCATACCTTTGCGGTAGGAAATGAGGCATATGAGATGTATGAGAAGGCACCGGCAAATATTCAAGTGTCTTATCCGGTAAAAAATGGTGTTATTGCTGATATTGGAAATATGCAGTCGATGATTGATTATTTCTTCCATGAACTGGATGGCAAGAAAAAGTTAAAAGGTGCAGAGTATTATATTGCGGTTCCGACTGATATTACAGAAGTAGAGAAAAGAGCTTATTTTGATTTGATTACAAATACCAATCTGAAACCGAAGAAAATCCATGTCGTTGAGAAGCCGGTTGCAGATGCACTGGGTATGAATCTCGATATTACAAAATCTACAGGAACTTTGGTTGTGGATATCGGTGCAAATACAACAGAGATTTCCGTGATGTCCCTTGGTGGTATTGTATTAAGCCGATTGATTCCGATTGGTGGAAATCGTTTTGATGAGGCAATTATTAATAAAATCAAAAAGATAAGAGTTTTGTGATTGGTGAAAAGACAGCAGAAGAAATTAAAATGACAATTGGTTCTGCTTATGTGACAGACGAATCTATTGACGTATGTGGACGCAATCTGGTAACAGGACTGCCAAGTGAAATTACGATTGAGTCAAAAGATGTCCATTCCGCACTGTCTGAATTGTTCCAAAGCATTGTTGATGCTGTGAAAATTATATTGGAGCGCACGCCGCCGGAAATTTCTTCCGACATTTACAAATCCGGTGTTTATCTGACCGGAGGTTCGAGCCGCATTAAGGATTTAGGACGTTTTGTATATGACCAGCTCGGACTGAAAGTAAACTTATGCGAGGAACCGGAAAGTACGGTTGTTATGGGACTTGGTGCAATTATTGAAGACCCACATTTAGCAAAATTGACCTTGTAATTTTTTCCGAAAACAAAGCGGAGGTGTTTGTGTGAAAAAGCGAAGGAAAAATAAATGGATTCATCCCAAAATATTATATATATGTCTCTCGGTTTTGTGTGTATTGTTAGTGCTTCTCTCGTTTAAGTTTACAGACCGGTTTGCCGGTGTGAAAGCATTTGTTGGGAATGTGGTGACGCCAATGCAGAAGGGGATTAATTCCGTTGGTAAATACCTTTCGGATAAAGCAGATTTACTTACTTCAAAAGAAACCCTGTTAGCAGAGAATAAGGAATTGCAGGAAAAGTTAAATGACTTAAGTTATAATAATAAAATTCTTGCCCGTGAAAATGCAGAACTGGATAATTACAGAGAATTGTATAAATTGGACAAGGTATATCCGGATTATCCGAAAGTGGTTGCGCGTGTTATCAGCCGTGATGGTAATAACTGGTTCCATGTATTTACGATTGACAAAGGAAAGAAAGATGGTATTCAGGTTGATATGAACGTAATTGCCGGCAATGGTTTGGTTGGCATTGTTTCTGAAGTTGGTGAGTCGTATGCAAAGGTACGTGCCATCATTGATGATAAGAGTAATGTAAGTGCAATGTTTCAGGATGCCGGGGAAACCTGTATTGTTAAAGGAAATATGGAGAGTATTTACAAAGGGTACATTGACATTGAGATGATAAGCAACACGGCAAAGATTAAAGATGGTGACGAGGTGGTTACTTCACACGTCAGTGATAAATTTTTACAGGGATTGTCTGTTGGATATGTCAAGGACATTGTAAGTGACCCGTCTTCTCAGACAAAGACAGCGCATTTAATTCCTTCGGTTAATTTTGACCAGCTGGAAAATGTACTGGTGATTACGCAGCTTAAGGACAACTCAGAAATTAAGGACATAAAGAATTATGATTAAAAA
>VOFD01001750.1_pt1 | contig 13185 bp, 17 predicted proteins | sample 5384101 | NCBI WGS metagenome assembly VOFD01 (sample SAMN12384723, study PRJNA508395) | human gut metagenome | isolation source: healthy gut C | host: Homo sapiens
GCAACTTAAACAGACAGAATATTAAGTATAGCGTTGTTAGAAAAGAAGATGATGGATTACAACAGTTATTAGACACACTCAAACCATACCTTGATAAATATAATAAACCAACAACTTCGATTATTATATATTGTGCTCATATTGATTACACTTTAGGGCTTCAAGATATATTAAAAGAGCGTGGTATTGATAGCTATGTATTTAATGGTAAGATTGATAATAAAAAAGAAATACTCAAAAGATTTAAGAAAGAAAACTGTATTGTCATTGCTACAAGCGCTTTCGGTATGGGGATTGATAAACCAGATGTACACTTAGTTATTCACTTTGAAGGGACATATAACCTTGAAATGTATTACCAAGAATCTGGGCGAGCTGGTCGTGATGGTGAAAGTTCTAAGGCTGTATTGTTTTACTGTGATAGAGATATTGAAAGAATGAAATATTTTGCCAAGAATGATACAACAAAAGAAAAGTTAAAGCTGGCTATTGAATATATGCAGATGACAAATAATAAAAAACGTCGTGAATTTTTATTAAAGAGTATTGTCTAGATTAGATAATTTGAAAGTGTGTAAAATTTCTAAATTAGATAATTTGATATTCGGTATGGGCTAGGAGTTCATACCGATTTTTTTTACAAATAATTATAAACAGTTCTGCGGGGTATGTTGAATTGTTTGGCGATGGTGGTTATGGGGGTGCGGTTATTGACTAAGGTTTTTATCTCTTCGGCTTGTTCGTTGGTTAGTTTATGTTGCCCACCCTTGTATTTACCGTGAAGTTTAGCCAAAGCAATTCCTTCTCGTTGACGTTCTAAGATTAAGTTGCGTTCAAGCTCTGCCACAGCTCCAAGCATCGTCATCATCATTTTTTGATATGGGTCTTGTTTATCGGGGGCAAATATCAAATTTTCTTTATGAAATACGATTTTAGCGCCTTTGTTGGTTATTTCTTCGACTAAATTCAGTAAGTCCTTTGTGTTACGAGCAAGCCTATCCATAGAATGAACATTAACCACGTCACCAGCTCGGATATTAAGTAACATCGCTTGAAGTTCTGGGCGGTTAGTATTTTTACCACTGATTTTTTCGACATATTCCCTATCACAAGCAACATTTAATAGTTGGCGCTCTGTATTTTGGTCGGTTGTGGAAACTCTTTTGTAATTAAATATCATATTTTTTACTCCTATATGTGCAATTTAAATTTATGACTCGGCTTCACAGATGTGCATTTAATCGTGGTTTCGATGTAGTTTGCACAGATTTCTTGGTGTGTAATCTCGGTATAGTCAGATTGCACAGCTCCAAAAACGTAAAGCTGTCTGATTAATAACTGAAATTTTGCATCGTCTTTTATATGTGAGATGTCATTAACTTTGATATATGGCAGATGATCGCTGTCAAATAACTTTAGCTTATTACCTTTCACACCATCAAAAACGGAATAATGGTCGATGTTTTCACTTCTTACTCGTATAATAATGGCTTTATTTTGTTGGCGCTGTTGTTGCATATATTCGAGCAGTTTGTCGAAGAACAGCTTATTATTGTAAAACGGTCTTATAAATGTTAGCTCTTTTTTTATACACGGTCTTTAGGTAATCTCTTGCGAACTGAATAATTTGCTCTATCCTTGCACCATCAGCGCCATATTGCACAACATCATTTAACGCATCATACACATAAAGCTGGTCGAGAACATAATCATATATTTCTTGTGCTTTGTTGACTGGTAACTCAAGCCCCATTATTCGCACAGCATTGATTACTGAATACACGGAACACCAACGGCTTAATGTGCCTTGTTTGTATGGTTTAATATCTTGTGTCATTTTAATACTCATCGGCTAACAGAATTGTCATTACACGGTTTGTTTGCGTAGGATCATCTGGTTGCGGTGAATAGAACTCATCATTAATATCATATAAATCAATTTTCCAAAAAACTTGAGTCCCTCGGCTTGATATAACTTGTCCAAAATCGTGTTCGTGGTATGGGTCATTATCGGGGGTAAAATCATTAAATGCACGAACCTTTTTGCAATACCTCGGCTTGTTCATCTTCGGGAAGTGAACGGAAACCGATTGTCAACAGCACACGCCCACCAGTAAAGGTCTTTCTCAAGCTGTCATTTAATGCAGCGACTTTTTTAATATTTATTTTGTTTTCCATTGCACGCACTCCTTATTCGACTTCAAACCAAGACATAACCGTGGCAAGTAAGTGGTCATAGTCACCGCTCATTGCCTCGGTCATAAAAGCATCAATTTCAGTTTGCGGAAGTTTTGCACGCTCCATCGCCCTTTTGCAGATACCAAGTATGCAAAAAGCGTTACCATTTTGCCCGATAATGTTAACTGTAATGTCGGGATATTTAATTTCAGACATATTTTTTCCTTTCGTTAGATTTAAAACAAAAAAAGAGCACCGACCTTGCGACCGATGCTCCGTAAGAGTTGCTGGCTGTAATAGTAGTGCTTGACTTATTAACGAGTTCATCAACCACAGCATTACATACCAACCTTTCACACCATCAAACCATAAACAACCTTATCTGTCTTGTGACAAACAGAGCCGATATTTAAGGTTTTCGGTGATTTATAATGAAAGTCGATTATTTCGAGTTTTCAACTTTCATTATGTATTTATTATATCACATATCTTTTTAGTTGTCAACAGATGTTTTGAAAAAATATTATGCTATTTCAGATGCTTAAATGCTAATTTTAATAATTTTGAATATATAAAAACAAAACAACAAGGAGGTTCAAATGTCCAAAAATTCATTTACGGAAGCTTTGCAACGTCTTATTAAATTTCTGTCCGTGGAAAAATTTCGCTGTAAATACTGTGGAAAGCTTGTTTTGACAATTCCCAAGTCGCACCCAAAAGAATGCAAGCACTCTCCCAACCATCGCCACGACTTCATTACGGTGCATAGGTAAACACTACCTTAAATCGAAAATGCAAAAAAAAGCCAAAACTCTTACAAAATCACATCTTGACAGCATTATCTACACTGTATATCATTTATACAGAAAATCGATATATAGGTCATATCGATTAGTTAACCTTAATATATTGAAAGAGAGGTGAGTTATTTGTATACAATGTTAGACGCTATGACTTTGGCATCAAGGATTAATTCAGCACATAGTCTTACCCAAGCGCACAATTGGAATGATGTTTTAAACATCACAGCCCAATGCTTCATTACAGAATGCTTGCTACAACAAGCCAAAAATATTGTTCGTAACCAATACTATTACTGGTAAGGTTGCTTGAAAGGATTTCGTTATGTTAAATCGACATAGCTGACAAAGAGTGGAAGGATTAAACCAACCACTCTTTTTTTTATATCAATCTAACGTCTTAACAAAATCCCTAAATCAGTTTCTTCTAGTTTGTATGTCTCTATAATCATTTTAATCATATTACAAATATCTTTAGTGCTTAAATTGGTTTCTATGTATATATCATCTAATTTATACGGCTTTCGCATTTTAGATTCTTCAATTGATATATTATTAATGTTATTGTCTTGACTCATATTAATCATTATAGAAGGATCCAAATTATAGAAAATTTCTAATATTTTTGCGATATAATACAGCCCAATCATTAACTGAATATTCTTCACCCAAAAATACAAACTTTTTCTGGCTTATGTCCAGTAAAATCAAAATCCTCGGATAAGTATATATACTCTGCTGGCTTCTTATCTAATTCATATTTTGTAGTTATATTACTCCAAACATTAATTGCTCTATGTGTTAACAAATCTGCACGTTTTTTTATTGTATCTTCATTCCATGCATCTTGCTGAGCAATATATTTATTTAAATATAATCTACTTTCTAAGAAACCATTTTCCATAGTTTTCTTTTTCTTCAAAAGTTTTATTACTATATTTCGAATTATAGCCAGTCAAAGTTAAATTACCTATTGTATGCAAGTATTTTTGGTAAATTTCATCTGCATTACTACCTAAGGCAACTTTCCATTCTTTAGTCAATGTTTGAGGCATAACGTGCTCTATGCTTATTTCATTATTTTGGATTAATTGTTCAACATTAACTTTTTCTCGGTTATTATAATTTTCTAATTTTTCTAAAATATAAATACGATATAGACGATTATTATATAAATCACGCTCGATAAATTTAGCATAAAATTCTTCGTCATCTGGATATCTTTTACTAGATGATTTGTAGCTCAATAAAATAAACTTCATAGTTTCTACATAACTATCTGAACTATTTGGATTTTTTTTGAATATCCTTAGCAAGAGAAGCGTAAATTTTATTTAATGCATTAGATGGAACATCACAAACTGCACGCCTTAAAGTGTAGTTTTCAATTATCTTTAGGATCTCTTCAAATTCTTCTCTTGTAATCTTTTGATGATAATACAAATAAAACACATCAAATAAAAATGGATATGATACTGTAACTTTTAGCTTATTTATATATATTTAAGTGTTGTATTAGCTTCTTCTGAATCTGTAGTTGCTGTCCTTATTTTATTAAAATATTGAGAAAATTCTAAAAGCTCACTCAATAAACTTTCCATCGAATTAATATCATATTTTTCATAAACAAAATCCTTAAATGTTTTATAAACTAAGTTCTGGTTTGGTACATTATTCAATTTATAAGTCAGATAATTTCGAATATAATCATTCATTTCTGGATTAGTGTTTTGTTCTATTTTATGCCAGTATGTATTATAGTAATATTCTTGAGTTCTTGCATCTTGGCGCATCAAAATAAAATTTCTAACTAAATCGGAATCTTCTAACTGCTTACCAGTAGAATTTAAACTTTCAAAAAATCTCTTGAGGATTATCAACGTTTATTGTCAATTCAATTTTAACAATCCTTAAAAGTTTTATTGCCTCGAAAAATTCCCGAATATTCAAACCGTTTTTTGCTTCTGTGGTAATTTTATTATAAAAGTAATCATAATTTATAGTAACACTAGAGTTTAGAATAAAATCATCTCTATTATTCGTAAATAACTTTTCAAAAGCTTGGTTATCTTGATGAACAGGCTTTAACCTTATTCTTTTTATTTTCTTCGGCATACTTGTCAACTAAATATGTTTCAGTAATTTGTTCTATTAAGCTAGCATCACCATTATTATTCTTAAGGTAATTAGCCATAGCAAGCAATAATAAAGATACAGTTGTAATACGCTGTTGTCCATCAATAATCAATGCTTCATTCATACTATCTTGAAGTAAAACTATAGAGCCAATAAAGTAATCTTTTTTTGTGTTGCATTACCTTTCGAATATCATTATATAACGTTTCACAATGAGCTTTACGCCAATCATAATTTCTTTGATAGATTGGGATAGTAAAGCGTTTATCGTGACCTTCCATAAATCGCAATAAATATTCGTCATTAGCTCTCATACTTAGTCTCCTATTAATTTTAATTCATCACATATACGTTCTGGGTAGCTGATTGATAGTTATCATAGAAGTGCATATAAAGATCGTCGCATTTTTCTTTGAAAATTATTTCATCATATTTACTTGGCAAAAACTTATCGCATATATCGTTGATTGCAACTTTAACCTTGGCTCTGGCTGATTGCATTCTTCGCCAACCAGCAACCAATTTTTCACGTTTTAAGGTTGCTAAAAGCTCTTTGGCTGTTTGTTTAACCGTTTTAATTTCTTCTTTAGTTAGTTTGGGTGCTGGCTTCATCAAAATATCATACACAGCCAATTCTTCTTCGGTTAAATTTTCTTCAATATGACGTTTTTTTCTTCTTGAGTTAACTCTTGAGTAAATCGTATTAACTCATTGAAAAATTGTTCAAGGTTAGCATCTTGGCTATTATATGTATCAAGTAGCTCTTGATACTTCTTCATAAATTCAAGACGGTTTTTTTATTCAACTTAGCCATATCCATAATTCGAGCTTGAATACCAGCTTTTATCTGTTCAATAACAGTCTTTCGCTTTCCTTCGGCAAAACGTTTTCTCAATAAATCAAAATCAATTTTAGTTAAATCAAAACCATTCTTTTCTTCTATCTGATAATCAGCGACTTTAATTGATTTATTCAACACTTCTCGTACTTTATCGGCTAAAAGTTCAATATCCTCATCAGATCCGTGAGGTAAAATTTTTGAATTTATTTTGGCCGATATAACTGATACAACCAAAATTTGCTCTATATATTGTTCAGCAGCAACATCTGGTAAAACTGCCTTTAACAGCTTTTTCAATTCTGCTACATTGTTTTGAAAATCAGCTTTTATCTTATCGTTTTCTAAAATTATTTCAACAGCATCATCACAATAAGCAATTTTCTTAAACGTATCTTTCTCGTTGATAATGGCTTCAACATCTATCTTGTGCAACTGACAAAACTCTTGCATACGTTTATATGAAATATCAAGTAACCGTATAAGCTCAGCTTTTTCAATAGCAGGATTGTCATCAACTTCCGTATCACCGACTGATACATTACCATAAACAGCTAAGGCTTTTTGAAGTGCATTAAAATACCTATGTAATCAACAATTATACCATTATTTTTACCTTTAGCGACACGGTTAGCTCTGGCGATGGTTTGCATCAAGGTATGGTCTTTTAATATCTTGTCTAAATACATTGTTGAAACACATTGAGCATCAAAACCAGTAATCCACATAGAACATACAAACACAATTCGCAAAGGATCATCAGCATCCTTAAAGCGATTTTCGATATTTTTAATACCTTCTTTGTTGATACGTAAACGATATGGTGTTATGTCTGCGCCACGTTTTTTGCAATATTCAATCTCATTTTGTGAAGCTGATACAACAACGGTCATATCGGTTTCTTTCATATAATCGATTTTATTCTGCAGATATTTACGTTGTTCGTCATCGGCTGACTTCAACTCTTTTTCAAGCTCTTTGATGTGTTCTTTCCAAAAATATTGAACCTTATCACACATTCTAACTGCGGTCGGTTTATCAATAGCAACATACATCGCTTTTCCCATATAACCACGTCCCATAAAATGTGTAACAATATCCTGTGCAACCTTATCAAGACGGTCATCACGGGTTATTGCTTGATACATATTAGCGTATTTACTGGCAAAACGTTCTTCTTGTTCTTCGGTTAATTCAGCTTCATCAATAATCGCTTGTATTTCTTCTTCCATATTGGGATTAACAATTTGAAGGTCTGGTCGTCTGTTTTCATAATATAACTTCACAGTTGCTTTATCTAAAATAGACTGTTCAAAATTATAAATACTCGTATAATCCCCGAAAACTTCTTTTGTTTTTTCATCACCACGAATTAAAGGCGTTCCTGTAAAAGCTAAGAAACAAGCATTTGGTAAAGCTTTTCGCATATCCATAGCCAACTTATTATATTGGGAACGGTGCGCTTCATCAGTAAAGACGATAATATCACTTCTGTCTGATATTTTTTCAGCACCTTGGAACTTTTGAATCATCGTAAATACATAACGGTGGTCTTCAGATAACAACTTCTTCAAATTGTTTTTACTGCTGGCTCTGACATTATCTTCAGTAACAGCTCCAGTATCTACAAAGTTATTATATATTTGTGTGTCCAAGTCATCACGGTCGGTCACAATCAAAAATGTCCAGTTACCCTCGATTTTACGCAACACTTTTTGGGCTAAGAATACCATAGAAAACTCTTTCCACTACCTTGAGTGTGCCAAAATACACCGAGTTTTTTGTTTTGCGTACTTCTTCATCATCAATCTTACGAAAAGCTCTGTTTACACCTAAAAATTGGTGATTTTTACCAACGATTTTGATTAATCCTTTAGTCGTATTTTGGTATAAGATAAAGTTTTCGATAATATCCAACAAATTTTTCTTATCAAACACACCTTTGATAACAGTATCTAAAGAAATTACCCCAGCTTCACCTTCATCATTGATTTTCTTCCAATCTGAAAAGTGTTCTAATGGTGAAGTTATCGAACCTATTTTCGTTTCTGTTCCGTTTGATATAACGATAAATGCATTATAATAAAATGCTTGCGGTATGGCATCTAAATAGTGTTTGATATTATCGTTATAGGCATTTTCAAGATGTTTATGGCTTGCTTTCAGTTCAATAAATACCAAAGGTAACCCATTAACAAACAAAACCATATCAGCTCTGCAATTATACATTTCACCAGAAATTTTAAATTGTCTGGTAATCAAAAAAAGTCGTTGTTTTCTGGGTTTTGCCAATCGATTATTTTAACTTTGTCTTCTTTTTCAATGCCATATTCATCTTTGAAAGTTGCATCAACACCATTTTTAAGTAGATTGTAGTAAAATTTATTGGCATCAACTAAGGTTAAATTGGCTTTACTTTGCAATAACGTATTTAAGGCATCATCAATAGCTTCAATCGGTAGTTCTGGATTTAAATTAATAACTTTTTGCTTTAATCTATCGAGAAGAACAACATCTTCGGGAGTTTTGCGCCCTAAAGTCGCATTTTCACCAAAAGTTTCAATACCACAATCAACAGCTTCATAACCTTGGTCAATAATCCTGTCCAAAGCCGCAATTTCCATTGGTATTTCATTTAGTCCATTTGCCATTATTATGCTCCATTATGCAATAAACAATATCTGTTCAGTAAGAATGATGACAATGTCCTTGAAACATTTATAGCTAAGATAGCGTCATTTTCCGTTGCAATGCAGGTCGAACCGTGAGAGTCACTCATACAATTTCTCATACACCCTAAACCTTGTGATACAGTAGAAAATCCACTATTAATTTTACCATAAACTTCTTTCAAATCATCTGACATTTGGCTAACATCAAAATCTAAACTTTTCAAGCATTTATTTATTAGAGTTTTTATATCATCATTATCATTGAAGCTTTTTCTTTGTTGTATAATAATTTCTCTTGTTATCTGTTCTAATAGTGTCCTTGCAACGGTAATTGTTCCTGTGAAATCCATCTCATGTAAACGCTTTATGCATTTTTGGGAAGTTTGATTAATTAGGTTATAATTACTTAAATTGTCATTCTCTTCTATAATTCGAAAATCAACAATCAAATCATCTATACTTGTTACTTTGTATTTCTTGTTGATGAGTTTTATATTATACGGATCACGTGGCAAATCATTGTCATTTAGCTCAGACATATTTTGGTTAAATGCAAAGACAGCTTCTTCAGTAGAATAAGTTTCAGTTGGTACAACAGTTTTATCTACAAAGAAGTTTCGATTATTTAACAAATCTTCGACAAGCATTGTAAGTTTGCTACAACCTTTTTATATCCTTGATTACAGTTTGGCAATAAGATTGCAAAGCTTTCCTTTCATCTAATAAATTATTCTCAGAGCAATAATCGTCAAAATTTATAATATCATCAATATATTTACTCAGAAACTCCAATATAAATTCCTTACTTTTAACCGCTGTCAATCCAGAGTTACCAGTAATCAAATTGCAAACAAAACTAATCCCTGCATTGCTTAACCACATCAGGCAACCTCCAAATCCTCTACATTAATTTCACCAGACATTAAACGAGGTAGTAATAAATCACGAGTTTGCTTAAGAGTGTTATTTCTAAATAATAAATTTTTAATTTGCTCGAAAATTGGCTTAACTTTATAGCTAAAATCTACTATAGTTTTCTTATTTGGAAATTTAACTATATAGGCTTTTATTACTTCTTGGCTTAAATTTTGTTGTGCTGCTCGAATGAAATATTAGTCATTTCTTTTGTTATGTTGTTAAAAAATAAATAAGTAAATGGATAATCTAAATAATCATATTTAGGTATAAAAACACAGCAAGCTTGATTTGTAGCCATAGGTTTTGACATTATTGATATATCACCCATTCCGCAGTACATTGCCAAAACAATAGTATTTTCAACAAACAATTTTGCTGAGGATTTTTTATTGCTAAATCGGTAATTTTCTCTTCAGTATCAATAATAAATGTATTTTTAAGCTCACCTGTTTTAACCCAATTTATAGTTCCTTTATCATAATATGAAGGCTCTTTCCGAGAAGGTGTTCCACCAGATGACGTATTATAATATGTTTCAACGTTTGTAATTTCCCAATCACTTGGAATTTTGCCAAGTTCGGTATCTTTGAACGTAGCAGTTTCGTGTCCTGGATATTTGAAGTCAATAAACCATTCTTTATAAATTTTCTGTGCCATCTCTTCTAAAATCTTGATGCGTTTATTGTTATTCTCAATCAAATCATCATAATTAGAAAGAATTTTAGCGATTTTCTGCTGTTCTTCTACTTTATCTGGCAAATATACTTCAAGACTTTCTACTTGTGAAGGACTTATATTTGCTTGATTTGCGGCACCGTGTCCCATTAAGGCAAGCTTTTTGTTTATATTTATCATTAGATAAAAGATAAAATAAAAATCTTTATTTAATTTTTCTTTGTCTATTATAAACTTTCCAGCTCTTTGGTTTAGCAATGCTATTTGATCGTCATTAAAATAACATTTTGCAATTCTACCAACAACAGAATTAGGTTGAGTAATTTGTGAACCAGTTAAAGATATTAAAATATCTCCATTAAAAACTTTAAATTTATTATCTATGTTTATTTTTTCATTTGAAACATATTGTATATCATTTTCAATATCTACAAAGCCATTTTTAATATTTTTGATTTTTATAACAGGAATATTTTTTTCTTTTATATCCAAAAAATCAAGACTTTTAAAAGCATAACCAGATATAACTTTCAATCTATTACCTAAATTATCTTTAACCCAAACCATATTACGCTCCTAACAATTTTTTCACATTAAGAGCAATATTGTTTTCTAGAATATGAGCTTCGTTATTGAGTTTTTCAAATTCTGCATTTAGTTCTTTTAGCTTGTCCTCAAAAACATACTCTTCTTCGGCATTATCAGAAACACCGACGTAACGACCTGAATTTAAGCTCCAACCTTGTTTTTCAATTTCCTCAATCGTTGCAACCTTACAAAGACCTTTAACGTCTTTATACTTCAAATCTGGAAAATATTGTTTAAGTTTGGTTTGGCTCCCTTCAACAAAACAAGGTTCTTCACCACGATACAGCTTAACAATATTGGTTATAAACTCGATTTGTTCTTCGGTAAATTCACGGTGAGCCTTGTCAACTTGGTTATAAATTTCACGCACATCTAAGAACAAAACCTTATCTTTGCGCTCTGTGTCTTTTTTACCTTTATCTAAAAACCATAATGTGCAAGGCAAAGTAACGTTATGAAACATATTGGAGCCAACTGATACCATCACATCAACAGCATTTGCTTTGATAATTTTTTTCTCTGATTGTTTGTTCACTTTGTCTGGCATCACTTGCGGAATTTGGCATAACAAAACCAGCTCGACCAGTTTTTGATAAGGCAGAATAAAAAACATTGAATCCATAAATAATTGGCATTATCAACTTTAGGTAATCCCAACGCATAACGTTTATCGTTTTTGATTTTTTCTTTATCAACACCCGATACGTTAAATGGTGGATTAGCCATCACAAAATCCATTTTACCGTATGTATCTGTGTAAATATCTTGCCCTTTATCGTCTTTTCCTGCTGGAATCAAAGAGGCATCTCGTTCCATTGTATTCGCAGTGACAATTTTTTCCTTCCAGTCCATGAACTGCTAAATTCATTTTGCAAAGTTTAGCTGTTTCTTCAACTTTTTCTTGTCCATATACACGTATCAGTTCATTAGGGTCATCTTTTTGAGTACGTTTAATAAATTCACTTGATTGAACAAACATACCACCACTACCACAGGCTGGATCATATACATTGCCCCTTATAGGTTTTAATATTTCAACAATCAAGCGTACTAATGATGTAGGTGTATAAAATTCACCACCACGCTGTCCTTCAGCGCTCGCAAATTTACCTAAAAAGTATTCATAAATTTTACCAAAAGCATCACCTTTAATACGGGATATATCTATATTATTGAATTTCTTTAACAAATCTCGAAGAAGAGAACTTCCTAGGCGTTGATAATTTTTATATAGCACACCAGCTAAAACTAAACTATTTTCATTTTCAATTAAGCTCATTGCGTCGTTGACAGCTTTGGCGATATTTTCACTCTCGGGTAAATTAAGCAGATATTTATACCTTGCTTTTTCTGGTATGTACAATGCTCCTGATGCAACAATATGATCTTTAAGAGTTACAGCACTTCTTCCACGAGTTTGAGGAACATCTTCAAGAGCTTTTTCAAAACGCCAATCAGCATATTTCAAAAAAATCAACCCCAAAACAGGTGTTGAAAACTCATTGGTTTTAAACTTGATTGCGCCCTTAATTTATCTGCAGCATTCCACAATTCTTCTTGATACGAAGTCTTAGACTCGCTTTTTGATGCTTTAGCCATAACAAATCCTTAATAAATAGTTAATTAACTTATTTTATTTTAAGAAAAATTTGCTTTATAAATTGTTAAAAAATTGAGGGCATATATAAAAAAACTTCAAAGGTTAATTTTGTATTGATAATATTTTAATATTCAACTAAATTAGCGTAAAGGAGACAAAATAATGAAACAAGATATGGAATTGATAAAACTTATGCTACAAACTTTGGCTGACAATGAAAATTATTATATGCTCTTGGATACTTTTGCTAAACAAATTCAAGAAAAAACCGATGCAACAGAGCCTTTTAATGATAAATTTGTTGGACATTTCTTTTTAGCGAGAGATACTAAATTGATTGAAGAATTAGGTTATTGTTTTTTTGTTGGTCCAAGATATAGTCATCCAACACCAGCCAACAGAGCGCAATTAAGGATAACATCTCAAGGATTAGACTTCTTAAAAGCTTTGGAAAATGATACAATAGTCCATAAAATTAAAGATTTATCACTTGGTGTTGCAGCTGATGTTGGGAAAAATCTTTTGACATCAGTTATTAGTAAAACTTTAGGTATAGGTTAATACTCATTTTTTAACCATACAGCCACGTCGCAAGGATTTCACGACAAGTTGCACATATTTTGCCAGCATCTGCACTCAAAACCGATTAAATCGAAAGCAACCCCATATAAAATTATTTTACGGAATCAAGATAATAGTTGCAAAAATGAAACAATTATCGCTAAAAAATGAAACTATTATTTTTAGAACCACCGCAAGCTAAAATATATCAATATCAAT